>Ga0181520_10001411_pt1 | contig 48983 bp, 38 predicted proteins | sample PEATcosm2014_Bin_29_FD_132451 | JGI IMG/M metagenome (GOLD analysis project Ga0181520, IMG submission 132451) | Peatland microbial communities from MTU Mesocosm Facility, Houghton, MI, USA - PEATcosm2014_Bin02_30_metaG | ecosystem: Environmental > Terrestrial > Soil > Wetlands > Peat | place... | reverse complement strand
GGCTACGATGCGCGCTGATTGATAAACATCGGCCTGCGCGGTCTGGCTGGCGCTCCATCCGGCGGCGGCGGGCGTGGCCAGGACGCCATAGCCCGGAGGGGCCAGCGCGGGAGCGCGATCGAGGCTGAGCGTCACGCGCAGGATGTTGGGCGCATACGGCTCGAGAACAATGGTGCTGCCGCCCCGCTCAAGAACTACCCTGCTCTCTTGAGCAATGAGTGTGGAGACGCTAACAAAAAAAGCTATTCCATAAAGAAGAATGCTGCACTTGTGAGGAAAAGAAACCATCCTTGAAGCCTCCTCTTGACGCGTATTCAGTCTACAACCCACACGGTCTCCGCGCAGCAATGGGCGGTTGAATATGGCAGATACTATACTCATCTGCGTGATGATCGGAATGGTGTGCGCGTTAAGCAGGAGCCGATGACTGATACTATTCATTCAATAACAAATGCAACATGAAGGAGAGCGACACTATGGAAAGAATCATGAGTGTTCTGGGTACAGGAGCCCGTCCGCTTAAAATTGGCTCAACCTACGGCGGCACCGCGGTTCGACTGGATTACGTATGTCCTTTCTGCAGACAAAGAGCAACCATATATTGTGTGACTCTTTGGCGGGATTATCTCAGCCTCTTGTATTTGCCCTTGTTCCCCCTTGGGCTTTGCACTGTAGACTACCATGGCGAATGTAAAAAGGAATATCGCATTCCGCTGGAATCACATCACAAACATTTGATCCTGCAGAGAATGAATAGTTGGATTGACAACCATCATCGCCCGTCTACAAGAAATCTTTTTGGCTATGGCACGTGGAAACTGGCCGCGCGCTATTCATTGATAGGCGGCCTGCTGGGTTGGTTTGCTCTAGGCTGGATATTTGGCAGGGCATGGCCCTTCTGGGTCATTTTACCGGGATTGATAGTGGCTTCATTCCCACGACTATTTATGCTTCTTGAGAATATGGCCTGGATGGGACAACGGCATCCGCGGACAAAGTATTTTCCGGCTGTGGGATGGTGCATTTTGACCCTGCTTACCTTGTGGAAAGGCTCCGCTTATCCGCATACATTCGGCCTGCTTTGGGGATTGATCCTTCTGACCAGTCTCTTTCATATTCGGGCATCGTGTGAAAACATGAGATAAAGCAAGAATCCAGTCTTAGACCCGTTTTCTGCGCCGGCTCTAGCAGACGTGTCGAAGTATTTGTTCCTCGTTCCTTCGCGCACTATACTTATCTGCGGCAGTACTCTCGGCAAGCCGTCGGCTGAGAACGGCGCAGAACTGCAAGGAGTATGGACTCATGAGTGCACACATCCCTAATCCGGACACGGAGATCAATAAAGGGAGTTATGATTCCGCAGCATTTGCGGCGGCAACGCTTAAGAACTGGCAGTCGCTGGCTACGGTGATCGACCACACTCTGCTGAAGCCCGAGGCCACCCGCGCGCAGGTGGAGAGCCTGTGCGAGGAGGCGGTTCGCTATCGTTTTGCGTGTGCCATGGTGAACCCGGTATGGGTTTCGACGGCAGTGGGGGCACTGAGTGGCAGCGGCGTTGCGGTAGGCGTAGTGATCGGCTTTCCGCTGGGCGCATCTCTGGTGTCCACGCTCCACCAGGAGGCAGCAGCATTGAGCAAGCTGGGAGCGCGCGAGTTGGACATGGTGATTCCTATCGGCCTGCTCAAGAGCGGCGACTACAAGGCCGTGCAGAACGCCATTTGCTCCACGGCCGATGTGGTTCACCATCATGACGCGCTGCTCAAGGTGATTCTGGAGACCGCATTATTGAGCGTGGAAGAGAAGCTGCGTGGATCGGAGTTGGCTATTCAGGCGGGAGCGGATTTTATCAAGACGTCTACTGGATTTTCTACTGGCGGGGCAACTGCGGCGGACGTGTCTCTGATGCGCGGCGTGGCCGGCTCACGCTGCGGCGTGAAGGCCTCGGGCGGCATTCGCACTCTGGCCAATGTGAAGGAACTGCTGGAGGCGGGCGCCAACCGCATCGGAGCTTCCGCCTCGGTAGCTATCGTACGGGAGTTGGGTGCGGAGTAGTATATTTTACAATTAAATCAAATACCAACCTGATTTGGTAAAGGACCGTTGCAGAAAGAGGAATTTTTTGCAAAAAGGGATTCCGAGTGAGAACGCGGCCGCACAACGAACCAGCCTGAAACGAAATGCGGTACATCTTGGCATTGTCTGCCCCATGGCGAATGAGGGAGACAAGGCAGTGCGTTTTTGTCAGGCGGTGTTGCAGCAGACTTCGGGTTTTCAAAAGGCCGTGTTTTTTGCGGTTTTTGATCGGGCTAACAAGGACGAGAGCCTGGATCAAATGCGCGCGCTGGAGCAGACCGAGCCACGGCTGCGCGTGATATGGGCTCCTGAAGACCGATGCGTGGTGGATGCGTATCTGCGCGGCTACAAAGAGGCGTTGGATGCCGGATGCGAGTGGATTCTTGAGATCGACGCGGGATTCAGCCATCAGCCTGAGGATATTCCGCAGTTTTTTGACGCCATGGAAGAAGGTATGGATTGCGTGTTCGGGAGCCGCTTTATCGGTCACTTCGAGCATAGCTCCTTCAAGCGCCGCGTTATCAGTTGGGGTGGAACCAAGCTGGCGAATCTACTGCTGGGCACGCGGCAAACGGACATGACCAGCGGATTTGAATTATTTTCTCGCGATACACTTAACATGGTCCTGGGACGCGGCATTCATTCCAGAGCGCATTTTTTCCAGACCGAGATCAAGACTTATTGCAGGAAGCTGAAGTTCGTGGAAGTACCGATTACTTATCGGAGCGCGAGCCCGCGACTTGGTTTATCCGCGGTGAAGGAAGCCTTCCGGCAACTATGGCGGTTATTCCAACTTCGCCTCAAGGAGCAACTGTGACCGATTCGATCTTCGAAGGGCCAGTCAGCGTGGTCGTCACTTCCATCTCCGCGCCGAACGCCGAGCTGCGAGAGGTAGCGAGCCAATGCAAGACCCGCGGTTTTTCTTTTTTTGTGATTGGAGACGTGCCCAGCCCGGAAGACTTTTCCATCGAAGGCTGCGAGTTTTATGGTCTTGAGCGGCAGAAGGAAACAGGTTTTAAAATAGCGGAGATCACACCCAAGCGGCATTACTCACGGAAGAATATCGGCTATCTGCTGGCTATGCGCGCGCGCCCCGCGATGCTGCTGGAGACCGATGACGACAATATGCCGCTGGCAAATTTCTGGAATGAGCGCAAGTCGCTGATGCGCGTGCCGACGCTGGCCGGCAATGGCTGGACCAACGTTTACAAGTACTTTACCGAGGCAAATATCTGGCCTCGTGGACTTCCGCTGGACGAGGTTCAGAGGCAGTTGCCGGAGTTTGATTCGCTCCCGGAGACCGAGTTAGATTGCCCCATTCAGCCGGGGCTGGCCGATGAGGACCCCGATGTGGACGCAATCTACCGGCTGCTGTTGCCGCTTCCGATAACTTTCCGGTCAAACCGTCAACTGGGACTGGCATCGGGAACCTGGTGCCCTTTCAACAGCCAGAACACGGCATGGTTTCCCAAGGCATATCCGCTGCTTTATCTGCCTTCTTACTGCTCGATTCGGATGACGGATATATGGCGGGGCTTTGTGGCGCAGAGGATTGCATGGGAAAACGGCTGGGGCGTGCTGTTCAAAGGACCGGATGTTTACCAGAGGCGGAATGAGCATAACTTGATGCGGGATTTTGCCGATGAAGTGCCGGGGTATCTTCACAATCGCACCATCGGCGCGCGGCTGGATGCATTGAAGCTGGAAGCAGGGACGCAAAATCTGGGAGACAACTTGATCAAGTGTTACGAGGAGTTAGTTCAGCTCAATTTGATAGGCAAGGAAGAACTTCCTTTGGTCAAAGCGTGGGTGCTGGACGTGGCAAATAACACTAGCTAGCGCGGTTAATCGAAACTAATCGCACTGGGAAGATCTTCTGAGATGATATTCAATAGCAAGACCGAAATTGATGATGGCTTTGCCAACAAGTTGCGAATCCTACTACGATGAAATTGATATGCAAATCTGGACTCGATCATATCTCTGCCACAGCTATGCCTGCATCAGCCTGCTTTTTCGATGCGATGATGACAGCACCAGTGAGACGATCACAAGAGCCGTGCCCAGTGGATTGATGGAATCGAAGAACCTGACCGCATGCGGGAATAGGCTTGTCATAATGGGATAACCGAAATACGAAGAGAACGCTGTCTGCTGAAAACCAACCAGGCAAAATCCCATTAAGAACAATCGGTTTGGGATAGTGATCAAGCCTCTCTCCGCCATCTCGCGGCTCTTCAACGCCAGTATAGGCAGCAATAAAACGCCCGTGTAGGGAAATACCTGCAATGGCATGGCAAGCATCCAGGCAAGGCTATACACGGCCTTCACCGTCAGATCGGATTCTCGATTTCTGAACAACATAATCGCATAGGTTACTAACCAGAATGCCAGATACACAAGAGTCACAGCGTGGCTCAAAGCGTAGTGCTGTTGCGCAGTGGTCACGTTGATGGGGCTGAGTATTCCGATGGGGCAAATATTCTCCGCCCCCAGCATTTGCGCGCTCCGTCTAGTCTGCGAAAGGACGAAGCTCCAGAGAACAGAGTGGAAGGGAAGCATGAGTAGCGCCAGCAGCAAGAAGACCGCGATGACCCGCTTCCATAGACGCGCCAGCATCAACGGAGCAAGCAGCAGTATGCTATACACCTTGAACCCGATGGACAGACTAAGAGCAATATCTTTGAGCAAACGATTTTTTGCGAAAATCGAAATCAGGATGAGTCCCAACATAATCCCATCCAGATTGCCGCGCTCCAAAAGGAAGAGGACGGGGAAATAAATGAAGGCTATGCCGAGGAATATATTGCTCTCCCGTTGCGTCATTTTGCAGTAGCGGCAAATACTCTCAATCGACATTACTACGATAAAAAGATCAATGAATAAGAAGAGGATGCATCCCAACCCATCACTAAGAATCTGAAACGGGAGAGCTACCAGAAGCGATGGAGGAGGGGTCACAAACCTAATATTCATGTATGGATTAACTCCGTGCAGCCAATCCGAGGTGGCGGTAACGAAGCCAAAGAAATCAAGTTGAATTCTAATCTTCTCAACAAAGGCTGGCGTGAGTCCTGTAATCAGCGAAACAAACAAAATAAATAGCAACTGCGCAAAGAGAGCATAGAATACGTAGAATAATACGCTCTCTACGGTGGTCTCGCTTCGTTTGGAATCTGCGCCCCCAGCCGAACTCAACCTCTGCTTTGATTCAGTCACCTTGAGCTCCTGTCAATCCATGATTGTGCCGCAACATCAACACCCAGCTCCCAATCCCACGCGCCAGAAGACTTGTCTCCCGGTAAACCTGCATTTGGTAAAAGCCACTCTCGAACTGTTGCATTTCAGATCGAATAAGCATATATTACCGAAAGCTTTATTGACAATACTTTTCGCAGGAGGAAATGCTGCTTCATCTAAGAGTGCGTTCTCCGCTGCTTACATGATATACTTGGGCATATTTCACTTGCATACAAGGAACGAACCGTGCGATCCATTGACATTGGAGCACTGCTACCCGTCTATAAGAGGGCGAGACCATTGAGACGACAACCCGATAAATTTATGCGGAGCTTTTCCGCACTATGAAGCCAGGTTTCGTTATCTGCGAGGACGGAAGCAAGTGCGATACCGAGTCAAAAAAATCTTTTTAATTACCACTTTGTTAGCCTTTTGGAGTTTTTTGGGGGGGTACTGGCGCTCGTACTGATCTTCAATGTCGTGCTATGTCTCGATGAAAGGATGAAGATAGAAATGCAGCTAGTTGCTACAAAGGATACGGAGAAGTTTACTAGTAGAACTGAGAAGTTTGACCGTACACTTCTGGCTGCCTTGACGGCGCTTTTTGTGTGGCTGATAGCTTCTTACTTAGTTGTGGATTTCAACTCCGGTATTATGACCTGGGCTTTACTGACGAGCATATACTTACAAGCCCTTTCCCATGCAAATTGGCGGTATTGGCTTGCCGCGAGTCTGCTTGCTTTGCCTTTCTTACTATTCAGAGGAATATATTTTGCGCCGCTGGGACTGGCTGTAGGCTGCACCGTAATTTGTACATATCGTGTCGTATACGGATCATTGAATCGATTTTGCATGATGCCTTTGGCAATTATGCTCTTCATGTATAGTTACGGTTTTACGCAAATTATTGTTAGAAGGCTGGGAGGATATCCCATCGATAACGGTCTGTTGGCTTTCGATAATCGGTGGTTTTCGGGAATAAGCATTCGAATCTGGCATTTTGCTCAGATGAACTACAGTATCGGCAGGTTTTTTGACTTTATATATCTATTTTTGTCATGCGCGGCGGTAATTGTCATGGTAGATCTAAACCGAATCGAAAGAATCCGTATCTGTTTTATTCTGTTCCTTGCGGGACTCTGCGCTGTCCCCTTTTATATTCTTTTCCCCGCAGTTGGTCCCACACATATTGGAGAGCCGTTCGCTATGCGCAACTGCATTCCATCTATGCATGTTGCATGGGCGATTCTATTGTGGCGCGCAGCGCTTCCCGGATGGAAGCGAAAGGCCATGGCATTGTTTGTGCCCCTCACTGCAATATCGACTTTAACCACGGGAGAGCATTATCTCATAGATATTATTGTAGCGATTCCCTATGCCGCCTTTTGGTCTTTATGGATTAATAGACCCAACAAGGTCATTTTGCATCATGTTGACCGGACGTAGCACAGGCCATTTATGCGCTATGATTTTCTTATACACATATGGCAGACGAAAATACATCTCCGCGCACCGAACCCGAGTTTGAGGGCGACTATCGCCCTGCCGACCTGGCAAACCCTGGCACGTATTATGACCCAGGGGAAATTCGTGTGGAAGCGGCGGATGTGGCTTACCTTATGCAATTGGCCGATGCGCTGAACACCACGCTGGACCTTGAAACCCTGATGAAACGCACCGCGGAGCTGGTGGCCGCGGTAATTCCTTACCGCATCTTTGCCATACTGCTGGTGAACGACCGTACGAGGGATTTGCGCGTAAGGTTTCAGATCGGCCACACGACTAAGATAGAGCACTTGCACGTTGCCATGGGTAGAGGCGTGGTGGGCCAAGTGGCGCTGACCCGCCAGCCAGTTCTGCTGAATGACGTGACCACATCTGAGGTCTATGTTGAGGTAAATTCCGAGGTACGCTCCGAATTGGCGGTGCCGCTGATTGCCAAGAACCGGCTGATCGGGGTGCTGGACATCGAGAGCGAGCAGACCGGCTACTTCCGTCCAGAGCACCTGCGGCTGCTGACGCTGACCGCTTCGCGCATTGCCCAGGCGATTGAAAACGCACGACTGTATGCGCGCGTCTCGCGCCAGGCGCAGACGCTGACGGTGCTGAACGAAATCGCCGTGGAGCTGTCATCGATTTTGGAGCTGGACCCACTGCTGGAGCGCGTGGGACAGCTATTGCGCCGGCTGATCGACTATCAGATGTTCACCATCCTGCTGCTTGACGAGAAGGGCGAGACGCTGATCACTCGCTACGCGTGGCGGTTTGGACACGCGCATGCTCCGCAGCGGCGGATTCCCATTGACAGCGGGCTGGTGGGCGCGGCGGTGCGCGAGTGGAGGATGGTGAACGTGCCCGACGTGCTGCAGGATTCGCGCTACGTGGAAACCAATCCTGAATCACGCTCGGAACTGATTGTGCCTTTATTTCATAAAGGACGGATCATCGGCGTGCTGGACCTGGAACACACGCGAGTGGGATTTTTTAACGAGGAACACGAACGCGTGCTGACTACGCTGGCCGCTCAGGTGGCCATCGCCATCGAGAATGCGCGGCTGTACCAGGCAGTGCGCCGACAGGAAGCGCAACTGGAGCGGGACATCGCCATGGCTCGCGAGGTACAACTGCGGCTGCTGCCCGCCTCTGCTCCGGTGATGACGAATGCCGAGATGGCGATGCGATTTTTGCCTGCGCGCACCATCGGCGGCGATCTATACGACTTTGTGGAGTACGGACCGGGACGCACAGCGATTGTGCTGGGCGACGTGAGCGGCAAAGCAGCGCCGGCGGCACTGTTTGCGGCGCTGGTGAGCGGCATCATGCACTCGGCGGCGCAGCAGCAGCCGGAGCCGGCAGGGATGCTGGCCCAACTGAACGACGCGTTGCAGGAACGCATGCTGGATTCGCAGTACGTGACGATGCTGTATGCCCTGTGGAACGATGAGAGCCGCACCATGCAGGTGGCCAACTCGGGCGCGGTGCAGCCGGTCTTATGCCGAGCATGCGAGACTGAGACGGTGCGCGCCGAGGGCTTTCCGTTGGGGATGTTTCCTAACGTGAGCTATGACGAACTGACGATGACCGCGAAAGCTGGAGACGTGATCGTCTTTATCTCGGACGGGATTCTGGACGCGGAGAACGCTGAGGGCGAGATGTACGGGCAGGAGCGGCTGTCGGGTATATTGTGCAGCCACCGCGAGCAGGCCGCTCAGGAGATAGCGGACGCTGTACTGGCTGACGTTAGCCGCTTCCAGGGCGATCAGGAACGGTTTGATGATGAGACGATTATTGTGTTGAAGGTAAGGTGAAGAAGTGAAAAAGTGAAGAAGTGAATAAGTGAAATAGTGAAGAAGTGAAATAGTGAGTTGTTTGCAAGCTCGGCAATATGCGTAGCATTTCCCTCATGGTGCGCCTTTGACACATCAATGTGAAATTCTTTATTCACCGTCCACTGTAAACTTGATGAGAGGATCGGACTTGACCGAAGAACGCATCATACGCCCGGCTAAGAATGTTTATGGCAGCTTGCGCCTGCCGGGCGACAAATCTATCAGCCACCGCTACGGAATGCTGGGGGCGTTTGCGGAAGGCACTTCACGGTTTACGAATTTCTCAACCGGGGCGGATTGCGCCTCGACGCTTAGTTGCATGGAGGCGCTAGGGGCCAAAGTGCGGAGGCTGGAAGATGGCTCGGTGGAAGTGACAGGGGTGGGGGGGCGCGTAACGCCTTGCGATGCGCCGCTGGATTGCGGCAACTCCGGCTCAACTATGCGCATGATCAGCGGATTGCTGGCTCCGCAGGAGGGCCGCTTTACGCTGGTGGGCGACGAGTCGCTCTCGCGGCGGCCGATGGAGCGGATCAGGAAACCATTGACTGCAATGGGCGCGCTGCTTACGCTGACCGATGGCCATGCGCCGCTGACGATTGAAGGATGCGCGTTGACGGCCATCGATTACACGACGCCGGTTCCCAGCGCGCAGGTGAAGACATGCATTTTGCTGGCGGGATTGCAGACGGCGGGCGTGACCACGGTGCGCGAGGCGGTGAGGACACGCGATCACAGCGAGCTGGCGCTGAGGGCATTTGGCGCGAAGGTTGATCGGACGGTGGATTCCATTTCGATTCGCGGGCCGCAGAAACTGCACGCGACAGAGGCTGCTGTTCCGGGCGACATTTCTTCGGCGGCTTTTTTTCTGTGCGCGGCGGCGTTGTTTCCCGGGTCGAATTTAGTCGTTGATGCGCTGGGTATGAACCCCACACGAGCCGCCTTGATGGATGTGCTTACAACGCTGGGGGTGCGCGTATCTGTTCTCAATTTAGAGGAGAAGAACGCGGAGCTGGTGGGCACGGTGCAAGTGACAACGCCGGCCGCAGGCATGGGGACGGCGGAGATCAGCGGGGCTCTGGCGGCGCAACTGATTGACGAGCTGCCAGTGCTGGCGGCGATTGGGCCTTTCACCAGCGGCGGCATCCGCATTCGCGACGCAAAAGAATTGCGCGTTAAGGAGTCGGACCGGATTGCGCTGGTGGCTAAGAATCTGCGCGCCATGGGGGCCGAGGTTGCGGAGTTTGAGGACGGACTGGATGTGCCGGGCGGACAGAAGCTGCATGGGGCGACGATTGATTCTGGAGGCGACCACCGCATCGCCATGGCCTTCAGCGTGGCCGCGCTCAGAGCCGAGGGGGAGACGGTGATTCAAGGGGCTGAATCGGCAGCGATCAGCTTTCCGGAGTTTTTCAATTTGCTGGACCTAGTGGCGGAACGGTAGCGAGCCAATCAGCAAGATACCACTGAAAAAAAGGCCCGGCAGTTTGCCGGGCCTTATCGTTGTTGAGCTGTCAAAGTGCCTACTGGTTGGCTGGCGGATTGGTTGCTGGCGCGACGGCTTCCTTTGCAGACGAGACGCCGTGAATGACGGGCGCCGACGTCACATCGCCTGAGGCTGCTTCATTCAAGTTGATGCCATAGTGCTGCAAGGTGGTGGCCAGCGTCTGGTAGAGGCCGGCGCGGTCCTTGGCGTAGGCGGCGTGGGCAGCGATGAGGTTGTCCTCAGCCGTAGCCAGGCCGCGTTCCTGGAGCATGACAGTGGCAGTAGTGGAAGCGCCCAGGCGCAGCTTGGTGTACTCCGCCTCGACGTTTTGCTTGTTGTAGTCGCGCGCGGCGATGGCCGCCAGCACCTGTGCCCGGTCGTTGATCAGCGCGAACTGAGCGTTGACCACCTGCATGCGAATCTGGGTGTATTGCTGTTCCAGCCTAAGTTCCGATTGGCGGTATTCAAGAAGCGACCTCGCCTGGTCGGCCTGCGCCGTCCGGTTGCGCAGCGGGATGGTAAGGTTGAATCCGATTCCCTTGTCAGGGGCGGTGCTGTTGCCCAGATCCTGAAGCACGCCACTAAAACCGCTCGGCGCTTGATTGCCCAGGACGACGCAGGAAATGCCGTTAAAGTTGCAGTTCGGGTTGACGATGCCGCCAATCACACTGGCCCCGTAGTATCCGTAAGCGTCAAGGGTGGGCAGAAGGTTATTGCGCGCCCCCTTAAGCGTGATCTCGTTGTTTCTGAGTTGCAGAACGGCCTGCTCGAGTTCTGGCCGCTGCCGAAAAGCCTCCTGCACCAACTCCTCGACCGGCTGTTTCTCCTCAGGAATCTCTTCCACGGTGACGCGGTCGGTGGGAATAACCGGGGCAATGGACAGCGCCGCATCGTTTAGGTTGCGGGCCACTGCCTGCTTGATGATCTGCTGCTGATAGTTCAAGGCGCTCTGCGCGGTGATAAGGGCCTGTTTGTCGGCGTTAACATTCGAATCGTCCTGCACCACCTGCAGCGGGGCCACACTGCCGATCTCCAACTGCTTGCGGTCGTCGCTGGCCAGTTTGGTGCTTTGTGCCAATGCGCGCTCCTTGGCCTGCACATCCTCATAGGCTTGCACCAAACCCCAGTAGATGCTCTCCACCTGGTTGACGGTGAATAGAATCTGCTGGCGGAAGGAGGCATCTGTGATGCGGCGGTCATTCAGCGCCTGGTACATGAAGCGCTTATTTACCCAAATACCTGCGCCTTGCAGCAGGTGCTGCGTGACTGTGGCTTTGAAGGTCGAGGAAACCTGAGGTACGTAACTGGCAAGAGTGTTGTTCGTGGCGTTGCGGCTGTTGTTCCAGGCGACGGCCAGCGAAGTACCGGGGGTAAAGCCCTGGGTGTAGGTGAAATTATATTGCTCTGTATTGGTCTTGGAAGCCGGGCTGAAGAGACTGGTCTGCTGCGTCTTGTCCCGATCGAACTGGATCGCGCCGTTCACGCTGGGGTCGAGGTTCTCCGGATTTGGGCCGACGCCTGAGGTGGAAAGCACCAGGCCGGAACTACCCGAGGCCGCACCGCCTGAACCTCCTGTGGTGCCGCCAGGGCCGCCACCCGAGGTCAGCGTTGTGGTAGAACCGCCTAGTGTGTTGGCTACAACACCCGAATTCACACCGCGTACGAGGCCTCCCGCGCGTGTCCGCAATACGTCGGTGTCCGCGATATCCAAGTTGTAGCGGGCAATGGCAATGTCGTAGTTATTTTCCAGAGCCAGCGCCAAGGCGTCGGAGAGGCTGAGGTAGATTTTGCCCTCCTTTACCAGGTCAGTCAGCCGCACGGAGTTTGCAAAGCTGGCCTTGCCGATGCTGGTGGGCCGGTAGATATTGATTGGATTTCCCAAAAGCCTGCCCGCGGGCTTGGAATAATCCCGCAAAGAGGGACGCAGATTGACCGGCTCCGTCAGCACCACCGAGGGCGCCGAGGGCAGATCGGAAGCCGCCTTCTCGGGAGCCGAAGCTCCAGCTCCAGCCTGGGCATAGCCGGATGAAATTCCCACAGTCCACGCCAGCAGGACTGCCGCTGCCGCGCACAGACATTTACCTACTTGCCGGCGCACAGCCAGTCCACGACGGCTGACCGCAATCTTCTCCTGCTGCTCAAATACACAGATACCGAACAAATGCATGTTTCCTCTCCACGACATGATTCCTCTTTAGGATTTGCTGAGGCATGTGGGCACTATTGTTATAGACGCTCGGAGCACCTCTCCGGACGCGGGTTTTTGACTACCCATAACAATTCTAACGTGCAGCCCGGCATACGTCCTTCCGCCTACTGTGACAATACGCGGGCGGAGGCCAATTGGTTCCCTGATTAGGCCGGTACACTGTAGCCAAGACCTGATTTCGTGACTGAAGCCCCCCAACCCGCGCCCGCGCTCCAGACCTGGAAGCTGACCCTGGCCTACGATGGGACCGATTTCCGCGGCTGGCAGGTGCAGCCGGGGGAACGAACCGTGCAGGGCGAGCTGCAGGCGGCGCTGAGGCGGATTTGCGGAGAATCGCCACTGCCACAGGGCTCCGGACGCACTGACGCCGGCGTTCATGCGCTGGGCCAGGTGGCCAGTTTTTCTCTGGCTGCGCCCATTCCGGCGAAAAACCTGCAACGCGCACTGAACCGGACGCTGCCCCCGGCGATTCGTATTCTGGAGGCGAGAATTGTGCCGGATACATTTCATGCGCGGCACTCGGCCGTGGCCAAGACCTACGAGTATCGGGTCTACAGGGGCGCGATTTGCACGCCTTTTTTGGCTCCTTATGTCTACGCATGCTGCTGGCCGATGGATGTAGAGGCGTTGCAAAGGGCTGCGCAGATTTTTGAGGGCACACACGATTTTTTGAGCTTTGCGGCCACCGAGCCGGAGTTGGCCAGCCGGGAGCTGGATGAGGATGCGGAGCCGGAGGAGCGGCCTCTGCCCAGGCCGGAATTTCAGATGGAGCCTCCGATGGCGGCGACGGTGCGGACAATTTTCTCGTCTGGATGGGAGGCGCGTTCGATACCGGAAGGCGAGTTGCTGGTTTATCGCGTGCGGGGCAGCGGTTTTCTGCACCACATGGTTCGCAACTTTGTGGGAACGATGCTGGATGTGGGGCGGGGACGGACTGGCGTGGATGAAATTCCTGGGATTCTGGCAGCGCGCAACCGGGCAGCAGCTGGACCGACGGCGCCAGCGCGGGGATTGTTTTTACATTCTGTGGAGTATGAGGAGGGGAATTAAGCGAGGAGAACTAAATATAGTCTTTATTTAATACGATAAATAGTCTATATTTAGTTCAAGAGAGAACTTTAGGAGGCTTATGTGCGTTTTTCAACCCAGATCAAGCCCATCAGCTATGTAAAGGCTCATGCAGCCGAACTGCTGGACCGGATTACCGAGGAGCGGGAGCCGATTATCATCACCCAGAATGGCGAGGCACGCGCGGTGCTGATGGATGTTCACTCCTACGAGAAGTCACAAGAAACCATGGCGCTATTGCAAATTCTGGCTATCGGTAAAAAGCAATTCGAGGCAGGCCAGACATATCCTCTCGCTGAGGCTGTCGAAAAAATTCGAGGTCGTTATTCCGCCAAGATTGAGCCGCAAGGAGATGGGGTCAACCGGGAACCGGAGGCCAATGAGGCTTCTCTGTCCAAATGATTTATTCTCTGCGAATTACAAGCTCGGCTTTGCGGGATCTCGAAGAGATTCACGACTGGATAGCGGAAAACGACACGATGGCGAACGCCGATCATGTATTGGACCGGTTGAGCGAAACGGCCGAAACCATCGCGGCTTTGCCTCACCGCAGCTCACGGCCTTCTGAACTGCCTCACAACATGGAAGGGGAATTTCGGCAAGTGTTCTTTAAGCCGTATCGCATAATCTACGAGATCATTCTGAACGAAGTAGTGATCCATCTTGTCGCCGATGGCCGCCGTAATTTGCAGACGCTTTTGTTGCGAAGGCTAAATGGCGATTGATGCCGCAAGGTTGACAGATTTTGTTTTCAGACTTGTCACATACTGCTTTGCTACCCTGAAACCAACCGCATGGCGCCGTTTTCCAACAATTCGGCCTTCTCGCATGTGACGGCGCTCGCCGAGCAGCGGCCGGTTCATGCGGCATTTGCTTGGCTACACGGCAATCCCAAGACGATTATGGATTGGCAGGCGGAGTTGGTGGCTATTCCCGCACCACCCTATGGCGAGCAGGCGCGGGCCGAGTGGATCAGCGAGCGCTTTGCAGAGATTGGCCTGAGTGAAGTGGAAACCGACGAGGCCGGCAATGTTTTTGGCTGGCTAAGGGCCGCAAAATTGCCGCCGGAGAGCAGTGGGCCGGTGGTTGTGATCTCCGCACACTTGGATACAGTGTTTCCTGCTGAAACGCCGCTTAAACTTGTGGTGGACGGCGACCGGATTACGGCTCCCGGAGCTTGCGACAACTGCGCCGGAGTGGCGGGAATGTTGGCCATCGCCCGCGCGCTGATGGATGCGAAGGTGGATATGGCAGCGCCGCTGGTTTTTCTGGGCAACGTGGGCGAGGAGGGTGAAGGCGATCTGCGCGGCGTGCGGCAACTCTACCAGCAAAGCGCGCTCGCCGGACGCATTGCGGCGCACATTGTGCTGGACGGAGCGGGGGCTGACTCGGCAGTGACGCAGGCGCTGGGCAGCCGCCGCTACCGGGTCACGATCACCGGACCGGGCGGGCATAGCTTTACCGACGCGGGAACTGCGAATCCGATTGCCGCGCTGGCTTCGGCGCTGGCTGTGCTGACGCAGACGCAACTGCTGGAGGAGCCGCGGACCACACTGAATCTGGGGACGATCAGCGGCGGCACCAGCGTGAACTCCATTCCTGAGAGCGCGCAAGCTGCGATCGATTTCCGCTCCACCAGCGCGGTCGAGCTGCTGCGGCTGGAGGTGGCGCTGCATCGCGCCGTGGAAGATGCCGTGGAGCAGGTGAACGCTCAGGCGAAGGCGGCGAAGGCGCAGGAGCGTGGATTGCTGAAGTTTGCAATTGACAAGATAGGCGACCGGCCCGCCGCGCAACTACCCGCTGATTCGCCGCTGCTGGAGGCGCTGAACGCCGTAGACCGGCATATGGGGTTGAAGACGGAGCTGCGGCTGGGCTCGACGGACGCTAACATTCCGCTCTCGCTTGGAGTTCCGGCGTTGTCGATGGGCGCGGGCGGCGAAGGCGGCGGCGCCCACACGCTGGCGGAGTGGTACTCGGCCAGGGACCGCGAGACGGGGCTGAAGCGGGTGCTGTTGCTGACGCTGGCGATGGCGGAGTGGGCTGCGGGACAGTAGTATGAGGTCAAGCGGATGCGCCCCATCTTGCGTCCAGTAAATGCATTCGAAATTCAATCCGCATTCAGGTGGAACAAGATGTGTTCTCGCTTTAATTGCGCATTTTTTGCCGGCGTCCTTCTCTGTACGTTGCCGATTTACGGGCAGGTTCATCATCGCCACTCCCGCTACCCCAACGCGCCCTCCAACGACCCCCAGTTGCAGATTCCCGCCGACCAGGCGCAGTCCTGCTTTACGCCGGAGAGCAGCACGAACACCAACGAACAATATCAGCAGTTCGATACGTATCCCCAGCCGGCGAGCAAGGGCTATTTGTGCATCGCCATTCCTGCGGGGAGAACCTTTGTCATCGACCATCTCTTCGCGGAGGCCGATTATGATCGAGAGCTGCCCTTCGCAGCGGAGTGGTACCTCGACACGGTTGTTGGAGACTACGAGTCGATGACCGGCTTCGCGGCAAGCCGGGTTGGTTCCGAGACCGCCAATCCGCACTACATGCTTTCGCAGCCCGTGCATATTGCGGTGACCGGAGGAACCAGGGTGACGCTGATTATGCACAACTACTATGTGAGCGCCAGCAGTTCGATCACGGAAACGCCGGGAACCGCCAGCCTGCTGCTGATTGGGCATTGGGAGTAGAGTGGCTCGTGAAGTTTGATTCTCCGCGCGCCGGAGTCGACTGGCTGACAGCAACCACACGGCCTCGGCTGCAATAATTTATATGATGAAAGTTCGCGCCTATCTGCTGATGCTGTTTGTGGTCGCCGTGTGGGGATCGACCTTTGTGGTGGTCAAGGGCGCGCTGGTTGATGCCACGCCGGCGGCCTTCAACCTGGTGCGGATGACGCTGGCCTTCGCTGTGCTGGGCGTGGTTTATCACCGCTACTGGCGCGCGATAACGGGCTGGCAGGTGGGAGCCGGAGCGCTAGTGGGAGCGTGCCTGGCGATGGGCTACCAGTTTCAAACTACGGGACTGGCGCGCACCACGCCATCGAAGTCGGCGTTTATCACCGGGCTGATGGTGGTGATGGTACCACTGTTGTCGATGATTCCCGGGCTGCGCCCGCCGGGAGCTAGAGTGCCGCGCTGGACCGTTTTTATTGGAGCTGTGCTGGCGTTTATCGGAATTGTGCTCCTGACTGCGCCTGCTGCTATTGCGAATTCTGGTTCGAATTCACTCTTGGGAGAAACGGCGCGCCTGCTGCCCGACATGAGTTCCATCAACCTGGGCGACGTACTCACTTTGGGCTGCGCTCTGGGCTTTGCGTTTCATTGTATAGCGCTTAGCCACGTCTCGCCGCGCATCGCCTTTCAGCCTTTGGCGCTGTTGCAGGTGGGTTTTTGCGCGGTTTTTATGGCGCTGAGTATGCCACTGATCGAGCATCCGCAGATTACATGGACGCCGCGGCTGGCCGTTGCGCTGGGTGTTGCTGCCGTGCTAGCTACTGCCGCGGCGTTTTCCATCCAGAGCTGGGCGCAGTCTGTTCTGCCGCCAACACACATTGCGCTTTTGCTGACGCTGGAGCCGGTCTTTGCCTGGATTACTTCATTTCTGGTGACAGGTGAGCGGCTGGGACTGCGCCCCGCATGCGGTGCGCTACTGATTCTGTCGGGGATTGCGCTGACGGAGTTGATGCCAATGCCGCATGTGGCCGCGGCGCATGAAGCGTAAAAAAACAGAGATCAGAGATCAGGGGTCAGAGATCAGGACAAACCCCTGTTAAGCTCTGCCGCGGAATTGGATGATACGGCGGCGGTCGCGCTTGGAGGGACGGCGCTCGGGCAAGGGAGCAAATTGCTGCATGGCCTTGCGCTCGGCGGCTGCTTTGGCTCGCGCTTCCCTGCTCTCTTCACTCTCGCGATAGAGCGTCTGCGCCACCGCCGCCGGGCCGCGCATTTGGCTCAGTGCCAGAACTTCGATTTGGAAGTCGCCGCCTTCGTTCTTCACTACGAGATGATCGCCGACATGAATCTCGCGGGAGGGTTTGGCCTCATGCCCATTGGATAGGATGCGGCCCAGGTCGCAGGCCTTCGATGCCAGCGCGCGCGTTTTGAAGAAGCGCGCCGCCCAGAGCCACTTGTCGATGCGGATGGAGTCCATTCTCCCATTGTCGTACAGCAGGCCCGCGCTGCAACGCAAGAACCCGGTTGCTGATCTGGATTGCCCTCAGAACGCAATTTTTACATATTTGTAACAATCGCCAAGCGTTTTATTCCTTATACTTACCCCACTATGTTAAACGACGCACCGTTATCCATAGAACGCGCGGAGGGCAAAGTACACGGCACGATAATCTTCCGATTTACCGGCCCGGTCACCTTGCGCAATGTCTTCGGAATGCAGGATCAGTTGCGTGGCAACGAGCCGCCAGCCCTGACCATCCTCGACTTCAGCGGCGTTCCCTACATGGATTCGACAGGCATGGGCGCTCTGATCAACCATTACGTCCACTGCCAGAATCGCGGCGTCCGGCTGGTCGTCGCCGGGGTCAATAGCCGTGTGATGGAACTGTTCAAGATCATGAAGGTGGATACGGTCATTCCGCTGGTTGCGACGGTGGAAGAAGCGGAAGGCAAGGCGTAGGCCGCCATCTTCTGTAGAGTCAACTGCATGATCTTCGCTGGCATGAGATTTCTTAATTCCCAGGTTACAGAAGCGGGATCTCCGACCCACGAACCTTGGGCGCCCGACAGAATCTGTGGCAGCCGGCGAGAATTGGTCTGCAACGAAAACATCATGGATTCGTCTTCTGCTCCACTGAGGCGTTGATCAGAAAACGGAGAATCTTTGGCCAACTATCCGCCTGCGCATTTGCCGCACCTTGCGGTGTGCCGCCGATCATGAGCTTCATCTTTTGTCTATCTCCCGCAGTGGGAAGATATTCGCAGGGAATCGAATGGCCGGTGTCGTCGTAAGACAAATGCTCATCGGCATATGAGTGCTTATTCCGCCGCAGCCTTTCCATGATTCGCGTTGCCATCATGGATGACGGCCAAATCTGATCGTCCTTACCGGACAATATCAATATCGGCCCGTGAATATTTTCGACTGGAATCTCGGCGCTGGCCGTGTCGCCGAATTTTTCCAAATCGTACAAGAAGAGCGGAGTCTGCCGTACCGGATCTCCCGCTATAGAATCCCACAGATATTGCGCGGCAAACCAAATAGGGATTCGGATGGGAACGTATGTCAGCGGCTTGCCTTGCCAAGTCCAGGCTGGGCCGCCAGGAAGCTGCCTTGCTGTAGCGCCTTCCCACCGGACATAACTCGGGGATCGCACGACGACGGCCGACACATCCGGATAAGTCGCTGCGAACTGTAAGGCCAATTCCGCACCGCGAGATACACCGAAAACGGCAACAAAATGGGAGTCTGTTTCCGGCCGCGCTCGCATCCACTCCAGCGCTTTTCCTAGATAATCAAGCGGGATGTTTTGCAGCGTTGGCGGAAGGCCCTGGGCGCCGAAATATGCGAGGGACAATGTTGTAAAACCGTGTGACGCCAGTAACACGGCGGTGTCGGGCATGCCGACTCCACCTTCCGAACCACCGAGAACCACGACACCGGGATGCCTGCGGCCATCTCCGGGTTCACATAACATGCCATCAATTCCATCCTCTGCGATTACCTTGCAACGAACACCCGGCTTGGTAAAGCGGCGTTCGATGACCACAGCGCCAAGCGCCTGGTTTGCATCAGTGGCCTCAATTTCAGTGATGATGGGCTGGAACCAGTCTGTGATGGCGAAGAAAGCATGATCCCCGCTCTTCACATTGGCATCGGGCTTCATCGACCAGAATAGCCCCATTCCGTCTACGCCCTGGTATGTGCCGGAAACGGAGGCTTCTGTATTCAGATCAATCTTTCCATTCGGGCCGGAATTGAAAACAGCTTCGCTCTGCCACCAGAGCTGGTCCTCCGCTTTCGACCTGGCCTTGACGGTGATGAACCGGTTCGGCGGCAGCCCTGAGATTGAGATGCTGAGCCGATCATCCATCAACGGCTGTGCTGGGGCAACCACAAACGTGGCATGTGGGGATTGATTAGCCGCTGCAATGCTCGCGTACAAGAGAAGCGACAGTCCACTCAAAAATTTGATTACAGAATATTTCATAGAGTCTAGGAACAACCTACCATAGTCATAGAGAAAGTTGCACCGCCGCCTCTCAAGTACACTGACGAATGGGAGCCTACTATGCCGAGCCTTTGGGCCAGGACGCGGACGACGCTGGAGATGATCAAGTGGGAGCACTCGATCTTCGCGCTGCCGTTTGCGCTGACGGCGGTGCTGCTGGCGGCGAATGGACGGCCGGAGTGGAGGACGCTGGTGTGGATTCTGGTGGCGATGGTGGGAGCGCGCTCGTCTGCCATGGCGTTTAATCGCTGGGCCGACGCGGAGTTGGACGCGGCCAATCCGCGAACAATGAACCGCGCGATTCCCGCAGGATTGCTGACGCGCCAATTTGTGCTGGGATTTACGATGCTCATGGCGGCGGTGTTTGTGCTGGCCGCGGCGGAACTGAACCGGCTGGCGCTGGTGCTGTCGCCGCTGGTGCTTATGGTGCTATGGGGTTACAGCTATTTGAAGCGCGTGACGCGGTGGTCGCATCTGGGGCTGGGGCTGGCGCTAGGTCTGGCGCCATCGGCGGCGTGGATTGCGGTACGAGGATCGCTGGACGCGCGCATATTGGTGCTAACGGCGGCAGTGACACTGTGGGCGGGGGGCTTCGATGTACTCTACGCATGCCAGGACTATGAGCATGATCGGGCGGCGGGGCTGCACAGCCTGCCGCAGGCGGTGGGAATTCCGACGGCATTTTGGGCTGCGCGAGCAATGCATCTGTTGATGTTGGGATTGCTGGTTTGGTTTGGGGAACTTTTTCATTTTCAGAGAATAGGCTGGGCTGGAATTGCTGCTGTTGGACTGCTGCTGGCTTATGAACACTCACTGGTTTCGCCATGCGATTTACGCCGGCTGAATGCGGCTTTTTTCACTATGAACGGAGTGATTGCCACGGTTTTTATGGGATTTGTAGCGGCGGATTTGTGGTTGAAATAAATATCAGATAATTGAGAAACGGAGAATCAGAAATCCTATGAAGATTGCAATCCAGGGCGAGCCTGGTTCCTTCAGCCATGAAGCAGCGATGAAACTTGTGCCCGATGGGGAGATCGTTCCCTGTTCGCTTTCGGCCGATGTCTTTGCGGCGTTGGAAAGCGCAGAAGCGGATGCGGCAGTCATTCCCATTGAGAACAGCCTGGCAGGCTCGGTTTTGGAGCACTTTGACCTGTTGCTGACCCATGAAGTGCGCGTGGTACGGGAGACGCTGGTGCGCATCCGGCACAACCTGATCGCCCTGCCCGGCGTAAAGATCGAAGAGATTGAGGGCGTCTCATCACACCCGGTGGCGTTGGCGCAGTGCCGGAAGTTTCTGGCCGCGCATCCCATGATGACTGCTCTCGCCGCCTACGACACCGCGGGAAGTGTAAAGCAGTTGGTAGAGATGCACGAACGGCGCGCGGCGGCTATTGCCAGCGAAGCGGCGGCAAAGTATTACGGCGCGCAGATTCTGGAGGCCGGCATTGAGGACAATCCGGAAAATTTTACGCGCTTTTTTCTTGTGCGCCGCGTGGCGGAGGCCGTGACAGATCCGCAGGCCAACAAGATCAGCTTGGCGTTTTCGCTAGAGCATCGTCCCGGATCGCTGGTATCGGCGTTGTCGGCGATGGCGTTTATGGGCATCAATCTGACCAAGATCGAGTCTCGGCCGGTACATGGCAAGCCTTGGGAATATATATTTTTTGTAGATTGTCAGATTCACTCGGGCGGCGAGGGCGACCGCGCGTTGGAGGCGCTCAAACCACATTGCGCGATGGTCAAGGAGCTAGGGCGCTACCGAGAGGCAGGAGATTGAAAAGACGAACGGCCGGGAACGCAGACCATGCCCTAACTACGTCCCGGCCGTTCGAGGAGGACTGTCACACTCTGTCTCTGTGATTACCTATTACCTACTGTTGCACAAAGGGAGATAATTATATGCAAAAGCGCGGCAAATATTTTCCTGTGATCTCTTTATGTCGAATACTCCCTGAGTAAACGTTTAGCTTCTTCCTGTGATGCCAGACTCACATTCAATCCCACTTTAGTCTTGATTACGCACTTCAAATAGGGAATTGCCTTCACAACTTGATTTCTCTCCCGAATATAAATCTTAGCGATCTCCAGGTTTGCATCGGTATCGCCTAGCTTCACGGCTCGCTCGAACCAAGCCAAGGCCCGTTTTGTATCCCCTTTATCCCGAAAGATTGTCCCGATATTGTTTGCTGCTGAGCCGTGACCTTGGCGGTAAGCGCGTTTATACCAATATATCGCAGCAGGTCGGTTCGGCTTAATTCCTACACCAACATCATAAAAATATCCAAGATTAAGCTGAGCGATCACATCGCCGGCCTTAGCTACAGCGAGGAAGACACGAAAGGCGGATCTTAGCTCGCCACTTTCCCACTGTAGTTGAGCTCTCGACAACAACTCATCAATTTCGACTTTCGATGAATCTGTCTTACTCTTGACAGTCTTAATCATCTTGTTTCTGCCTCCGCTCAATATACGGACTATACTCTCAATGCTTCTTGTTCCCTTATGCATTCCTATGCTACAAAATACTTTGCCTGGGGATGATGAACAATGATGGCGTTAGTGCTTTGCTCGGGCTCCAGGTGATACTGCTCGGTGAGGCGCACGCCGATGTTCTCCTCCGGTTTGAGCAAGCGAAAGATCTTGGCCTGGTCTTCCAGATTAGGGCAGGCGGGGTAACCGAATGAGTAGCGCGAGCCGCGGTATTTCTGGTGGAAGAGATCGGAGATCCGCGGCGAGTCTTCGCTGGCGATGCCGAGCAGCTCGCGCGCTTGTTTGTGGACTAACTCTGCCAGGGCCTCGGCTGTCTCCACCGATAGGCCGTGCAGATAGAGATACTTGGTAAAGTCGCCGGCCTCGAATAACTTTGCGGTTTGGCGACTGGCTTCGTCGCCGATAGTGACGATAGAGAAGCCGACGACATCGCGCTGTGGGGAAGTTATCGGCTCGAAGAAATCGGCGATGGAAAGGCGGCGACCTTGCGCCTGGCGCGGGAAGGCAATGCGCTCTAACTCGCGGGCCGGATCATTAGGGTCGAAGACGACTAACTCGTTGCCGTCTCCGGCGCATGGATAGAAGCCTATGACTGACTTAGGCTCGAACCAACCCGATGTTATCACTTCTTTCTGAAGGTCTAGTAAGATGGGGCGGTACTTTTCTTCAACCAGGCGCAGGTAATCGCCCTGGGCGGCGGTTTTTAGTTGCCACTGATTCTTAAAGAGCGCGGTTTCGTTGAGATAGGGGAAGATATCTTCGAGCTTGTAACTCTTGAAGACTTGCGCGCCCCAAAAAGCGGGCTTGGGAATCTCCGCGATGCGCTCTATGACTGGCGAACGGCCCTCTGGAGTTAGTTCAACTAGGGTTAGTTCGGGAGCAGCGGAGTTACCTTTGGCGAAGACCTTCACCGTCTTGCCTTCTGCTTCCCTGCTCTCACGTACAGCAGCATCATCGGAGGTCAGATCGGCCATGGCATGCAATCCGGCAAAGGCGTCTTCGGCATAAAATACGGGGCCGGAGTATTCCTTGCGCAGGTCTTCCTCGACGTACTTGCGGGTGAGCGCCGCGCCGCCGCAGATAACGGGGATGGTGAGGCCCAACTGCTCTAGATCCTGCAGGACATACTTCATTTCCAGCGTAGACTTTACGAGCAGTCCGCTAAGCCCGATGGCTTCGGCGCTGATTTCGCGCGCGGCGGCGATGATGGCGTCCGACGGCTGCTTGATGCCCAGGTTGACGACACGATAGCCATTGTTAGTGAGAATAATGTCCACGAGATTCTTGCCTATGTCGTGTACATCACCCTTGACCGTGGCAAGCACCATGGTCCCTTTGCCGCCGCCGTCGGATTTCTCCATCTTAGGCTCGAGATAGGCGACCGCGGCCTTCATCACGGAGGCGGAATCGAGTACTGAAGGCAGTTGCATCTTGCGCGCGCCGAAAAGATCGCCCACCGTTTTCATGCCGTCAAGCAAGACGGTGTTAATCAGATCGAGCGGAGTGTGAGTTAGAAGAGCCGCTTCCAGAGCTGCTTCCAGAGTTTGTTTGTGCTCATCCATACCAATGGTCCGCTCGCCGCGAATAATCATCTGTTTGAGCTTGTCTTCGGTGGTGAGGTTTTCTACGACTAACTCCTCTTCCACAACGGAACCTTTACCGAGACTGGCGAAATAAGCCATGTAAGTCTGCAAAGGGTCGCCGTTGCTACGGTCCTGAAAGATGAGTTTGCGGGCCAAATCAACTTCTATCTCAGGAATCTTGTAGAGTGGATAAATCTTGGAGTAATTGACGATGGCCGCATCGAGTCCGCGGTCCACGGCTTCTTTGAGAAAGACCGAATTGAGCACGCGGCGGGCATAGGCGTTGAGACCAAAAGAAATATTCGATACACCGAGAACAGTGCGTGAGCGCGGCAGTTCGAGCTTGATGCGGCGCACCGCTTCGAGAGTCTCGATAGCCGCGGAACGATAGTCCTCCTGGCCGGTGGAGATAGGCAAGGTGAGCGCGTCGAAGATCAGGTCCTCGGAACGCAGGCCGTACTTGTTGACGGCCAGATCGTGGATGCGGTGAGCGATGGCCACCTTGCGATCGGCGGTGAGGGCCATACCCTGCTCGTCGATGGTGAGGGCGATGACAGCGGCGCCGTAGCGGCGCGCCATGGGGAGAACAAGGCTGGTACGCTTTTCACCGTCCTCCAAATTGATGGAGTTGATGATGGGCTTGCCGGGGATGCGCTTGAGCGCCTCTTCAATGACGGCGGCCTCAGTGGAGTCAACCAAAATGGGCGCGGGAACGCGGGTGGCGATTTTTTCGAGGATGGCGTTCATGTAACCCTGCTCGTCCTCACCGACGATGGCGCAACAGAGATCGAGCAACTGAGAGCCTTCGGCGGCCAGGCGCTTGGCGAGAGCAAGAATGCCGTCGTAGTCGCCGGCACGCACCATGTTACGGAAGGTTTCGAGGCGGGTGGTAGTGTTCATCTCCTCGGCGATGATGATGGGCTGAGCGTCGGCTTCGAGCGGCACGGCAGAGAAGGCGCTGGCCGCAACCGATTGCTGCGCGACGGAACGTGCGGCGGGGGTTACGTCTTTGACAGCTTCAACAACTGTGCGCAGATGCTCGGGCGTGGTGCCGCAGCAGCCGCCGACGATCTGCACGCCGTACTCGGTTACGAAGCGCCGGAGCCAGGAGGCCAACTCGGCCGGAGTAAGCTTGTATACCGCGCGTCCCCCCTCGTTGTGGGGCAAGCCCGCGTTGGGCAGCACGCTGATGGGCAATGTGGAATTCTGGCAAAGGAAGCGCACCGCGTCGTTCATCTCCGCGGGGCCGGTGGCACAGTTGAGACCGATTACGTCTGGCTGGAAGACTTCAAGGACAGCGAGGGCCGCGCCGATCTCCGAGCCGAGGAGCATTGTTCCGCTGGCTTCGAGGGTGATCTGAACCTGAAGCGCAACATTGCGACCGGTCGAGGGGATGCGGCCCTCACGCGCGTCGCGCATCGCGTCCTGACAGGCGGCGAGAGCGATCTTGGCTTGCAGCAGATCCTGACAGGTTTCGATGAGCAGCACGTCGACGCCGCCCTCGATGAGGGCTTCGGCTTGCTCGCGATAGGCTGCGGCCATAGCGTCGTAGCCGATGTGGCCGAGAGAAGGCAGCTTGGTGGTGGGGCCGATGGAGCCGGCGACGAAGCGGGGCTTGTCTGGAATCGAATACTTGTCGGCCACCTCGCGAGCCAGACGCGCCGCGGCGAGATTCAACTCGCGGGTGCGGTCCTCAAGAGCGTACTCGGCGAGAACGATGCTGGTCGAACCGAAGCTGTCGGTTTCGATAACATCGCATCCGGCATCGAGAAACGAGACGTGGAGGTCGCGAATGACATCGGGACGCGAGAGCACCAGTAGCTCGTTGCAACCCTCCTTGCTCCAAAAATCCGCGGCAGTGAGGTTGCGATTTTGCAGATTGCTGCCCATCGCGCCGTCATAGACCAGCACGCGCCGTTTCAGTTCTGAGAGAAAATCCGCCAAAATCGCTCCTGATGTATTGGATAGCCGGGAAAAAGAGGAAAACGGCCTTCCTATTTAGGATAGCTGGATTTTGTGCTCTAAGTCGATCTGCAAAGGAAACGGTACATTATTTTGCCGCCGCAAGCACCGTAACCGAAACGAGCCTATTCTACTTGCGCATGACCATATCTATTGACTTTACATTCCATCTGGCCGGTAAACCTGGAAGGCGTTCCTGCCATGCTCCTTGACACTGTACATAGCGGCGTCTACATGCTCTAACAGAGTCTCCATATTCAAACCCGCCTCGGGGTAGGTGCAAACTCCCACGCTGACGGTGACGGAGACGGGGGATTGCTCTGGACCGATGTGAAAGGGCGCTGAAATGGCGGTCACAATCTTCGCTGCGATCGTCTGGACCTCTTCCAGTGCATGCAAATCAGGAAGCAGAACGATGAATTCGTCGCCGCCAAAGCGGGCAACCGTATCGGTCAACCGCACCGCGTGGCTGATGCGCTTTGCCAATTCGCAAAGCAACTTATCTCCGACATTGTGTCCAAAGGTGTCGTTGACTTCCTTGAATCGATCCACGTCCACCATCAGCAGTCCCAGTCTCTCGTGAAATCTCTCGGCTCGCTGCAGTGCCATGGTCAGGCGATCATTGAGCAGGATGCGATTGGGCAGGTTGGTCAGCGCATCATGCTCCGACAAGTGACGCAAGCGTTCTTCGCTGTCGCGCAGAGCCTTGGTCTGCAGCCCGACCCTGTGGCGAAGAACGATTATCCAAACGAAGGCAACAAACGCGAGAACGGCGACCACCACGAGAATTTCCAGCATATGCAGCGGCGTCCACCAGGTTGGCGCTTGAAGCACCTCGACATCTCCCATAGAGCGCAATAGAATTCGGACCATGCCGGGCCGCACTCCACCTTCTCCCTGAACTGTGGTTTCGTTGTCAACCTGGACGCTGCAAATTCCCGTCAGACGCAATGTGCTCCCCTCTTTCCAGGGAAGAGCGCCGGAACCAGTCGCAGCCTGAGGCAAGGTCGCTGGAAAGAGGAAGTTTCCGGAGCGCATTAACAATGTAAGATCGCCAGGGGAACTATCCTGGCCAATCAGCTTTCCCTCTATTTCAACCAGTTCGCCGTCATGGTCTCCCTGCAAGGCCTGGCTAATCGTCATGGGTTTGGCAATTGTCTGCAAAGCGACGCCGTCCGCCAGCCGATAGGTGGCGTCCTCCATGGTCAACTTGAGTTCCTTGATAGCGGGAAAGCCGAGGACATCCACCAGATCGCCAACGTTTACCGGTGCGTCCTGCGCCGTGTTCATGCAAAAGCCCTCACCACGCTCCTGCTGTATGCAGAGCATCCGGCCAGGCCATTGCAGCGTTGCCCTTCCCTGCACATGCACGCGACGGGCAAGCTCCTCAGTCTTCTTTCCGGGAATATAGCGCAGAAGGCTGGTAAGCGAGAGCGCCGGCATGGCAAAGGAATGTGGAGGCCCGGGCTGCACAACGGTGAGTTCGTGCAGAGAGGGGAAAAAGAGATGAACGCCGACCTTCTGGCGTTTTCGGTTGAAAACCGGGGCAGCGTTGCCATGAACAAGGACGAGCGAATCGACGAATTGCTCATAGTCGATTCCCGCTTCCCGGCGTGTGACAGCGCTGATTGGCCCTTCTGTGGTTGCGATCTCGTAGATAGCGTTCGTTTCGTTAAGGCGCACCACGTGAACGACCCCGCTTATCTCCACCCAGTGGCAATCCATACTTCCGGATATAAGTTCGGCCATGGTTGCCCGTTGAGCCTGTCGGGGGACGTGGGAACGGCCAACGATGCGCACCTGAGCCTGATCGACAAGGGGTGCATAGTCACCAGGCTCGCTTACTCCTACCACATCTATCACGTCGCCGGTCTGCAAGGGAAGAATGGGACGTGAGGGAATCTTTACGAAAATGCATCCGGTTGCATCACAGATAAAAAGTGCGCTATGCCTGGAATCAATGTAGGGATCGTAATACGTCACTACGGCCCGCAAGTGAACGGGATAGGCGCGCGCGGCCTCTTCGGGCAACATATCGTGAGCTTCGCGCGCGGTGAGCAGAGTGCGCAACGGCACCTGAGTGCTTCGCGACTTTTCAGCCCGCACCGCAACGCAGATCAGGGCCAAGGCAAAACACGCTCCGGCCCTGCAAGCAAAGCGCATCCTATCCCTCCCTCAGAGCAGCCAGCCGAATCCGGTGCGCGCTCTTGGAAGCGGACCGCATCTCTTGAAAGCACACTCCTCTTTATTCAACCGCATCATGCATCTTATCGGCAATGATGGGAGTTAACATGAACGCCCGCCGCCGGAAGGCTTGCACCCGCTGGAGTTGCGCATGCCAATTGATCCCGTCATTTGGCGGCAGTGAGCGCCGACAGCGGCACCAGCATGTCTTCTTTGCGCATGACCAGATTGGTGGCGTTCAGCGTGGCCAGCTCGAAGCCGTGGCCGTGGGTAATGGCGTCGGTGGGGCAGGCTTCAACGCAATAGCCGCAGAAGATGCAGCGGTTGTAATCGATGTTGTAAACCTTGGCGTAGCGCTCAGAGGAAGATATGCGTAGAGCGTCAGTATTTTCCGCGGCCTCGATATATATGCAATTGGAGGGACAGGCGGCGGCGCAGAGGAAGCAAGCTACACATTTTTCCAGGCCGTTTTCGTCGCGCTGGAGAATGTGGGCACCGCGATAGCGTTGCTCCAGGACCGCTCCGCGCGCGGGTCCCTTGCCGTCGGGGTAGTTTTCTACCTGCGTGGGCGCGAAGATCTCCCCCAGGGTGATGCTCATGCCCTTGGCGATGCCGGCGATGTTGCCCATGATCGACATGTGGCCAGTATACGACGGATGTCGTCAGTGCCGGTTTTTTGGCGGGGCGGACTGGCCGTGGTTGTTGGCGGGCGGGGTGGTGACGGGTTTGCGGTCAGGGTGGGCTTTTTGCGTCTCCTGACAGAGGGATGAATCCTGGCCGCGCGCCAGGCCGGGAAGATCGCTTAAAGCATTGCAAATGCGCTGCTTAATGGGTAGGGCGGGGGTGCGCGTAAAGCTCTGCATACGCTCCTTACCGGTGGCTGGGTCGAGGTCGTAGCAGGCTACTATGTCTTCTGGTTTCTGCGCGCCGTGGTCGATGTGATTCCAGGTGCACATCATGGAGCGGCCGTTGGGCTGGGTGAGCAAGGCGTAGAGCTGGGAGAGGGCGACGCCCTGGGGAATGTTCGTGCTCCAGACGAGGATGGACTGGGGGCCGCGCATCCAGCGAGAGGCCCAGGCGTGCTGGGCCATGTCGTAGTGGAAGGCCGTGAAGTAGGTGGAGGGCTGGCAGTCTGCGCAGTCGTCGTAGACAGCAGCCAGCTCGCGGGGATGGCCGTCGTCCAAGAGCAGCCAGTCCAGCATGCGCAGGTTAACTCCCTTTATTAGAGGCACATAGCTGTGATTGGCGAGGGAGAGGCTCCAGACGGTGAAGGTGTCAGAGGCGGGCAGGGATTGCGGATTGGAGCGCGTGGTGGTGACTACAAGGGCGGCGTCGTATTCCACGCCGATCTCGCGAATGGAGGTCCAGTTTTCGACGGTGAGGGAGCGGGTGACCCAGGTGACGATGGCTTGGTCGGCGGCTGAGTGGAAGTCTATCCATCTAAAGGCGTTAGGGGCTGGCTGGGCGCAGAGAGGGGCGGCGAGAGAGGATGCGAGGAGGCCGGCGAGAAATGAAAAGGAGACGAATCGCATGGTTTAGATATAGCAGAGCGGCGTTCGAGGCACAGATTATTGACTTGAAGCGCGAAGGCTCGTTGACATTGGAAAATGGTGCGCTCCAGGTTATCGGTTTTTGCAAACTGTGAAGCTATAGCTTCATGGTTGTGCGAACAATGGTGAGCTGGGTCAGTAAATAGAGGGACAGGGAGTATAGGGCAGGAACAGGGAATAGTAATCCCTGGATTGTTCCACGTGGAACATATTCATTCTGTTGAATTTAGTTGCGAGTTTACTACTTAATTAACTGCAAATTATTTGAACTTATTTTTAAGAGGTTTTGGGCGGCAAAAAACGGGTTTGAAAAGCAATATACGTGGTTGGGAACAAGGTAATAAGTGGTTTGAAAACGGAGAAAAGTGGTTTGAAAAACCACCTGAGGCGGGAGGACTTGCAGTCCAGGCGGGCGGCCTTCGGCGGGACGGGTTGAGGTTCGTGGTATCCCACATCAGGCGCGATGAGACTGCGCCAGGTGTGGGATACCAAATCATTTTGAGATGGTCAGACGTGCACCACCTAAGGAATCACCGTTCACATTCGCTCAATCATAATGTCATCCGGCGATGAACAACGGGCGTAGTGAAGCGATTCGGCACTGCGCAGCCTCTTCTTGGCTGCTCGGGAAGCGTTAAGCTTTTGAGGGTGCAACAAGAGATCGGAAAAGTATTTGGCGGGAACTGGGTGGCTAAATAAGTATCCTTGCGCCTCGTCACAATCTTGTGCTCTGAGAAAGGCAAGATCCTTAGCCGTTTCAACTCCCTCGGCGATTACGCGCAGGTTTAGGCTCCGGCTCATGCTAATGACGGCGATTGCGATAGCCGCATCATCAGGATTTTCATTGAAGCGATGGACAAATGACTTGTCAATCTTCAACTTATCAAGAGGCAGCTTTCTGAGACAGCTCAAGCTGGAGTAACCTGTGCCAAAGTCATCGACCGAGACCACGACTCCTTTATCTCTTAGCTTTTGAAGAACGGACGCGGTAAATTCGACTTGATGCATCAGCACGCTCTCGGTGAGTTCAAGCTCAAGACACTCAGGTTTCAGGCCGGTTTCAGCGAGTACCGCAAAAAGATGCTCCAAGAAGCTCTCGTCTCGAAACTGGACTGCCGAGAGATTGATGGCCACATTCCTAATGGGCAGTCCTTGATCAATCCAGCTTTTCAGTTGCGTACACGCTTCTCGCAGTACCCATGCGCCGATAGGAAGAATGAGCCCCGTGTCTTCGGCAATCGGAATGAACATGGAAGGAGGAATGGAACCTCGTGTAGGATGCTTCCAACGGATCAGCGCCTCCGCACCTGAAATAACACCTGTATCAAGATTGATCTTGGGTTGGTAGTGCAGCGTGAATTCTTTTCTGTTCAGAGCCTGCTGCAGATCCTCAGTAATGGATTGCCGTTCCACGGCGCGGATATTCATATCTTGCCTGAAGAACTTGAAGTTCTGTCGTCCATCTTCCTTCGCCTGATACATTGCCGTATCCGCATTCTTGAGGAGGACCACGGCATCCATCCCATCGTCAGGATAGACGCTCACTCCCATACTGGCGGTAACATACAGGTCATGTTTGTCAATGGAATGAGGCTCCGAAACGATCTGCAACACTCTCTTAGCTGTAATAACGGCATCTTCCGCGCGCTCGACATCTTGGAGCAAAATGACAAATTCATCCCCTCCGAGCCTACAGACCGTATCAGGGTATCGCACGCACTCCTGCAGTCGTTTTGCTATGGATTGAAGAAGCTTGTCGCCGGTCAGATGCCCGAGGGAATCGTTTATGTGCTTGAAACCATCCAGATCCATAAAGAGCACGGCGACCTGTTCCATGCGCCGCCACGATAGGGCAATGGCTTGATTAATCTTGTCAATCAAAAGCGACCGGTTAGGTAGACCGGTTAGAGAGTCATGCTGCGATGCATAGACCATCTGTTCGGCCAAGGCATATGCGTTGCTTACGTCACGAAAGACAATGACCGAGCCGGAAAATTTCCTCCCACGACTGTAAATTGGCGCGGTGGAGTCTTCGATAATGATTTCATCTCCATTTCGGCAAATGAGGATGCGATCCATTGCCAGTTTATCGGTAGGATTATACTCGACTTCCTTCACTGTCGAAACGTCAATAGCTTTACGTGTCGCAGCATCAACGATCTTGAAGACATCGTTGATAAGATGGCCCGTGGCTTCCGACAGCGACCACCCTGTTAATCTTTCCGCAACGGGATTGATAAATGTAATTTGGTCCTCAGCGTCGGTGCAGATCACCGCGTCGGCAATGGAGGTGAGCGTCACCCTGTACCACTCCTCGCGCCTTTGTATCTCATGAAGGAAATTTTCTCGATGGTTAACTTCGAGAAAAATTAAATAAGCCAAAGCAACCAAAATAAGTGCCTTTATAAACCCGGACAAGAAAGTCAAAATATTAGTAAAGCGCATGCCCCATTTCAAAGTAGCGGTTCGAGAGGCTTCCATTGAAGTCTCTTCTTGCTTCATCTGCATAACCAGGTTACGGATATTTTTCATCGTGCTCTGAGCAGCGCCAGAATTGACCCGCCCATTCGCCTCATCGAATCTACTCGACCTGTAGAGAAAGATAGTCATGGTGAGTTCATCCAACATTGCCTGGGTCTGGCTGAACAGTGCGGGAATCCCCGCTTTTTGACGGGGATTATCAGCGGTCATATGCGCGATGTCTTCAACGCACGGCTTCACCGTGGCGACAGCCAGGTAATAGGGATCAAGGTATTTCTGGTTGCCAGTTGCGATAAAGTCGTGCATACCTGTATTGGCATCCCCGAGAAGCGATTCGATTCTCTCCAACTCAGAGATAACTTGCATGGTCTCAGTGACCGAGACCTGATTGGCAATCTGTGCACTCGTTTCGTGCCTGAGAATGAGGGTATTGACTACGAGCAGAATCATCAAGATGGAGAGACCGGCTAAGATGCTCAGCCGCATCGAGGAAATCCGCCTCTCCCCGTTACGTATATACATCATCAATCGTTGGAAGTAGGAATCCAATATAAAATGCGTGCGCCGATAGATATCCCAATAGCTTCCAAGTGTATTAGGCATATAGCCTCCCAGAAAAACGAATCATCGATCAGTTGGGCGATCTGGAGGCAATTCGACTCAAACGACAAGAGTCTTAAAAGGACAGTTGGTTTATCTGTCACTACGGAATTACAGGTGCTATTCCCGGCATCTTAGTGCCTATGCGCGAGTGTATCACCACAAATGCCTATGTTGCAGCCCGAAATGTTTCACCTGGACTATCATTCGTAATGGATCATTGGATAGTTCCGAAATACCTGCTATAGCCCCAACCTGGCCCAGAGGGCGTCGATTTTGGCTTTGGTGACGCGGTCCATTTCTATCATGGCGGGCCAGGGGCGGGTGAAGCCTTCGGCTTGCCACTTTCTTGTGGCGTCGATTCCCATCTTGGAGCCGTAGTTGGGCAGGCGGCTGGCGTGATCGAGCGAGTCGATGGGGCCGAGGGTGAACTGGATGTCGCGCTCAGGGTCGATGTTGTTGGCTACGCGCAGGACGACCTCGGGGATGTTTTGGACGTCGCAGTCCTCGTCGACAACGATGATGATTTTGGTGAACATGGCCTGGCCGAGAGACCAGATGGCGTTCATGACCTTGCGCGCGTGGCCGGGATAACTTTTGCGGATGGAGACCAGCATGAGGTTGTGGAAGACGGCTTCGACGGGGAGATGGATGTCGACGATTTCGGGGATTTGCAGGCGCATGGCGGGGAGGAAGATGCGCTCCACGGCCTTGCCCATCCATGCGTCTTCCATGGGCGGCTTGCCAACGATGGTGGCGGCGTAGATGGGGTTCTTGCGATGGGTGACGCAGGTGAGATGGAAGACGGGGTATTGGTCGGCGAGGGTGTAGAAGCCGGTGTGGTCGCCGAAGGGGCCCTCAGGACGTAGCTCGCCCAGCTCGACGTAGCCTTCGAGAATGATTTCGGCGTGGGCGGGAACCTGGAGATCGACGGTTTCGCATTGCACGATTTCGACGGGGGAGCCGCGCAGGAAGCCGGCGATTAGGTACTCCTCGACTTCGGGCGGAGCGGGGACGATAGCGGCGAAGGTGGTGGCGGGATCGGTGCCGATGGCTACTGCTACTTCGAGGCGCGAGCCTTGGAGATTGCCGAGGGCGATTTGGGGAAGGCCGCCTTGGGGTGAGTCGGGGATGGCGCAGGCTCCGCCGGCGGATTCGGCCATGGCGGCGACGCGCGCGGTGAGTGGATTTTCGGTGGTGGAGGCGGAGGCTGCATTGCGAATCGCTTCGCGATAATGCTCGGCGGCTACCTTTTGACGCTGCCAGTGCATTCCGGTTGTCTGGCCGTCGTAGACCTGCATCCTATACATGCCGATGTTGCGCTTGCCGGAGCGGGGGTCGCGGGTGACGACGCAGGGGAGAGTGATGAAGCGGCCGCCGTCGTGAGGCCAGCACTTGAGGATGGGAAAGTAGTTGAGGTTGAAGTGGTCGCGGCGAATCATCTCCTTGCAGGGAGCGTTTTTGGCGCTGACGATTTTGGGGAAGGCGTTGGAGAGTTCGCCGAGTTGGGGGAGCATTTTGAGCTTGTCGAGGAATCCTTCTGGGGCTTTGAGGTTGAGGAGGGCGGTGATGCGGTAGGCGATGGCGTCGAGAGAATTGACGCCGAGAGCAAGGGCCATTCGCCGCTCGGAGCCGAACTGGTTGATGAAGACCTGATGGCCGGGGTGGCCTTTGACGTTTTCGAAGAGGAGGGCGAGACCGCCGGATTTGGAGACGCGATCGGTGATCTCGGTGATTTCGAGCTCGGGGGAGACTTCTTCGCGGATGCGCTTCAGCTCGCCGTGATCTTCGAGGGTTTTGATCCAGTCGCGCAGATCGTCGTAGGCCATGGGGTGTGACTCCAGGGGAATAAAGACGTTTCCCCAACCCCCATAGTAAGCCCTATCGGTACTGAAATGAAGTCAGCATCGAGCCGAGGTCTTGTATGTATAATTTGATCGAGCCAAGATAACGAAGATGGAAATCCCGGAAGAAATGGGTGCGCTGTGAAGAAGATCTGCCTGTTGGTAATGATTACCCTTGTTACCGTGCTCACTGCCCGATCCGAACCAATCACTTTTACTCAGCCAGGCGTAACACCAGACTTTGGACAGTATTATCTGCCAGCGTGGGGTGGCAGCTGGTGTGCGCCAACAGCAGCTGCTGACGGCATCTACTGGTTGAGCGGGCAAGGTAATCCAAGTCTGTTGCAGGGATATACCGCGGGCAACAATACTGGCGCAAGCACGATCATCAGCGAACTCGGCGCCGACATGGGGACTACTCCGAGCGGGGGGACATCTGCCGCTGGTATTGTTTCGGGCCTTAATACTTATTTGAGCAATTACGGCGGTGGTCAGAGTTACAACGTATCGCTGACCTATGCGGATCAAGTGGGCGGAGGGAGCAACCTGCTGGAGGACATGGAGCTTGATTTGATGGGTGGGCAGGATGTCTTGGCATTGATTATTTGGAATGGCAGCGACACAGGTCATGTTGTGGATATGACCGGGTGGAATACCTCAGGCATCACCGTCAACGACCCGGCTTCAAATGCATACCAACTTAACTGGACTAATGAAAACATTACAGCAAACACCACGGGATACGGAGCGGACGGGATAGGGATAAATTATGAGACCGGCAGCGGCGTCATCGAGGGATTTGTGGGCATTGGCCCAGCCCCAGTCCCGGAACCGGGAACTTTTTTTCTGGTTGGGATTGGGGTGACGTTTCTCACGCATCGTGCGCGTAGAGCGAAGGGTTAGAGTCCGTTAGCTTGATTTTTGGCCTGCGATATTATTCGAACGCAAGACATAGATGACCCAGGGAGCTATGCGGGTTTCGCTGACCCAAGGGTATGGCTCATCGCCATGCGCGATGGGCTTGCGCATTTCTACGACTTCAAGGCCGGCGCGTGAATAGATGTCGAGGTAGGATTCGTGGGGGCAGAGAATGTCGATGCAGGGGGTGCGGTCTTCAAAGTCAGTGGTGATGATGCGTACCTGGTCGCCGGGCTTGGCGTGGCGGTTTTCGGGATAGTCGATGGTGGAGAAGGAAGCCCACTCGTTCCAGTAAATCTCCGGAGCGGAGACAATGCTGACCAAAACGCCGCTGGGCTGGAGCAGTGCGCGCAGATCGCTGAAGAGACGGATTTTGGTATCGAGGCCGGGGATGTTGTCGAAGGTGAAGGCTGACTGGATGAGCGAAAAACCTTCACGGGGTAAAGCACTTAGGTCGTCGTCGGGAACGAGGCGATAGTCACCGGCGGGATCGATCTCGTGGGCCTTGGCAATCATTTCGGGAGAGATGTCCACGCCGATGGCCTCGAAGCCGAGGGAGCGGAGAAAGCGTGTGGAGCGGCCGGAACCGCAACCGAAATCGAGGGCGGCGGTTCCCTTCACGTGAGTGGAAAAGATTTCCGGCAGGTCACGAAAGGCCAGGTGGTAGGTGTTGGCAAAGCCAAGTGTAGCGTAGGATTCCGCGCGAGTTGTGCTTTGGTAGCTGTTGATGAAGTCCATAGATGATCGCCTTTCCGCGCTGCTGGCGGACAGAGAATGAACAGGAAGTTCCGCTTTGCGGAAACCCCTTCCTATATAAGGGATTCGTCTGAATTATACGGCTATTGGCTGGGGCGCCGGATCCAACGGGAAACCGAGGCGCTTCCACTCGTCGTAGCCGCCGCGCAGGGGACGCACACGCTCGATGCCTAGCTTATGCAGGGTCATGGCGGTCTTGGCGGCGGTGGCTTCGCTGGGGCAACTACAGAAGAGGACGATGTCGCGGTCGCGAGGGATTTCATGGTGGCGGGCGGCAAGATCGTCGGGAGCGAAGTGAAGCGCGCCGGGTAACGTGAACGGGTCCGGTTCGAGTTCGAGGGGATGGCGCAAGTCCACGATGAAGACTTGCTCGCCATCATCGAGCAGGCGCTTCAGTTCTTCCGGTTCGAGGCGAGCGGCAACCAGCTTTTTGATCACCATGCGGCGGCGAATGATGCGGCCGACCAGAAAGCCCAAGACGCAAAGTACCAGCAATATACCAGAAAAACGACCGACCCAGCCCATCAGGCTGGAGTTGCGCTGGAGCAGGTCGCCAAAGAAGCGGCCCGCGGCCAGCAACACGCCCAGCCATGCGAATGCGCCGATGGCGTCAAAGAGGAGAAAGCTGCTGTAGGGCATTCCATTCAGGCCGGCAACGGGAGGAGCCATCGTTGCCAATCCAGGAACAAACTTGGCGATCATGACGGTGAAGGCGCGTCGGCGGCCAAAGGAATTCTGGGTACGGCGGACGCAAATCGCCGGTTCCAGCGATAGCTTGCATAGGATGCGCAGCACATGGTGGCCGTAGCGGCGGCCAATGAAGAACCATGTGCTGTCGGCGATAAGCGAGGCAGCCAGCCCGGCCAGCAAGGCGAAGAAAAAATTGAATTCGTGCTGGGCGGAAAGGATGCCAGCGGCCAGCAAAACAGGCATGGCTGGGAGAGGAACTCCCAACTGCTCAATGAGTACCCATGCAAATAGCAAAACGTACCCATAAACAAGCAAAACGTGTTCCGGCAATGCCATAGGCAATATTCCTATCTTCTCTTGCGGGGAATCAGACCGCGTACATATTCGGGGACGAAAATTGCGGACGAATTCGAGCGGTCTTATCCGATTAGATGATGGAGAGGAGATTCCGCTTCATGGATTGCCAAATGGTTGAGTCAGTTCATCCAAACGGTCCACCCGTAACGATGCGGGTTCCCCCTGGGGTGCTTGCTGACAAAGCATATGGAGTGGAGCTATATTTGAAGCTGGCGATTCTCACGACCTGCTCAGTCGTGAAGACTCAACGCAGTAATACAACCCGTTCCTTCGCATGGGAAGATGACGCGCCCGAGGAGCCCCTCTCGCGGCGTGAGGCGGAGAGTGTGCCACAACGGGCGAGCACGCGTCCCGGCAAAGTGTTGGAGATGGACGAACCGGAGGAGGATGAACTTCTTCTGAAGGGAAAGCCTCGCTTTGGCGGTGAGCGCTTGGAGGAGGATGAACTTCCTCTGATAGGAAAACCGCGCTTTGGCGGAGGCCGCTTTGAAGGTCAGAAGAAGCCGCGGCGGCGCAAGGCAAGCGTGGCGGGGCGGTTAATTCTGTCGCTGACCGCACTGGGCGGGCTGGCCGCTTGCGCCTTTGTTTTCATCAACTTTTTGAGCAGAGACGCGCACTTCCGCATTGCCGGAACGAGCAACATCGAGGCTACCGGGCTCACCGAAGTGAGCCGCGCGGAGTTGCTGCCGGTCTTCGGCGAAGACATCGGGCGCAATATCTTTTTTGTGCCACTGGCCGAGCGACGGCGGCAACTGGAAGCGATTCCCTGGGTAGAAAAAGCCACGGTGATGCGCCTGCTTCCGGACCAGATTCGGGTCACGATTGTGGAGCGGCATCCGGTGGCCTTTGTGCGCCAGGGAGCGCAGGTGGGGTTGGTGGACGCGAGCGGAGTTCTGCTCACCATGCCGGCGGCGACAATGGCCCAGCGGCATTACTCGTTCCCGGTGGTAACGGGGATCGACGCGCAGGACCCGCCTTCTCTGCGCAAGGCGCGCATGGCGATTTATCAGCACCTGCTGGGAGAACTCGACACGAATGGACAGAAACTCTCCGAGCAGATATCGGAGATCGACCTGAGCGATGCGGCGGACGTCCGCGTGCTGATGCCCGAAGAGAATGCAGAGATTCTGGCTCACTTTGGCCAGGATCATTTTCTGGAGCGTTACCAACACTATAAGGAGCACATTGCCGAGTGGCGCCAGCAGTATCCCAAACTGGCGGCTGTGGATCTGCGCTATGACCAGCAGGTGGTGCTGGAGATGGCAACCAACCGCGCAGAGCAGAGCGCAGAAAGCGCGGGGGCAGAAAGCGCACCATCAGGCCAAGTTGCAGAAACAGAACAGGTTACAAACAAGTCTCCGGTAAAACACACCTCCGCGGCCAAGGTTCACAAGCAGGCAGGAAAGGGCGCTGGCAAGGTGAAGACCAGTGCGGCGAAGAAGACGAAAGCGACGATCAGAAAAGCTTCGACGACAGTCAAGACGCAGGAAATGAAGCGCGCGGAGGATAAACGCGCCGCGCTCAACCAGAGCAAGCGGAAGACTTCCGCAATTACCCCTCCGGTCTCGAATGCCGGGCAGGGTCAGTGAGCGCCATGAGCCAGAATCGTGATGACTTGATCGTAGTGCTGGACATCGGCAGCGCGTGGACGCGCGTGCTGGCGGCGGAGTTGTATGAGGGCGCACTGCGCTATTGCGGACACGGGGTGGTGGCGTCGGCGGGGATGCGCAAGGGACTGATCGCCGATCTTGGGCCGGCGGCCAAAGCAGTGGAAGCGGCCGTGAAGCAGGCTGAGTTTACATCGCGTATCAATATAGGAGAGTGCGTGGTGGGCGTGGGCGGCCCGCATATCCGGGGGCTGAACAGCAACGGGGGCATCGAGTTGGGCGGGCGCATGCGGGAGATCGACGAGGAGGACGTGCAAAACGCGGTGAAACGGGCGCGCTCCATCGAGCGGTTGCCGGAGCGCAGAATACTTCACCTGCTGCGCCGCCAGTTCATACTCGATGACCAGCCGGGCATTTTTGATCCGGTGGGCATGGTGGGCAAGAAGCTGGAAGTGGAACTGCACATCGCCACCTGCTCGGGCAGCGCGCTGCAAAGTACTGTGACCTGCGTCAACCGGGCGGGGTTGGAGGTGATCGACGCGGTTCTGGAGTCGGTTGCCTCGGCCGAATCCACACTGTCGGCCGACGAGAGGGATTTGGGGATTTGCCTGCTGGACATCGGCTGCCACTCAACTGACCTGGTGGTGTTTTATGAAGGCGCGGTGGTGCATACAGCCTCGATTCCAGTAGGCGGACAGCACTTTACCAACGACCTGGCGATCGGGCTGGAGATGCCGGTGGCGCAGGCCGAGGATCTTAAGCGCTTGTACGGCAACGCAGTGGTGACAGACGTGCCAATGGACGCGGAGATTGAGATTGCCAACCCGCAGCCGCAGATGTTGAGCCTGCGCAAGATGGCCGAGATCCTTGAGCCGCGAGCTTGCGAGCTGATTCAATTGGTGAAAAAGAATTTGCGCGATGCAGGCGTGCTGGAAGCTCTTTGCGCCGGTTGCGTGCTGACCGGCGGCGGGGCCATGCTGCGCGGAATGCTGGATGTTACCGAGAGCCAATTGCGGGTTCCGGCGCGAACCGGAGCCCCGGTTCGCCTTTCGCATATGCCAGGCGAGCTGGTTCATCCAGGCTTTTCCGCGGCTATCGGCATGATTTTGTATACGCAGCGCACCCGAATGAGCACGGTAACGCAGGGCGGCACGTGGCGTTCAAGATTTGGGGAGATGTTTGGCGGCAGCTTTTAAGCAATTGCAAAAGGTATCCATGAGGAGGGCTAAGCCCAAATGGAACAGTTGAGGAAAGAAGTCGTGGAGATGCGCATACAGTACCACGAAGAGAGCGTGCGCGGAGCGCGCATCAAGGTGATTGGCGTGGGCGGCGGCGGCGGCAACGCGGTGAATCGCATGATTCAGTCGCGCATGGCGGGGGTGGAGTTTATGACCGCCAACACCGACGTGCAGGCGCTGAAAAGCTCGCAGGCTCCGGTGAAGCTGCAACTGGGCGTGAGGCTTACCTCGGGTCTGGGCGCGGGATCGAATCCCGACCTGGGGCGTCGCGCCGCATTGGAAGATTCGGAAAAGATCATTGAGGCGCTGGAAGGCGCGGATATGGTGTTTATCATCGCCGGGCTTGGCGGTGGCACGGGCACGGGCGCAGCGCCTGTGATTGCGTCGCTGGCCAGCGGGATGGGCATATTGACGGTAGCCGCCGTTACGCGGCCGTTTGCATTTGAAGGCAAGCGCCGAATGCAACAGGCGGAGCGCGGGCTTGAGGAACTACTGGAGTGCGTGGACACGCTAATCGTGATTCCCAACGAGAAGCTGCTGGAAGTCGCAAAGGATGCAGGATTCTTCGAGAGCTTCCGCATCGCGGACGACGTGCTTCGCCAGGGAGTGCAGGGCATCAGCGACATCATCACCATCCCCGGCATTATCAACCGCGACTTTGCCGATGTGAAAAACACCATGGCAGGCATGGGCCAAGCGGTGATGGGCACGGCGGTGCGCTCGGGCGCAAATCGCGCGGTGGAAGCCGCACAGGCAGCCATGGCTTCGCCATTTCTAGAAGCCGGCGCCATGGACGGCGCGCGCGGCATCCTTATTAATATCACCGGCTCCAGTTCGCTGAAACTCTCTGAGGTGAACGAGGCGTCTTTGTTGATTCAATCGGCCGCGCATGAGGAGGCCAATATTCTTTTTGGCGCGGTGCAGGACGAAAAGATGGGCGAGGAGGTCAAGATTACGGTGATTGCCACCGGCTTCCGCGACCCAATGCCGGAGCGGCGCAAGCGCCTGCTGGAGGTGGAAGACGAGATACCGGTGGTTTCGATTCCACAGTCCCCTGCCCCGGTTGCGCAGATATCGCTAGTGCCACGCAACGACGAGATTCGCGAGCCCGCGGCGACGCCGGTGCTGACGCCTGTAGTGGTACCTGTTGCTGCACCCAAGCCGGTGCGCTTTATGTCGCAGGTGGAAGAAGAGGAGCAAAAGACAGCCACACAGCACAATGTGGAGACCGCGAGCAACCCTGACAAATGGGATGAGGCTGGATTCTTTTCGAACTCAGCGTCTGCCGAGGAATCCGTGGCTATTGCTGATCCTCCTGCGGAGGCGGCTGCGAACAATGAATCTGAAGAGATGGAATGGACAGCCGCGCCTGCGCCACCGAAGTTTGCCGAATTGGCGGAGGAGCCGACATACACTCCACAATCCATGGATTACGCTCCACCTATGAGCAGAGTGCGCGGTCCGGCAACTCTGGAGGAGAACCGCGTGCAACCAGCAGAGATGCTGTTCCCAGAGGCGGATGAGGAGACAGATTTGGAAAAGCCAACCTTTTTGCGCAACTTACAGTTGTAGGGAGGGTTAACTATGAAAGAAAGCATTATGGGCGTATAGTGCAATCTAGCTCTCTCATATATGTGATCGATAGCACCGACTAAAAGGCGCAAGAGGATGAGAATTGTCTTATTATGCAACACTGACGAGAATTGTGTGCGGAGTGGCCGATTAGAGTGATATAAATATTTTTGAAAGATAGCTTTGGCAAGTGCAATGCAGGATGAAATGACGACGAACGGCACGACACTCCGCAAGGAGAGAGGAAACCGGCTGGATGAGTTTTACCCGAGTTTGTGCTTGCGCATTGGTTCTAATCGGATTAGGCGGCGTTAACACCAGGTTGGCAGCGGCGCTGGACGCTCCGCGCCCGATACACCACGCGAAAACGACCGACACCCATCTGACTGAAGCTCATCGTGCCGCGAGTCATCACACCACAACACATTCAGGAGCGCCAGCCGCGCGCAAATCGACGACTGCACATGCGGGGACGGCTCACAGCGGCTTGTCCCATGCATCGTCCACGGGAAACACGGCTCATAGGAGCACAAGCAGCGCAGCGGCGCGGCGCACTACGGTTACTACACACCGCCGCCATCGTTATTATGAGCACTTTACCGCCAGCTCCTATGCCAAGGGAGACATCTTTGCGGGCGACATAACGGCTGGCGAGGATCCGATTGTCCGCCAGGCCGCCATTGACGCGATGGGCGACATGAATGGCACGGCGGTGGTGATCAACCCGTCGAATGGGCGAATACTGGCGATGGTCAACCAGAAGCTGGCTCTGTCACCGGGCGCCGAGCCCTGCTCGACAATCAAGATTACGGTGGCCTTGGCCGCTCTCTCCGAGGGACTGGTCACAAGCGACACGCCGGTGAAGCTGCCGGGTTATCGCATGAACATGACGCAGGCGCTGGCCAAGAGCAATAACCAATACTTCGAGGAGATAGGCCGTGAGCTGGGCTTTGAGCGCGTGCATCAGTACGCCAACCAGTTTGGCCTGGGCGAGCTTGCGGGCTACAACATTGAAGGCGAACAACTGGGCGTTTATCCCGACACGGCGCTACCGGCATCGCTGGGCGGAGTGGGCCGCATGTGCAGCTTCGGCGAGGGAGTTTCACTGACGCCGCTGCAACTGGGCGCCTTTGTGGCCGCGCTGGCCAATGGCGGAACGCTCTACTACCTGCAGCATCCGACGACGCTGGAAGAGGCCAAGAGCTTAGAACCCAAGGTGAAACGCACACTGGATATCGCCCGCTTTGTTCCCGAACTGCAAGACGGCATGTCCGGCGCTGTGGAGTACGGCACCGCACGGCGGCTAAAGGCCAACTTCCATGAGCTGCCGGTGTTTGGAAAGACGGGAACCTGCTCGGCAAAAGGCACGCGCTTCGGCTGGTTCGCGTCGTGGGCCGACTCTCCGCAAGGTAGGCTGGTAACGGTCTTCTTTTTGGAAGGCGGACGGCCTACGTTTGGACCGCGCGCTGCCGAGATGACTGGCGAGTTCTATCAGAATCTCTGGGACAATAACTGGTTCACGGCCCAGGCGCAGTCGAACACGTCCTCTGTGTGGCCGGCATCTTCGCAGGGGGAGCAGTCGCAGCCATAGAGCGGTGTGCCCTTCTAGCTGATGGAGAGGCCGCCTTGGGGCGGCCTTTTCTGCTTTTATAGTTGATGACCTTCCATTCATTCTGTTGCTATAATTCTCAGCAATCATGAAAGCTCTTATCGTTGCCGCTTTTGCCGCACTATCTCTCTGCGCCGCCGCACAGGAAGGTAACCCTGCGCCTGACTCAAAGACGATCTACGAGCATACGAAGGCTGCTTGCGTGCTTATTTTGTCTGGCGATGCAGCGGGCCGCGTCACCTCCATTTCGACCGGAGTCGTCATCTCGAAGAACGGGGTAATTCTTGCTCCACTTCATGCCGTGAAAAGCGCAGCCGCGGTGCAGATCCGGCTGGCCAACGGTGAAGTCTTCGACCAAGTGGTTCTTCTTGGCAGCGACGAGCGACGCGACGTGGCCGCTCTGAAGATCTCTGCTGGAGCGCTTCCGGCGCTGACCACAAGCGACTCCGCCACACCGGCCCTGGGCGATTCTGTTTATGCAGTCACCAACTCCAGCGGACTTACCTGGCTAACTACCGAGGGCATTCTCTACGCTATCAGCCCCGCGGAAGAAATCTCCGGAGCCGGCGCAGGCTACAACGTGCTGCGGTTTACCGCCGCCGTAGCTCCCGGCGCCAGCGGCGGCGCGCTGGTGGATCACACTGGCGCTTTGATCGGCATTATCACCGGACCCAAGGGGGCTGCATCTCCATTCGCAGTTCCTATAGGCAATATCCTGGGGCTGCCGGAGGCCGGTCCTCGCACAGCATTCGGCTCCGGGGCCACGCTGCAACTGCTGGCTCAGCCAGCCGAAATAGTTCCACAGCCGGGCGCAGTTGTCGCCAGTACTGATCCAAAACAAATAATTCGGAATGCGAAGACTGTTTATGTTCACTCGAAGACTATGTTCATAACTACCGAAGCCATGGACCTTGCGCTGACGCAGCAAAAGGAATGGCCGGATCTGGGTCTGACCATTGTTCAGGATCCCAGCACGGCTGACTTGCTGATTGAAGTCAGCCGAATCAAATTTACCAATGTCCATACTTTTGTCCTCTCGGACAGGAAGACTTCCGTCGTTCTTAACTCCGGCGATGAGGTCGCTATCAACGGAGCGATTGCTGCCAGCAGCTTGGCAAAGGATATTGTCAAAATATTCTCTAGTGCGCGGCAGGCAGCGCCACCTGGGCCGGCGTTGCCGGGACCGTATAGCGTGCCTCGGCGGTGAGAGGCAGTTTCATTTGAATCACGACATGGCCGCTCTGGGGCGGTTATGTTTTGTAAGCGGCAAGCCAGAACAGACTGGTTAATCCAGCAGTTTCTCCATCCCATATATCAGATTTGAAATGCATGGAACAGATGATTCAACACTGTTTTGTTTTCTGGAACAGAATGCCTCGCGAAAAAATCATTAAGTGTTGTTGGACTGGCACATATGGAGCAGGGCGCACTTGGGGGAGATTTCCCTGAATTGGTGGCTCAGGAGGTCTGGCGACTCTTTCAATCAGTATCATAAGAATATAAATGGTCTCGCCGGGGTTGCAGTAGCTTCCGTTCTTCTTGCTGGTAATCAACGCAGTCAATCGTTTTTCCGACTCGCTCCTTGCCGATTCCACGGCGGCCACATCCGCTGTGAATGTATCCGGCGCCCCGGTCTCTCTCATCAGTTGATTGAAGGCCTGAGCAATCTCCGATTCGGAGATCAGCTTGCGCTTTCCCTGCTTTGCTTTCATTTCAGCACGCGCCAACCGGTCAGTGACGGATGCCTGATATTCTGGACCCGCTGCGGTGCCAATTAGCCAATGAATCAGGTCCTCGCTATACTTGTGAATCACCTCCGGATCACTGGCCCCGGCTTCATTGTTGAGGATATCCATCTCATTCGGAGGCTGCGGCGGATGCTGCGAAGCAGCCCGCTCAGGAAAGAAAACCAAGCCCAGGACAAGGGCAATAGAAAGAAATCTCAATGCGTCCATCATGCGCCTCAGAATTATGGCAACATAGTTTCATGTACCTAGGCACGCGTCAAGTACTTATTTCGAAATAGTATTTTAGGATTGATCTTTGATTTCCATCATGTCCTACGGCGTGGGCCATTCGTTCGCGTCGAAAGGTTCGGAGCCTCCGGTTACTGCGAATTCGCAGCGTTGGTATACTAACGGCTGGCAAAGCTGATTTCAATAGCCTCTGTTTCAGAGAGATTTTATCTTGCTGTATGGCCTTATTCAGGGGAAGGATGACCGTGGGAACTCTGCTGGAATCCATACACTCGCCCGATGATTTGAAGCGCCTTAACTTTACGCAGATGGAGGAGCTGGCCGAGGAGATTCGCGAGTTCCTTGTACAAACACTCTCTAAAACCGGCGGGCACCTGGGACCGAATTTGGGAGTAGTGGAACTGACCCTGGCGCTACACACGGTTTTCAATACTCCCACGGACAAGCTGCTGTTTGACGTGAGCCACCAGGCGTATGTACATAAGATGCTTACCGGGCGGCTGGAGCGGATGGGGACGATTCGCCAGCCGGGCGGGTTGAACGGCTTTATGCTGCGCACCGAGAGCGAGCATGACTGCTACGGCGCGGGACATGCGGGGACTGCGCTATCAGCGGCGCTGGGCATGGCGGTGGCACGCGACTTGGCCAGCGGCACAGAACACGTGATTGCGGTGGCCGGCGATGCGGCCTTCACCAATGGGATTACCTTTGAAGCGCTGAACAACATCGCCGAGCAGACCAAGCGGCTGATCGTGGTGCTGAACGACAACGAGTGGTCCATCGATCGCAACGTGGGAGCGATCGCACGGTACTTTCACAAGATCGTCACCACCGAGCAATACAAGAGCCTGCACGACTCGGCCAAGCGTATTGTGGAGAAGATCGGCGGCAAGACGGCGGTGGAGGTGGCGCGGCGCGCTGAAGAGGCCGCCAAGAGCTTGCTGTGGCCCTCGATTCTCTTCGAGGAGTTTGGGCTGCAATACTATGGCCCCATCGACGGCCACAACATTCCCCTGCTGGTGGAGAGCTTCAAGTTTCTCAAGACGGAAAACCGGCCGGTGCTGCTGCACGTTTTGACGCAGAAGGGGCGCGGCTACCAACCGGCACTGGAGAGGCAGAAGAAATTTCACGGGCTGGGCCCTTACGATCCGGATACCGGCGAGACCAAGGCAGCCGGGCAACTGAGCTACGCGGAGGTCTTTGCGACCACACTGGTGCAACTGGCCAACCAGGACGAGCGCATAGTGGCCATCACCGCAGCGATGCCCAGCGGGACGGGATTGGATTTATTCAGGCCGCATCATCCTAAACGATATTTTGACGTGGGCATTGCCGAGGAACATGCGGTGGTGTTTGCCGCCGGCATGGCGGCGAACGGCTATCGTCCGGTGTGCGCGATTTATTCAACTTTTTTACAGCGCGCCTTTGACTGCATTGTGCATGATGTGGCGCTGCAAAAGCTGCCTGTGCTTTTCTGCATGGACCGCGCCGGATTATCTGGCGACGACGGCCCGACGCATCATGGCCTGTTCGACATTGCCTATTTGCGCGGCGTGCCAGAGATGGTATTGATGGCTCCCAAGGACGAGGACGAGCTGGCCGACATGATGAAGACCGCGCTTCAGCTTCCGGGATCTAGCGCGATCCGTTATCCGCGCGGAGTGGGCCCGGACGCGGCACGCAAGCCGGAGCCGCAAATTCTTGAGGTGGGCAAGGCAGAGGTGCTCAAGGATGGCTCAGACGTTGCGATTCTTGGATTGGGCCCGATGATTAAACTGGCTGAGGAGCTGGCCGCGCGGCTGGAGTGCGCCGGATACTCCGCCGCAGTTATCAATCCGCGCTTTATCAAGCCGATTGACCGCGAGATGCTGGCTAATTATGCCGGACGAGTGGCGGCCTTTATCACCTTTGAGGACCACGTGAAGATGGGCGGCTTCGGCTCGGCGGTGATTGAAGCGCTGGCCGAGTTGGGCAGCGCGGTTCCGGTGGTGCGTATCGGCTGGCCCGACCATTTCATAGAGCATGGCAAAGTTGAGGATCTGCGCGCAAAACATGGGCTGACGGTGGACGCGGCGCAGGCGCAGGTGCTGCCGCTGCTTGTTGGCCGGCGGAGAGCCGTGGCCATGACGGCACAGGTGACCGGTGTATAATTCGCAATGATTTCGGAGACCACGATGAGAACGATCAAGGTTCTGTTGTTGCTTACCCTGCTCTTCCCTGTTGCCGGCTGCAAGTGGATCACCGGTGGCAGAGGCAGCTCGGAAAAACTAATCTGTCACGTTGATGGCGACTCCGCCATAGGCCAACCTATCTCTAGCCCGGATAGCCGGCGGGTAGCCTATGTGGCGAAGAATGGCACGAAACGGCACGTGGTTGTGGACGGCAAAGAGGAGACGGCATACGACTTTATTGATGTGACAAGCCTCGCTTTCAGCCCAGACAGCCACCGGGTGGCCTATGTGGCGAATGCAGGCGGAAAACAGTTTGTGGTGGTGGACGGCAAAGCGGATAAACCATACGACGAGGCGCGCAGTTTCATTTTCAGTCCAGATAGCCGGCGGGTAGCGTATGCGGCCAGAGTTGACGGAAAGTGGCTGGTGGTTGTGGATGGCAATGAGGAAAAACCCCACGACATCATCGCCGAGCCAAGCATGAAGTTCAGTCCCAACAGCAGCCGCGTGGCGTATCTGGCCAGGGATGGCGAGCAATGGGTAGCCGTGGTGGACGGCAGTGCGAGCAAACCGTACGACATCGTGCAAGAAATTATCTTTAGTCCGGACAGCATGCATGTAGCCTATGTAGCCAATATCGAGGGAAAAGAAGTTTTGTTGGTCGATGGCAAGAAAACTGCGTCGTACGACTACATCAGCAGTCAAATCAAGAGCGACATGAGAGTTCTTTATAGCCCGGATGGCAAGAGCATGGCCTATGGGGCGCAGATCAAAGATATGTGGACGGTGGTTGTCAATGGCCAGCGGGGGAAATTCTACGATGCCATTGGCGGACTTATCTTCAGTCCGGATGGCGGTCAGGTGGCCTATGCCGCAAAGACGGATGACAAGTGGGCGGCAGTGGCGAATGGCAAGGAAGGCAAAGCATACGATGGCATCAGCAGACTAGGGTTCAGCCCGGATGGCCAGCGGCTGGCCTATTTGGCTGATGCTGGCGAGAAGATGGTTTTCGTAGTGGATGGAGCTGAGGGGAAGCCTTATGCGTCCATTGCTGAAGCGGATGAAGTAAAGCTGGTGCACAGTTGCAAAGACGAAGTTTGCTGGGATGCATTTTACATAGAGAAGCCGTTTCTGTTCAGCCCGGACAGCAAGCGCGTAGCTTATGTGGCAAAAGTTGGCGAGAAGCGGTTCAATGTCAGCGAGAAGTGGGCTGCGGTGGTGGATGGCAAAGAGGAACAACCTTACGACGGCATCGGCAGCATTACGTTCAGCCCGGATAGTCGTCATGTGGCCTATGTGGCAGGAACAGAGAGCAAGCAGTTTGTTGTGCTAAACGGCAAAGAGGGCAAGCAATACGATGGGCTGGTGAAAGGGACAAGATGCGCGTTCGATTCCGCCAACGAACTGCATTACCTCGCCAGGAAGAACACTTCGAGCGACGGCAAGAGTTATGACATTGTTCTTGTTGAAGAGAAGATACAGTGACGCATTTATTTTGAATTAACATGCGAGGTCTGACGTAAAATAATCGATATGCGCAGCCAAATCATGATCGCTCTTGCACTCGCATCGCTCTCACCATTTGCCTTTACGCAGCAGAAGGAGACGCCTATGACGCACCATGCACATGGCACGTTCACTGTAAACGTTCAGCCGCTTACGCCTGCGCCGGCCGAAGGGCTGGGACGGTTCTCGATCGATAAGCAGATACACGGTGATTTGGAAGCGACGACCAAAGGCGAGATGTTTACGGGCGGCGATCCGAAGCAGGGGGAGGCCGGCTACGTAGCTATCGAAGTT
>Ga0181520_10001409_pt1 | contig 49006 bp, 37 predicted proteins | sample PEATcosm2014_Bin_29_FD_132451 | JGI IMG/M metagenome (GOLD analysis project Ga0181520, IMG submission 132451) | Peatland microbial communities from MTU Mesocosm Facility, Houghton, MI, USA - PEATcosm2014_Bin02_30_metaG | ecosystem: Environmental > Terrestrial > Soil > Wetlands > Peat | place... | reverse complement strand
TGGATGGAGAACATCCACGACTGGTGCATCTCGCGCCAGCTCTGGTGGGGCCATCGCATTCCCGCCTGGCACTGCGGCGCCTGCCACAAGATCACCGTGGCCCGCGTCGACCCGACCGAGTGCGCGCATTGCGGCTCCGAACAGATCACGCAGGAAACCGACGTACTGGATACCTGGTTCTCCTCCGGCCTGTTGCCCGTCTCCGTCTTCGGCTGGCCGAATTTCGGCACAAGCAACAATCTGGGTGCCCCAGGTCCCTCGCCTTTGGGGACCTGGGAGACCCCAGCCGATCGCGCCGATTTCGACACCTTCTATCCAACCAGCCTGCTGGTGACGGGTTTCGACATTCTGTTCTTCTGGGTGGCCCGCATGATCATGCTGGGCGTCTGGTTCGCCCAAGATGTCCCGATGCCCGACGGCAGCGCGCGGTCGCTGGCCGATTCTGTTCCGTTCCGCGAGGTTTATATCCACGCGCTTGTGCGGGACGCCAACAAAGAGAAGATGTCCAAGACCAAGGGCAACGTGGTCGACCCCATCGAGATCGTGAAGCAATACGGGACGGATGCGGTGCGCTTCACGCTGGCGTCGATGGCTTCTCCGGGCACCGACATCGCCTTCAACGTGGCCCGCACCGAGGGCTATCGCGCTTTCGCCAACAAGATCTGGAACGCCGCGCGCTTCCTGTTCATGAACGTGGATCGCGCCGCCGAGATCGGGATTCTTGTTTCACCGGAAGCCTTGGGGGGAATGCCGACCGCAGGGCAGGATGCGCCACTGGAAGCCCGCTGGATCGTGGCCGAATTCCATGCGACCGCGGCCAAGGTCAACCAGTCCCTGGAAAACTATCGCTACGACGATGCCGCCAACACCATCTACCAGTTCTTCTGGGGCAGCTTCTGCGACTGGTATCTGGAGATTGTGAAGCTGCGGCTGGACTTTGAGGACGAACAAGGCAGCGAGTTAGCAGGTCAGCAAGTTAGCAAGTTAGCGGGGACACGGGCGGCGCTCACCACGCTGGTGTCGGTGTTCGAGGCCTTTCTGCGGCTGCTCTCGCCCTTCATGCCATTCATCACCGAGGAGGTTTGGCATGCCGTTTACGATGGCGCACCGCCGGCCAAGTCGATTGCGCTGACCACGTATCCGCAGGCGGAAGGACAATACGTCGACCTAAGGAACGATCGGAACTTCTACGCCATCAACAACTGCAGCCGTGGCGCGACTCATGAAATGGGTGCAGTTCAAAGCGTCGTAACGGCGTTTCGAGCGCTCCGGAAAGAGAGTGGAGTGCCGGAGAGAGAACTCGTTCCGGGACAGCTCAATCCAGACCCAATGCGCGGTATGAACGTCGCCGATGCCGTAGTCCGGCACGGAGATATCTTTCGTCAACTCGCAAAAGTTGAACCAGCGAGATTGGGTCCGCTAACCTACGGGAAGGTCCGCTCAGAAGCGAATTTCGATCTAGCTATTGACTTTGTATTAGCAATCGACGTCCCCGCCGAGCGCGCTCGTTTGACGAAGGACATTGTGCTGTATGAAAAGCAAATTGCATCTGCTGAGCGCCAGTTGAGCAACGACGGATTTCTTGCCAAGGCCCCAGCGCACATCGTCGAAGGGCTCAAGAAACAGAAGGCCGAAAACTGCGTACTGCTGGAGAAAGCAAGCGCCGCGTTGGCTGCACTGCCGAAGGAAGACTAGAGTGCACGAAAAGCAACCGCGGATCCTTCGACTGCGCAGGTCGCAAAAAGCGCGACCTGCTTGGCTCAGGATGACGGTGCTTTGGGGAGGGTTCGGTGCTTCTTGAGGAAAGCTCAGCTTGACGGGGGCGAGCCTCGGAGCGGAATCCCAGGTCTCAGAAGCGAGACCTGGGGCACCCGCCCTCAAGAAGCAGGAAGCCGAGACTCGCCATCTGCTTGAAGAGGCCCGCACCGCGCTGGTCGCGCTGCCGAAAGACTGATCACTGACCACTGATCGCTGAGAACTGACGTATGGATTGGAAAAGCAGCCGCATCGATAACTTGCTGGAGCAGGCGCTGATTGAAGACAAGGCCGCCGGCGACACCACCACCAACCTGACCATCGACCCCGATCTGCGCGCCACGGCCTCGGTGCTGGCTCGCCAGGAGATGGTGATCTGCGGCCTGGGCGCCATCCCGCGCTTTCTGGATATCTTTGCCCGGCTCGATCGCCGCCCGCCGGCGCAGACCCGCTTTGAGGTCGTCAGCCATCCCGAGATCTTCGACGGCGTGCGCGTGCACCCCGGCCAGGTCATGGCCGTGATTCGCCACAACGCCAAGGTGCTGCTCAGTTGCGAGCGCGTGATCCTGAACCTGATGCAGCACCTCAGCGGTATCGCAACGCTTACCCGGAGCTATGTCGACGCCATTCACGGAACCCAGGCCCGCATCCTCGACACGCGGAAGACCGTTCCCGGCCTGCGCACGCTGGAGAAGTACGCCGTGCTCTGCGGCGGGGGCACCAATCACCGTCTTGATCTGGCCAGCGGCATTCTCATCAAGAACAATCACATCTCGTTGGGCGGCGGCATTCCCGTTGTGCTTCCCCGCGCGCTTGAACGGCGCCAGAGCGGGCAGCGGGTGCAGATCGAAGTGCGTACCCCGCTGGAATTGGAACAGGCTCTCGAATTCGGCGCAGAAGCCATCCTGCTGGATAACATGACGCCCACCCAGGTGAGAGACTCGGTGGACCGCATCAAGGAAGAGAAGCGCTGGATCCCTACCGAAGCCTCGGGCGGTATTGTGCTGGAGAACATCCGTGCCTACGCCGAGGCGGGGGTGGACTTCATCAGCGTGGGCGCTCTTACCCACTCCGCCAAGGCCGTGGATATCTCCATGCGGATCGAAGCGGAGTGAGATAGTGCCGTGACAAAGCATTTTCGTCATTTCTACCCAGACCTTGGGTGCCCCAGGTCCCGCTTCTGGGACCTGGGAAAGCACAAATCTAAATGGTCAAGGTATTAGCCCATGTTCGATCTCCCCGCCCTGGAGCTTGCGCTCGAAGGAACCGTCTTCGCAGGCAATCTCCACTTCTCGCCGGTGACCGACTCCACGAACACAGATGCTCTGGAGGCCGCGCGCGCCGGGGCGCCCCACGGTTCTGTCTACTTTGCCGACGAGCAGCTGGCCGGCCGCGGCCGGGGCCATCACCGCTGGCATTCTGCCGCAGGTGAAGGCCTCTATGTAAGCGTTCTGCTGCGCCCGCAATTTGCTGCCATGCGCCTGCCGCTGATGCCGATGGCCGCCGGGCTGGCGGCTGCGGACGCGGTTCGCACTGCCGCCGACCTCGTCGTCGATCTCCGCTGGCCCAACGACCTGCTCATCGGCCCGCGCAAAGCCGGCGGAATTCTGATTGAAGCCAAGACGGAGTCCAATGCCGTTGCCTTTGCCGTGGTCGGCATCGGCATCAACGTTCACCAGCGCTCCTTTGACCGGGAGTTGGCCACCCCTGCCACCTCGCTCGATGCGGAATCCGGTCGTACCATTAGCCGCCAGGCGCTGCTCGTTTCCCTGTTAAAATCGCTGGAGCGTGAAACGCTCGGGCTGCTGGACCCGGCTGCGGGCGCGACGATTCCCCGGCGCGTGGAACAGGTCTCAACCTGGCTGCGCGGCCGCAAGGTCCAGGTCCACGGCCCCCAGGCCTGCAATGGAACAACAGACGGCCTGGATCGGCATGGCTTTCTGCGCGTTCGCACCGCCAATGGTGTGGTAACCGTGCAAACCGGCGGCATTCGAGCCGCTGCGACGATCTGAGAGACAGGAACGACGATGCTGCTCGCCCTCGATGTAGGCAACACCAATACGAAGCTCGGGCTTTACCGGCTCAACAGCCCACAGCCGGGATCTGCGCCCATCGAGGCACGGGCGGGCGCGTCCATGGTCACCGGCGCCGTGGAGACCGATCTGCCCGGCGGAAGCGACGAAAGGCCCGAGCTGGCCGCGCACTGGCGCCTCACCACCCATCGCGCGCAGACCGTGGACGAGTACGGCGCCCTGTTCATCAATCTGTTTCAGATGAAGGGAATTGACCCGACGCAGGTCAAGCACATCGTCATCTCCTCGGTGGTTCCGCCGGTCGACTCCACGTTGCGCCAGGTGTGCGAGACCTATTTCCAAATCGAACCCATGTTTGTGGAGCCGGGTATCAAGACCGGCATGCCGGTGCTGGTGGATAATCCCACCGAGCTTGGCGCCGATCGACTGGCCTACTCCATCGCAGCATTTGAGCGCTATGGCGGCCCATGCATCGTGGTGGATTTCGGAACCGCGACCAAATTCGAGGTCGTCTCGGCGCGCGGCGAATACATTGGCGGCGTCATTGCTCCGGGTCTCGCGCTCAGCGCCGACGCCTTGTTTGCCCGCGCCGCGAAGTTGAGCCGCGTGGATATCAAGCGCCCCGCCAAAGTGGTTGGAACCAACACCGTGGGGCACCTGCAGTCGGGCCTCTACTACGGCTACATCGGCCTGGTGGACGGGATTCTGGACCGCATCGTCGCCGAACTGGGCTTCAAGCCGCGGGTGATAGCCAGCGGCATCATGGCGCATCTAATCGCCGCGGATTCCCGCTACATCCACGAGATCGACGACATGCTCACGCTGGATGGGCTACGCCTTCTGTTTGAACGCAATCGCAGCGCCAAGCCGCGCGGCCGCGCGCATTAACCCTCCCGCACGATTCGCGGATGCCAGCGGCCCACACCGTTTCATCCGCTCGACGACGACCCGAGCCAAACAAGCAATGGAGAAAAGATCATGTCCAGGCCCCGCCGCACTTCGCTGTTTCAGTTGCCGGTTTGTGCAGGACTGCTGCTCTTCAGCCTGCCGGGAGTTGCCCAGGCACAAACCGGGGCTCGCATGGACGGGCCGGGCATTGCCGCCGTTTATGTAAAGCCCCTGGTTTCGGTCAAGATTGACGTGCGCGCCCTGGAAAAGCCGATTGCGATTCCCTACTGCGGGGTGCGGTATCAGAACGAGCGCTTTCTTTGCAACGCGCGCGTCGAGCGGCTGGAATGGGGTAAATGGGTCGCGTTGCGGCCGCGTTCGAGCAAGGATGTGCTGGCCCGGATTCCACGCCGCGACTGGAAGACGGCCATCGTCCCGCCCGGGAACCTGGGCGCATTCTACTTCACTTTCAATCCCGAGTTTTTCCGCGTATCCAAGGGAGACAGGTTGCGCGTCGTGGTCGATTACTGGCACAGCAAGGAGTCCATGGCGGTCGACGAAACCGACGAGAAGCTTGCCAGCCCTCCGTTCGATTGTCCGTATTAAGAGCAGCCAATTGGAGCAAATTCCAACCGCGTGGGAGCCACCTTTGTTGAAATGAATACAGCAAGTTAGCGACCGCTCCGCGGTCATCGCGAGTTAGCAAGTTCGCGGGGCCCCGGTCGGGGAAGGTTTCATCCCTCGTGGGTTGGCGAATCCGGTGGGGGCCTGTGGCAAGGCGCAAACTTTCAGCGATCGCCAAGCCCCGCGCATGGAACTCCCGAGTGGTCTCGACTGGTGTTTCGAGGATGAACTACAACCATGCCGCGGCAAAGCTCGAAACCCCGACATTCAGGCTTGAAAGAAAAGCAGCGAGGAACTAACTCAAGACGTGCGTAACTATTTCAACTACTTTACCGAGATCGAAGAACGCTTTCAGCAGCGGCGCGGGGCGCTTCTGCTGCTCTCCACGCTCGACTGGACCCTGATTGAAACCTGGCGCGATGCCGGCATCCCGCTCGATGCGGCGCTGCGCGGAATCGACGCGGCCTTCGACAAGTACGAAGCCCGCCAGAAGCGGGGCACCATGCGCCGCGTCAACGGGCTGGCCTGGTGCGCCCAGGCCGTGATGGAAGCTGCCGAAGAACTGAAGGAAGCCGCCGCCGGCACCGCGCCCGTGGTCACCTCGCAGGAGACCGCCGAATCTGGATTTGAGCACGACCGCGTGGCCGCGCACCTTGAAGCCACCGCAGCGTCTCTGGATGCGGCGGAAGTGGCTCCGGAAGCCTGTGCCGCCACAGCGGGACGTCTGCGAGAGCTGGCTGCGGCACTGCGCTCGCCCCAGGACGCTCCGGCACACGACATGGAAGGCCTCGAACGCCTGTTGACGGTTCTGGAAGAAAAGCTCTTCGCCGCTCTCACCGCCGCGGCTCCCGAAGACTTGCTGGTGGGCCTGAAGGAGCACGCAGCGCGCGAACTGGCTCCCTATCGCTCCCGCATGGGAGTTGTCCAACTGCGTCAGGTGGAACACCAGTTTGTGCAAAAGCAACTGCTGGTTCACTACTCCCTGCCGCGCCTTAGTCTGTTCTACATGAGCCAGCAATGAATCCATCGCAAGCAGAGCCGCAGATTGTAACCATCGACAAGCCCCTCTACGGCGGGGCCTTCCTGGGCCGCGTCGAGGGCAAAGCCGTCTTCGTGCCGCTGACGCTTCCCGGCGAGCAGGTGCGGGTCCGGATCACCGACGACAAGCCCGGCTACGCGACCGCCGAGGCCGAGCAGATCGTAGTGGCAGCTCCGGAGCGCGTTGTGCCTGCCTGCCGACACTTCGGCGCCTGCGGGGGCTGCCACTACCAGCACACCGGTTACGAGACCCAACTGAAGCTCAAGCAGGCCGTCCTGGTTGAAACGCTGCAGCGCGGCGGGGTGCAGGCGCCGGCGGAGATCGCGGTTCTTTCCGGGGATCCGTGGCAGTACCGCAATCGCATCCGCATGGCCTTCGATGCCGCGGGCCATCCTGGCTACCGGGGCCGGGGCTCCCACGACGTGATCCCGGTGAAGGAGTGTCCCATCGCCGCGCCGCTGCTGCTCGAAGCTGCGCAGGCCATCGCCGAAGTAGCGCGCCGGGCGAAGCCGGCGCTTCGGCCCGCCGAGATTGCGCTGTTTTGCAATGCCGACCAAAGCACCTTGCTGGCCAGCGTGTTCGTGGCCAGCGCCAAGAAGGTGCGATTCGACGAGTTCGCAACCGCACTGCAGCAGCGGATTCCCGCACTCGCCTCTGCCGAGCTCCTGATTGAGGGCCATGCCGGGACCCAACCCCGCCTGGTGACGCATTGGGGCACGAATTCGCTGCTCTATCGCGCTGCGGATTTCGACTACCGCGTGGATCGCGGCGCCTTCTTTCAGGTGAATCGCTGGCTGGTCGATGCCCTGGTGGACCGGGTCACTGCCAATCGCCGCGGAGCCCTGGCCTGGGACCTGTTTGCAGGCGTTGGGCTTTTTGCGCGGCGGCTCACAGCGAGCTTCTCCCGCGTGGTGGCAGTGGAGTCCGCGCCGGCCTCAACCCAGGCATTGGCCGCCAACCTCAAAGGCACCTCGGGCATTCCGGTGCGGGCCGCGACGTTGGACTTTCTGCGCCGCGACCACCAAGGGGTCCGCCCCGACCTGATCGTAGTGGACCCGCCCCGCACCGGCTTGGGCACGGACGCCACAAGTCTGTTGGCCGGCATCGCCGCACCGGCGCTGGTTTATGTTTCCTGCGATCCGGCCACCCTGGCCCGCGACCTGCAGGCCCTGATCGGCTCCGGCTACGTGATTGAGTCCGTGACGCTTGCCGACCTTTTTCCGCAGACTTTTCACCTGGAGACGGTGGTTCAAATGAGAAACTCCTGATAGGCTTAAGCGCCAAGGGTGCTTTTCATTGTGAGCGATGTTTGCAATGATCAGTCTTGCGGGCCAATGAGGCGCGCGCAGGTTGCAGCCTGAAGCCGGGGTCCGAGGGAGCATATGTTCGGTTTGTTCAAGCGGCGAAACGCGATCAGCGAAGACGGAGTCACGCTTACCATCGCAGGCCCGGGGAAGCTCGTCTACGAAGAGGGACCCAATGAGTTTGTTGTGCGCGTCGTAGAGGCCAACGGTTACGCAATCTTCATTGAGGAAATGGGGGATGAGGACCTGATCCTGAGTTGCAAGTCCCCAGAGGAACGAAGGCGGATAGCGATCAGCATTCGGAAGCTGCTGGCGACTCGCGGAATCCTCGCCGACGTCTATGAGGGAGTCCGTCCAGAAAGCTCCAAACATACCCATTCGGGAGGGGAAGACCCGCTCGGGAGCTGAAGCCCCTCACATCCCCAAGGGGCGCCCGGCTGGCCACGTGAATCTGTGGGTGTCCCGGTAGTCCACTGCTGCAATTTCGACCTTTCCCGCCCCTCGATCCAAGATCTCGCAAGTCCCTGCATTCCTTTCCCAGAATCCTCTGCGTTCATGAGAGCATCGTCCCTCGCACTGTAGCGCCTCTGCGCTCCAGTGCGTTTCATCGCGCTCCATGCAAGGTAAGCTTCGATGCAAGCGGATTCTTCGATCGACAGCCAGACCGCAAGCAGCTCCGCCTTCGCCGGCCTGAACTCGATCCCTCTCTTTCATGCCGCCTGGCTGTTTGCCGCCGGAATTGTCGTGTCTCATGGACTTTGGTTGCGCCCCGGCTTCCTGGTGCTGGCATTGCTGCCGGCTTTCGTGCTCTGCGCGCTGGCGGCCATCCGAACAGAGCGCCTGACTTGGCTTCCTGTGGCCCTGCTATGGCTCATGCTGGGTGCCCTTTGTGCGGAAATGGAGCCCTACCCCGCACCCGCCGCGGCCATCGAGAAGCTCTCCGACGGCCTTTTGCGCACTGTGGAAGGAACCGTTGTGAGTGCCGCCTCGGTGCGAGGCGAAGTCGAGCAGAATCTGCCCGATGAGGCCCAGCCAATCTCCGCCGTCCAGCCTTCTGAATCAATCGACGTGCGCGTTTCGACGATCGAAGTGGTCACAGACAGCCAGGACGCCCAAGTTCCCGTGGCAGGCCGCGTCCGACTCACGGTTCGCTGGCCTTCGACAGCCGTGCCCATCCCCCACCCGGCTGGACCGGCAGCCACTCCGCGGCCCTATGCTTGCGGCGAGCGCATTCAGGCCACTGTGCGTCTGCTGCCGCCCGAGGTCTACAACGATCCCGGCGTCTGGAGCCGGCAAGCCTACCTCCTCGACCAGGACGTCACTTCTACCGCCGCCGTCAGCGCCGAACGGGTTGAGCGCCTGGGCCGCTCTCCAGGCGCCTTTTTGTCCTGCCGGTTGAGTGGATGGCAACACGCCGCCAGCGCAAGGCTCTTGGCGCTGCCTGGAGCGATGCGCAAACTGCCGGCTCCCTTACGCCTTACCGAAGAAGATGCCGCGATGCTGGCTGCGATGGTGGGGGGGGATAGAACCTACCTGACGCGGACTTTGAGGGTGGGTTTCGAGCGCACCGGTTCCTTTCACATGCTGGTAGTGTCGGGGATCCACCTGGCCATTTTGGCGGGATGCATTTTCTGGCTGGCGCGGCGGATGCATGTGCCAAGGGTGCCGGCTACTTTGCTGACTATCCTGGCGTCGTTTGCCTATGCGCTTTTTACCGGATTTGCTACCCCGGTGCAGCGTTCGTTGTGGATGGTGACGCTCTACCTGCTGGGCCGGCTTGTGTACCGCGAGCGCAGCCCGCTCAACGTGATTGGCTTCGCTTCGCTGTGCCTGCTGGCGGCTAGTCCGCGCAGTCTCTTCGACTCCAGTTTGCAGATGACGCTGCTGGCCGTTGTGGCAGTGGCCGGGGTGGCGGCGCCGCTGCTCCAGGCAGGCGTCCATCCGTTCCTCTCGGGTACGCGCGAGCTGCGCACCGTTGCCATCGATCACAAGCTCTCGCCGCACGTGGCACAATTCCGGATCACGCTGCGCATGCTGGCCGACGGCTTGGAACCCGTGTTCGGCGAGCGGATGGCCTGGAGGCTATTGCCCTGGGCTGTGCGCGTGCAGTTGCGCGGCGTCGAATTGCTGGTGGTCTCCTGCGTGGTGGAACTTGCCATGACCCTGCCCATGGCCCTCTATTTCCACCGCATTACCCTGTTCGCGCTGCCGGTGAACCTGTTCATTCTGCCGTTGCTTGGGATTCTGATGCCGGCGGCGCTGGTGACTCTGGTTGCGCTGGCCATCTGGCCGGCGATGGCCGTCGTTCCGGGGATGGTGGTGGCGTTGATTCTGCATCTTGGCGTGGGTCTGGTGCGCCTGTTCGGGTCGCTGGAATTCGGCGATTTCCGCATCCCGGGGCCGCTGCTGTGGCAGTCGGCGGTGTTCTGCGCGCTGCTGGCGGCGGCCATGGTGCTGGCTCGCGGGCCGCATTGGCAGCGGCGCCTGGCCTGGGTTGCCTTGCTGCTGGCGGGCGCCTCAGCGGTTGCTCCGCGGCCCATCGACCACCTGCGGGACGCGCTGCTGATGGAGGCCATCGACGTAGGCCAGGGCGACGCGCTGCTGCTGATTACGCCCGGCGGCAAAACCCTGCTGGTGGATGGGGGCGGCTTTGGCGGGGGCCCGCGCCAGGCGCCGCAGGAGTTCGATATTGGAGACGCCGTGGTGTCGGAAGCGCTTTGGGCGCGGGGCATCCGGCATCTGGATGCGGTGGCGCTGTCGCACGCCCACTCCGACCACATGGGCGGATTGCCCGCGGTGTTGCGCAACTTTCGCCCAGGCGAGCTGTGGGTGGGCAATAACCCCCGGGTCGCGGCGTATAAATCGCTCTTGCAGGAGGCCGCGGACCTGCACGTGCAGCTTCGCACGCTGCGCGCGGGAGACAGTTTCGCCTTCGACAATACGCAAGTGGCCGTGCTGGCTCCCTTTCGCGGCTATCAGCCCGGTCCGGAGCCCACCAACAACGATTCGCTGGTGCTGCATGTGGCTTATGGCGCCACCTCAGCGATGCTGGAGGGCGACGCCGAGGCGCCGGTGGAAGAAGCCATGCTGGCCGAGCAGGGCCTGGCGAGCACGCTCTTGAAGGTGGGCCACCACGGCAGCCGCAGCTCCACGGTGCCGGCTTTCCTGGCCCGTGTGGCGCCACAGTGGGCGGTCGTCTCCTGCGGCTTGCACAATCGCTATGGCCATCCGCGGGAAGAGGTACTGGAAGAGCTGGAAGCGGCGCATGTCCGCACCCTGCGTACGGACCTGAACGGGGCCACGTGCTTCCGCCTCGACGGCAAGACCACGGCCGAGGTCGCCTGCGGCGGAAGATAGGTGGGTCAGGAGGCCCGTCTTTCGTGCTCCAAAGAGTGTGGTTGCGCGGGAACCTTTCTTGCATCGGACCCGCTGCCGGAGTGGACCATTGGTGCGCATGAAGGGACACCGAAAACAGGGAAAAGCTGGTAGAAATGCGTGCATTCTCGTGTTTTTGTTTGCGAGATGCCTGGCGGGGATCGTTTGAAAGCTATCGGCAGGACTGAAGTCGTGCACAGAGCCTTCGAAAGCTGGTATTTCCGCAGCCTGTGAGGCCCTCTTTCATTCCAGTGCCATGGCAGCATGACTTGGTAGTTGGGCATGGATAGGCGCGGACGGGGACGTCCGCGCTACAGCCGGCCCGGAGGCCGGCGCTCCATTGATGTGGTGGCGGCAGGTTGATGCGGACGGCCTGCGGCGAAGGTTCAGAGCGCGGAAGAACTCTCCTCGGGGGCGTGAATTGGGCGCGGAGATTCGAGAGACCCGGGAACAATGGGCAACCCGCCAAGGAGCAACAATGCGCCAACATTTTGCTCGACAGGTGGGCTTGAATCGTGGAGAATGGCACCAACCTTTTTCATGCGGAGAGTGAGCCCGTGAGATCTGGAGCGTTCAGCCCGGCTCCGCACGTAGAAGCGAGCCAGCCCTCGGACTTTTGGATGATTTTGAAGACGGTGGCCGAGACGGCTGCGCTGTTCGGCTTCTTCTTGTCGGTGATTGGCTGGTCTTATCTTGCGTCCTATTATGCTTTCTTCGCGTTCCGGCCGATGGAACTGGACATCTCCTCACCCGTTGCAACTCTTTTCGCGGTGAGCGCTCTGTCCCGGTTCTCTCTTATCCTGGGGGCCGTCGCGCTTGTCATCCTGGTGTTGCGCATGTTCCGCGTAAAGATTCCCCGGGTCGGTGGAATCGGACTCTTGCTTGTTTTGGTCCTTGCGACGCTGGTGTCCTATGAACTGGGTTCCTATCTGGGCAGGCAAACCGCGCGTCAGGATATCTGGAATACTTCTTCGCGTCTCCCCTCGGTGGGGATCTACCTGCGCAGTGCGAGCTTCGGATACCCTTCCTGCGTGAGCGTCACGAGTCCGCATATCGACTGCCGTTTGCTGCTTCATACAAAGGGAAACTATTACCTGATCAAGCCGTTTGTCAGGGATGCCAACACGCCGGAGAACGCACCGGAAACAAATCGCAATCTCGAAGTGTATGCCGTCCCGGACAGCGAGGTCTTGCTGGTGCAATTCGAAAGAGGTGTGAAATGAGAGCGCCTTTGCTGGCTGCGCTGCTCTGTCTCAGTGCCGCCGCGCCGCTCAACGCGGACATGGTTACCCTGCGCAGCAATGAGACCTACTATGGCACGATCATCCGGTTCACGGACGACAAACTCACGATCAGGGCGGAATTCCCCAAGAAGGTTCAAAAAGACCTGGTGATCGATCGGGCGCAACTGGCCAGCATCGAGTTCAACGATGAGAAATTCAACACCGACGATCCTCCGGCGGCCCTCGGCGCCCATCAGGGAACCTCGGCAGCGACCGGCTCGAGCGACACGCGGCCAAAAGACACGGTCGTCTTCCAGGAGGGTCAAAACAAGCCTTGCGCCGGCATCGCGATCGACGAGAAGACAATCAAGTGCGGGGATTCAGTTTACGAGAGGAGCGAGGGGGCGGTTTGGCGAATCTATTTTGGGCGCCCATAGACTATGTGGAAACTCCTGGTTTTGGCGGCATTGCTCATTGTGTCCCCGTCTAGCCTTCCGGCGCAGATCGTCAATTTGTGTCATTTGGCGGGAGAGAGCGGCGCCTATGGCGCCCATCATGTGGAGACGCCGCTGGCCATCCTGGGAAAGGTGGTCGTCGAGGCTGGATGGCAACTCGACGAATTCCAACTCGTCCCGACCAAGGATCCGCAGGTGAGCGGAAATGCATTGGCGGAAGTTTGTCGCGAGCCATTGTGCAACTGCATTTTCTACGATCCTGCCTTCTTGTCGACCTCGCCTTCTGCCTCGGCGGATAGCTGGGTTGCCTATTATGTTCTCGCCCACGAGGCGGGCCACATCATCAAGCCGGCGACCGGCAAGACAAGGCTGCAAAAGGAAGCAGCCGCAGACGATTGGGCCGGCTGGGCGATGGAGAGAATCAATGCACCGATAGATGCGGTGCTGAAGGGCGTCGATTTTGTGGCAACGTCGGAGGATCAGACCACCGACTACAAGGGCCGGTGCCAGCGCCGGATGGATGCACTTGCAGGGTACAATCGCGCCCTCGCGCTGGACGGCAAGCCTCAACTGCAGGCCTGCAACTCCTGTTCTGTCGTCTCGTCCCTCGTACTCTACTTGACGGTGGATGCGTTGAAGGGGGCGGCGATTCATGCCGGCATGGTCGCCAACTGTGGCAGCGCCAAGACCCAGGATCTTCCCACCGATTTCAATCGCGATCTGCGGGGCGCCTGCTTGCTCTCCGACAAGAAGGCCGGCACAGTCTTGACATGGGATAACGTCGGTGTTTGCTCGCGCTAGAGCGATTCCATCATTCCCATTCCCTTTGCGAATTTGCGGAAGATCGCTTTTGCTTCAGAAGAGGTCCACTCGACGGCCGTGGCTGCCGGGTAGATCGATTGTGGACACGCTGTAGTTGCAAGGAGTCCTACGATGTCGTCTAGAACCCGCTTAATCCTCGTATTCTCGATTCTTTCCCTTTCTGCGTTCCCGGCACTCGGCCAGCAGAGCATTGCCGAATCGGTTGCCCAGTTGAAGGTCGATGTTGCAAATCTACAGCGCGGATTGCCCGCAGCCGCCCCGAACCAGAAGGCGCCTTTAAGCCTCACCGACATAGATTTCACTCCGGGCGTTGCGACGTTCAAGAACCCAAACGGTACTGGAATCGCCTTGCTCGGCAATAACGCAGAGGGGGCCGGTGGCTTGTGGCTCCGCAACGGCCTGGGGAAGCAGATCTTTACTGTCGGAACCCAGAAGGGCACAAATCGCCCAGAAATGGAGATGATAACCAATGAGCTGGACGCTATCCGTCTTCAGACCCAGGACAACGGCAACGGGGTGAGCCGTTTTTTTGGCTCGAACGGGAAGGAAGTGGCAACCCTGGGAGGGAACACCGAGGGAACCGGTGGGGCTGCCTGGCTTGCCGATGCCAACGGAAACAATGTTGCCTACATTGGAGCGAGTTCGACGGGTATCGCGAGACTGGCATTGAGCAAGCCGAACGGCACGGTCATTGCCGTTGTGGACGACGAGAGCGGTGGAAGGTTGTCCCTGTATAGCGGGGCCGGGAAGGCGATCGTCGCCATTGGAAACTCCATTGCCGACAGCGGATATGCATCGTTCTATAACGCGAGCGGCGATGAGATCGTCTCCATTGGCACGCTGAAAACCGATCAATCCCGGGGAACGGTGTGGGTGAAAGGCCAGGACTATGCCGAGGTCTTTGACGCCGCAAGCGCAGCGGAAGCGTCCAGGCTAGCCCCAGGTTCGGTCGTCTCCGCCTCCGCCGACGGCAGTGGCATCGTGCTTGCCGGCCGAGCTTACGATCCGGCGGTGGTCGGTGTGCTTTCCGGGGCGGGCGGATTGCACCCAGCCATGGTCGCGGGTGGAAGTTCCGATTCCAAGACTCCTCCGGTTGCGATTGCAGGGCAGATCTATGTCAGGATCTCGACAGAGGGCGGCGCAATCCAGGTTGGGGACCTTCTTGTTTCGTCGAGTACGCCCGGCGCCGCGATGCGAGCCGCAGACCCCAGTCATGCCATCGGCGCCATTATCGGAAAGGCGCTTCAAAACTACAGCGCAAAAGATGAGGGCCTGATCCGAATGCTGGTGCTGAATCGATAGTCGAGCGGCGATCCCAGATTGTTTCACGGCGCGGTTCGGTGCAAGGCAGGTTTTTCTTGAGGCAGGAGCAACTCGATGGATATCCCACCTTGGCGACAAAATGCGTTGCAAAGGTGGGGCGCCCGAGCTGGGGAAGGTCGAGTACCAGCGCCCGGGTTGTGGCGGCTGAGAAGAGCTATCGGCCGGCGATCGGGTCTCCGGCGGCGGGGGCGGTTTTCGCAGGGCCGTGGCGGCGGACGCGGAGGTTGTCGATGGCGTATTCAATGAAGCGCGGCTCGAAGTGGGTCTTCTCGCGCATGAAGCGGCAGGTGGCCACCACCTGGTCGATGATGAATTTAGGCTGATAATTGGCCAACTCCAGCTCCTTCTCGACTTTGATCTTGTAGAGGATGAAGCTGAAGACATCGTCGGGCAGAGTCATGCCCTGGCGCTCGCTTTCCTTGTCGAAGATCTTGCGGAAGACGGCGACGCTGGGGCCGCCGACTTCGATCTTGTAGGGCAGGCGGCGCAGGAAAGCCGGATCCATCAGCTCCTCGGGCTCCAGGTTGGTGGAGAAGATGATGAGCTCCTCAAAGGGCACGGTGAAGCTTTTGCCGGTGTGGAGCTTGAGGTAGTCGAAGCGGCTTTCCAGGGGCACGATCCAGCGATTGAGCAGGTTTCTGGGGCTTACCAGCTGACGGCCGAAGTCGTCGATGACGAAGCAACCGCCCAGGGCCTTCACGTGAAGCGGGGCCTCGTAGTAGTTGGCGATGGGGTCGTAACGGAGATCGAGCATCTCCAGGGTCAGCTCGCCGCCGGTGACGACGAAGGGACGGCGGCAGGGGACCCAGCGAGCGTCGTACTCTTCGCGGCGGATGAAGGAGAAGCTGGTGTCCTGGTGGCCTTTGTCGGAGTGGAGCACGATGTGGACGCTGGGGTCGAAGACGCGCATGATCTGGCCTTCGACGATGACCGCGTAGGGCACATAGATGACGTCGTTGTAGACCGAGGCAAAGCTGAGCGCGACGGAGGTTTTGCCGTTGCCCGGGGGACCGTAAAGCAGGATGGCGCGGCCGGAGTTGAGGGCGGGCCCGACGCTTTCAATGAGGGTCTCTTCGACGGTGAGCTCGCCGAGGCCGGCGCGGATGCGGTCGTAGGTGACCAGCTCGTTGGTGATCTTCTGGAGATTGACCTGGGCGACGAACTCGTCGATGGTGACCGGAGCGGGGCCGGTGTAGCGCATCTGGGTGAGGGCGTCGAGCACCCATTTGAGCCCGGCGTCGGTGAAGATGTAGCTGAGGTCGAGGGGGCTGTCGCTGTCGCGGTTTCCCAGGGTTTGCAGCAGGCGGCGATCGACGGCCATCTGCACCAGGTCCATGACGATGTTATAGGGCAGCTTGAGGGACTCGATAAACTGGCGCACGGATTCCAGGTGCTCCATGTAAATGAGCTTCATGAGCAGCTTGAGGAGTTCGGTGGCGTCGATTCGGGTGGCGGCGATATCGCCGGGCTCGGTGGGCATGCGGTGGATGAAGGTGTCGAGGGCATTCTGGGTGATGGCGCCCATGGCCACAAGCAAGTCGCCGAGGCGGCCGCCCCGGGCAGCCTGGATTGCAACGGCCTCGGCCACCTGCTCGTCGGTGACCATGTGGGCCTGGATCAGTAGATCGCCCAAACGCATTCGCTCGTTGATGACACCCTCCCTGGGCACTGGATCGAGGCTTGGCGGTATGCCCCGGCTCGGTTCGGGCCGGAGATTCCAATTTCCTGGATTGACCCCATGTTATCAAGGACCAACGCGGCGCTGCGAGGAGGTGGCAGACGGGAGCGGCTGGAACAGGAAAGCGGCGGGCAGCGGATGTACGGTGCTCTGGAGGGGCGGGTCAGGGGAGCTGTAGGATTCAGTTGGGGTTGGCTGCTTGTCTTTCGCGCTCGCGCAGTTCCTCGAGAACCTGGGTCAACTCCTCCTGCTTGCGGCGGCTCATCTCGAGGAATTCGACTTCGACGGTGTATTTGTCTTTGGTGACTTTGGTCACGCCGAGGAGTTGAAAGGGGAGACCGAGCATCTGAAAGCAAACCTCGACACGGGCCTGGAGTTCACCGCCGAATCGTTCTTTGGTCTTGACCCAGCAGCCGCCCATGCTGAGATCGAGAATGTCGCAGGCCAGATGGGTATTGTCGCGGAGGAAACGCATGCTTGCGTGGCTCAAATCCAAGCGCGCTTTTATTTCAGGCGCGGATTGGTCGTTTTTCGCCTGTTGCTCGGGGGTGTCTGCCTCATCCGGCTGGCTGGCTGGTTTGGCGAGCAATGCGGGGGCTTTCGCGATGGTTAAATTCGGCGTGGCAGACAGCGGAGCAAGCACCGGGCCGGCTAACTGGAAGGAGTCGGAAGAAGCCACTGCCTGCTTGATCTCCTCGGCGGCTTCTTCGTCCAGCAAACAGGTCAAGAGCCCGGCTAACTGGTTTTTCGAACGGGAGTTGGGATGGATGAAGCGGACGCCGACCTGACAGTCCCGCGTGGCCCATTGGGTTTTGCCGCGAATGCGCAAGACCAGGCCAAACAATAGCAAAACGACCTCGACATCCTGAAGCGCGCCGGCGGCGAAGACTTTCTCAATGCTGACGCAGCAGCCGCCCAAGCTAATATCGATAAACCGGCAGGGGATGACGCGGCCCTCGAAGATAAGTTCGCCGAACGCCTCCTTCAACTCGAAGCGTTCATCGTCGCGCCGGTCGCGGTAGCGCGCATTCCTGGCGTCTAACTGTGAGATGTCGAATCTAGATAGGTCCCGCAATCCCCCCTCCTACAGACCACGGATTAGACACGCCTCTTTGTTGTCCTTCGACTAACAGGCGGAGAGATAGAGGGAGTTTGGCGAGGGTGCGCGGCATCTAGCGGTGCGAGAATTCCAGATCGGTAACTTCCCGGAATAGAATGCCGGTTGGACCTTCGCAACAGGGTGTTTGCCTGGCTAGATAACGGGCTCAGTTTTAGAGGTCAGCACGAAACAGAATTGGGGTGAGGCAACCAAGCAATTTCCACCGCACCAGAGCGGCCTTTGTCGAAAGGAATTCAGCAAGTGAGCGACCGCTTCGCGGTCATCGCGAGTTAGCCGGGACCATGGTGGGAGGCGTCTTGCCGAAAAACGGGGTTTGCATCGGGACGCTGCCATTGTTGATCCCGATGTGCGCCTATTATCTCTGGGGATTGTTTTTCACGAGCGCCTGCAACCCGGTTTCGACGGTTTGCAGGACAGGCTGCCAGTCATTGAGGGCGGGTTGGCGGAAGAGGCGCAGGTTGGGATACCACGAACTCGAGCCGCCTTTCTGGAGCCAGCGCCAATCGGGGACGAAGGGCAGCAGGAGCCAGGTGGGAATGCCGAGGGCGCCGCTCAGATGGGCGGTGGAGTTGTCGATGGTGATCACCAGGTCCATGGCCGCAACCTGCGCGGCAAACAAATCGAGGTCGGCCAACTGGTTGACGCTGCGATCGATGAACAGAGGAGCTCTGGCTGTTGAGACCTGTTCTTGCAACCTGTCGAAATCGCCATATTGCAGGCTGACCCAGCGGATGCCGGGGATGCGGAACAAGGGGGCGAAGCGGGCCAGGTCGATGGAGCGCTTGCGGCCGGTTTTCTGGTTGCTGGTGTACCAGGCCAGCCCGATGACCCGGCGGCCGTCGGCATAACGGGTGCGGAACATGGCCTGGCTGGCGGGGGCTGGCTTGAGGTAGGGCGAAGTGGTTGCCGCAAAGGCCGGTTCCTCGGCGCGGAATAGACCGGGCAGGCTGCCGGTGGGCAAGTGGGCGGCGATCTCTTCTTTAACCGCGGGCGCCAGCGAATCGAGATCCGCGATCACTTCTACCTCAGGAAACGAGCGGGCAAAGAGCGGTTGCAGGCGCCGGTCGCAATCCAGCAGGAGTTTGTTGCCGGTGCGGAGCGCGTCGGGGATGAGGCCGGCGAACATGATTTCGTCGCCAACGCCCTGCTCGCCCCACAGCAGCAATCGGCCGGAGGGCAGTGTCTCGCCTTTCCACCAGGGCTGCGGATAGTTGCGCAAGGGCGTGTCGTGATCGATAGACTGCCATCGCGACTCGTAGTTGCGCCAGCCGGGATCGTATTGCCCGTTGAAGATCTGGGCCAACGCGTGGCCAAAGCGGGCCTGGGGGAAATCGGGCTGCCACTGCAGGGCTTTTTCGTAATGGGCGAAAGCCTCGTCGAGTCGACCCAGAGACTGGAGGACGCAGCCGAGGTTGTAATGCGCCTGGGCATAACCGGGGCTCAGTTCCAGGGTGCGCTCGAAACAGACGACCGCCGCATCCAGATCGTCCTGTGCCACACGCGTGTTGCCGAGGTTATAGTGGGCTTCAGGGAATTCCGGCTTCAATTCAAGGGCGCGTTGGTAGCAGGCCGTAGCCTCTGCGAATTCCGACTGTGCATGGCGCGTGTTGCCGAGGTTATAACAGGCATCGGCGTAATCGGGCTTGAGGGCCAAGGCGCGCTGGTAACTGGCGACGGCCTGGTCCAGGTTGTTTTGCGCCAGCAAGGCGTTTCCCAGGTTGCCGTGTACCTGGGCCATGTCGGGCTTGAGGGCCAGGGCGCGCTGGTAGCAGGCCACGGCCTCATCGAGCTTTCCGAGGGCTTGCAGATCGTTTCCAAGGTTGAACCAGGCCTCGGCAAAGTCGGGGCGGAGTTCGAGGGCTTGGCGATGACTGGCAACCGCGTCTTCCAGTTTTCCCAGGGCCTGAAGGACATTTCCCAAGTTGATGTGAGCTTCGGCCAATTTGGGCTTGATGGCCAGCGACCGTTTGAACCGGGCCTCGGCTTCGATGAGCCGGCCTTGCGCCTGGAGCACGACGCCCAGGTTCATGTGGGCTTCAGCGAGACCGGGATTGATGGCCAATGCGCGGCGATACGAGGCGGCAGCTTCGTCCAGCTTGCCTTGGGCCTGCAGGACAGTGCCTAGATTGGCGTGATACGAAGCGTTGCGTTTATCGATGGATATGGCTTTGCGAATCAGCTCGGTGGCTGCGTCTTCATTGCCGATGTGGTGCGCGAGGGTGCCGAGCATGTGCAAGGATTCGGCATGAAGGGGGTCGGCTGCCAGGATTTTGCGGTAGGTACCCGCTGCTTCCGAAAGTTGTCCCTTGCGGTGATGCTCAAGCGCTTTCCCAAGCAGTTTTTGAATCATCTAAATCGGCCTTTTCAGCTCTCGTGTATCGTACTTCCCGGCGAAATCGATCCACAACTTGGGTCCCGATTCCGAATGCATTCATTTCTCAGAAGGGCGATATCGTCAGAATATTGACTCTGTTTCAATTGCGCAAATAGAGCCCGGAGGGTGGCGATTTCCGGTGCAACGTCAAGGGGTCGGTTCCGGTGGTTTGAATTTTGCGGCAAACACCCGGCCTACGGCGCGCAGGATCGCTTTTACGGGCCAACGACCGTCGTCGTGCGGAAAGAGAATTTCACCGGGACGACGCGCCTCAGGGCGGTAATACCAGCGCTTGAGCAGGGCAAGGTGCCCCTGACGCACGGTGGCGGAGGGTAAGGCTTGGGAATCTTCAGAGAGCGCCGCCAGGGCGGTTTCCATGCGCGCTTCCAACATGCCGCGGGCGGGCTTGGCGGGAGCGGCCGGCCCGGACGGCTGGGCGGCCTCTGCCGCTGCCGGCTCTGGAACCGGTTCGACGGCCAGGGGTTGGGCATAGAGCGACGTGGAGCCGGATTGTTCGTTCTGAATCCTCATGCCCAGGGTCGAGAAGCCTATCGGGCCGCGCAATCGGCTCTTCTCATAGAGAAAGACAGCGACTTCATCGGGCTGGGCCGAGGGCTGCAGAATCACGCCGCGCAACTGGCTGAAGGGGCGAACCAGCTCTGGAGCCAGGGCGCGCACCGACTCCACCCGTTGCACCTGGGCGTGGAGGGCGGCGGCGGCTTCGAATTCGAGATCGGCCGAAGCCTGGTCGCGTTGTGTCCGGAGCACCACCAGGCGGCTTTCGCCGCGGGTGGCCAGAAAGTTTTCGACTGCCGCGGCCTCCTGGGCATAGCGCTCGTCGGTGCAGCCCTGGTAGCAGGGCGCCAAACACATCTTCATCTCTGAATAGACGCATCCTGGGTGATCGGGATGAGGGGCAAGGTCGTCAAAACAGCGGCGGAGCAGAAATAACTTGAGCGCTTCGTCGGCAAATCGCTCGGCGGCCGCGCGGGAAGGGAACGGGCCGTAGCACCAGGAGGCCTCGCGGATGCTGGGCTTGTGAGTGACGGTGATGCGCGGGTAGGGGTTGCCGCCCAGGAAACGGACGAACGCCGGGTTGCCCAAGTGCATGCGCTCAAGGCACTTCGTGCCGTACTGGTCTTGGAGGAGTTCGAACTGGAGAAGCAGCGATTCGAACTCCGAGCTGGTCGGATGCCATTCGATGCGGCGAACGCGGCCGGCCAACTGCAGGCGGCGAGGATGTTTGGCCGAGGGCTGCAGCAGGCGAGCCAGACGGCCGCGCAGGTTGGGGGTGCGGCCGACGTAGGGCTCGAAGTGGACCTCGGCGCCGTAAAGGGCGAAGACCGCGGCCGTCTCCGGCAACTGAGCCAGCGCGGCCTTGGGATCGGCGGGATCGAAGGGGACGGATTGGAATTCCATGGGCACGATCAGCTCGGTCGGGGGCCGCTCAGGCTCCGGCGATGGTCATGCCATCGATGCGCAGGGTGGGCGAGGCCACGGAGCCGCGGAAGACCAGGTCGTTACCAATCGCAGCCACGTTCATGAGCATGTCGCCGAGGTTGCCGGCGATGGTGACCTCTTCGACGGCGTGGGTGAGCTGGCCGTTCTCGATCCAAAGGCCGGTGGCGCCGCGGGAATAATCGCCCGTGACCACGTTGACGCCAAAGCCCATGAGGCCGGTGACGTAAAAGCCGGCGGGGATGCCGGCGATGATCTGCTCGGGCGTGAGTGTGCCGGGTTCGAGGTAGAGGTTGCCGCAGCCGATGCCGGGGGTGCCGGCCAGTCCGCGCGAAGCGTTATGGGTGGATTTCATGCCCAGCTTGCGGGCGGTGTAGGTATTGAGCAGGTAGTTGCTGAGAATGCCGGACTCGACCACCACGGTGCGCAGGGAGGGCAGGCCTTCGCCGTCGAACGGAGAGGTGCCGAAACCGCCTGCCCCGGTGGGCAGCAGCATGGTGTTGTCGTCGACGATGGTGAGGTTGGAGCCGGCGATCTGCTGGCCCAGGCGCCCGGCCAGGAACGAGGCGCTGCGCCAGATGGCGTCGCCCGAGGCGGCTTCAAAGACGGAGCCGATGAGGGAGCGGGCCACTTCGGCGGAAAAGACGATGGGCACGCGCTGGGTGGGCACTTTGCGGGCGCCGAGGCGACGGAGGGTGCGGCGAGCGGCCTCTTTTCCGACCGCTTCCGGCGAATCGAGGTCGGCCAGCCGCCGGGCGCCGGACCACCAGCCGTCGCGCTGCATGGCGCCGTTTGTGTCCATGGCCAGGGGAGCGGCGGAGACGCCGGCGTAGCTGGTGCGGTAGCCGCCCACGAAGCCGCGGGAGTTGGCTAAGACTTTGCGCCCGGTGGCGGCGTCGAAGCTGCCGCCGTCGGAGTTGGTGATGCGGGGGTCGGCGGCCATGGCAGCGGCCTCGGCGCGCCGCGCCCACTCGATGCGCTCGGCCCCTTCGAGCGAATAGACGTCGTCAAAATAAAGGTGCTGATCGCCGGGAACCGAGCCGAATTCAGCTGCATCGGGCATGCCGGTGAAGGGGTCTTCTTCGGTGACCTTGGCCAGGGCCATGGCGCCTTCGACCAACTGGCGCAGACCGTCGGGGGTGAGGTCGCTGGTGGAGGCGGAGGCCGATTTGGTGCCCAGGAAGACGCGCAGGCCGAGGCCGCGGGATCCTGATTCCTTGAGGGTTTCCACCTGGCCCATGCGCACATTGACGCTGAACTCGTCGCCTTCGCGGACCACGGCTTCGGCGTCGCTGGCGCCGGCTTTGACGGCCAGCGCGACAACGTCGGCGGCAAGGGATTCAAGGTCGAGGGCGGCGGGATCGGGCTGAAGAGCGATATCGGACATGGGTCAAAGCTATCAAAGTTGGGGCTTGGCTGGCGCGGAGGAAAGGTCTGCGCTTGCAATTTATATTCAATCGGATATATATTGCAGCCATGAAAGTGCTCCGGTTCCTCGGTGACTCGCATAAGGCCTTGCGCAGTTTCCCCAGGGATGCCCGTCAGAATGCAGGCCGCCAGCTTGCAAAGGTGCAAAAGGGGGATTTGCCGGATGATTTTAAGCCGATGCCCGAAGTCGGCAAGGGCGTGGAGGAGATTCGAGTTTGGGAAGAATCCGGAACTTACCGGGTGATGTATGTGGCGAGGCTCAGGGACGCGGTTTATGTGCTTCACGCATTTCAAAAGAAGACGCGGGAGACTTCAAAGCGGGATCTAGAAATCGCGAGACTGCGGTTCAAACAGTTGATGCGGGGTGTTTGATGAGCGACCTGGAAATGCAGGAATTTGCCAATGTCTGGGATGCCATTGCGGATACGCCGGAAGAGGCGGCGAATCTGACTTTGCGCTCCGAATTGATGGATGAGATCGAGACAATCCTCAAGGAAAACGGCTGGACTCAGAAAGAAGCCGCGAAGCGTTGCGGGGTCACTCAGCCGAGGATCAATGACCTAATGCGAGGGCGGATTGCGCGGTTTTCGATCGATGCGCTGGTCAATATCGCCTCAGCTCTGGGGCGCAAGGTAAGGGTGAGCCTTGATGATGCGGCATGATAAATAGCCTGAGATAGGGTTTCCGAGGTCCGAGAATGCGGGCCCGGAGCCCGGCGGTTCGGGGGCGCCCATCCATCCACGATCAAGCCGTGGATGGATGGGGCACCTGCGTTGCTAGTCAAGAGGGGGCTCAACCGCCGTTTCTTAACCGCCGTTTGCAGGGTCAATAGTCTTCGTGGTCCTCGGCTGGGGGTAGGACGTCGTTGTCGCCGGCGAACCAGACATAGAGGGTGGGCAGCAGGAAGACGCCGATCACGAGGTTGGCAAGCAGGCCGCCGACGATGACGATGGCGAAAGGCCGTTGCGAGTCGGAGCCGATGGCGTGAGAGAGGGCTGCTGGTAACAGGCCCAGGGTGGCCACCAGCATGGTCATCATGATGGGCCGCAGGCGAAGGACAGCGCCTTCGACAGCGGCTTCGACGATGTGCTCGTGGCTGGACTCCTCCATGCCCCGGCGCCGGGCGCGAAGCTGGTTGATGAACTCGATCATGATGACGCCGGTCTGGACCGAGACGCCGAACAGGGCGAGGAAGCCGACCGCCGACGAGACGCTGAAGTTGGTTCCGGTGAGGAACAGCGCCAGCGGGCCGCCGATGGAGGCCATGACGACGCTGACCAGAATGAGCATGGCCCATTTGAAGGAGCGGAACATGGTGTAGAGGATGAGGAAGATGGCCATCACCGTAATGGGGATGACGATGGCCATGCGCTTGTTGGCGCGCTTCTGGCTTTCGTATTCGCCGGCCCATTCCAGGTGATAGCCGGTGGGCAGTTGAACGTTGTGCTCGACCTTGCCGATGGCTTCTTCTACGGTTGAGCCGAGGTCGCGGCCCTCAACGGAGTACTTGATGGCGATGTAGCGCTGGCCGGCTTCGCGATTGATCTCTTCGGCGCCGTCGTCGGTGGAGATGTGGGTGAGCTGCTCGAGGGAAACTCGCTCTCCGGAGGGGGCCAGCAGACGAACGTTCTTGATGGCCTCGCGGGTATCGCGAAACTGCTGCTGGTAGCGCAGGGTTACGTCGAAGCGGGCTTCGCCCTGCTGTACCTGGGTGACGGCGTTGGCGCCGACGGCGGTCTGCACGGCGTCTTGCACGTCGGCTACGTTGATGCCCCAGCGGGCGGCGGCCTGGCGGTCGACGGTGAGGTTGAGGTTGGGCTGGCCTACGATGCGGAAGATGCCGAGGTCGGCGACGCCTTTCACAGAGGCCATCTGGGCCTGGATTTTTTCCGCGGTGTGCTCCAGGGTGCGCAGGTCGTCGCCATAGAGCTTGACGGCCAGTTCGCCCTTGACGCCGGAGACGGCTTCTTCCATGTTGTCGGAGATGGGCTGGGAGTAATTCCAGATGACGCCGGGAAACTTGCTGAGTTCCTTGTCGATGGCGGCGATGAGCTGTTCCTTGTCGCGGTGGAAACCGGGACGCCAGTCTTCTTTCCGCTTGAGATCGACAAAATACTCGGTGTTGAAAAAGCCGGCGGTGTCGGTGCCGTCGTCGGGGCGGCCAGTCTGGCTGACCACCTGGGTGACTTCAGGAAAGGAGGCCATGACCAGGCGCGCCTTGTTGGTGAAGTCGATGCTGGCGGTGGGGCCTTCGCTGGGCGGCAGCGTGCCGCGCACCCAGATGGATCCCTCGTCGAGATGGGGCAGGAACTCGGAACCGATGGGGCCGCCGACGGTGAGATAGACGGCGATGGCAAACAGGACGGTGGCGATGCTGAGGGTGATGCGGCGGTTTTCAATGGCCGCGCGGACGGCGGTGCGGTAGTGGGCTGTGAGCCAGCCGAGGATGGGATTCTCCCACTCCTTTGCGCCCTTGCGGAAGAGGATGCTGGCCATGACGGGAGCGACGAGGATGGCGAAGACGAGAGCGCCGAGCAGCGCGAAGCAGACGGTCCAGGCCATGGGCTTGAACAAGCGGCCCTCGACGGCTTGCAGCGTGAAGATGGGCAGATACGAAGTGATGATGATGCCGCGGGCAAAGAAGACGGGGCGCTGGACTTCAAGAGCCGCGTCGCGAATCTTGGTGGCGGGTGAGTGAGTATTGTCCTTGTTGGCCAGATGGCGGACCATGTTCTCGATCATGACCACCGAGCCGTCAACCAACATGCCGAAGTCGAGCGCGCCGAGCGAGAGCAAATTGGCGGGAATATGGGTGAGATCGAGGCAGATGGAGGCGAACATCAGCGCGAAGGGGATGGTGAGGGTGACAATGATGGCGCCGCGGATGTTGCCCAGGAAAAGAAAGAGGATGATCGCGACCAGGATCATGCCTTCGGTGAGGTTGTGCTCGACCGTTTCGACCGTGTAACTGACCAGCTTGGAGCGGTCGAGGAAGGGAACGACCTTGACGCCCTTGGGCAGGATGCCGTGATTGAGCTTGTCGACTTCCTGGTGGATGCCCTCCAGAACCGGGTCGGAGTCGTCGCCTTTTTGCAGCAGGACAATGCCTTCGACGGTGTCGGGATTGTCGACGATCTTTTTGTCGTCAAAGACCGGCTTGCCGTCGACGATGGCGTAGGGCTTGAAGGCCTTGCCGATCTGGCCGAGGCGGATCTTGGGGCCCTGAGCCACGGTGGCGATGTCGCTGACCTTGACGGGGGCGCCGTTCTGGGTCTTGATGACGGTGTTTTGGATGTCCTGGACGCTGTTGTAGAGGCCCATGGACTGGACGTTGATCTGCTGCGCGCCCTGCTCGATGAAGCTGCCGCCGCCATTGGTGTTGTTGTTGGCGATCTGCTGCTCGACCTGTCCGATGGAGAGGCCGTAGGAGACCAGTTTCTCGGGGTCGAGTTTGATCTGGTACTCCTTGGTGGGCCCGCCGAAGCTGGAAACATCGACCACGCCGTTGACGCCCTTGAAGGATTTTTCAAGCAGCCAGTCTTCGAGGGACTTCTTCTCCATCACGTCGTAGGAAGGGTTGGTGCTCTCCAGGGTGTACCAGTAGATCTGGCCGACGGGGCTCCAGTCGGTGCCCATCTGGGGGACCAGGTTGGCGGGCAGGCTGACCATGCTGAGGCGCTCGAGGACGTGCTCGCGATTGACGTCGCTGGTGGAGTCGTCGTCGAAGATCAGCATGAGGCTGGAGAGGCCGGCCAGGGTGGTGGAGCGCAGATGGGTGAGGTGGGGAATGCCGGCCATCTGGATCTCGACCGGCACGGTGACCTGGCGCTCGATCTCTTCGGCGGAGCGGCCGGGCCACTGGGTGATGATCTGGACGTAGTTGTTGGCTACGTCGGGGTAGGCTTCGATGGGCAGGGCGCGGAAAGATAGGACGCCCCAGGCGGAGAGCACAACCGCTCCGCCGAGGATCAGCCATCGGCTCTTGAGCGCGAAATCGACAAGGGCGCGAATCATTGGTTCCCCGCGGTTTCAAGCAATAGAGCGTTGGAGACGACCTGCTGGCCAGGTTGAAGGCCGGAGAGGATGACCTGGCGGTTGCCCGGGACCATGGCGCCGGCGTGAACCTCGTTGCGCTTGAACTGGTTGCCTCCGGCAGGCAGAAAGACCCAGTCGCGATCGTGCAGGTGGAGCACGGCGTCGGCGGGGACGACAGCGTGGGTTTCTTTGGCCCGGCTGGTGAAGGTGGCCGTGCCGAACATGCCGAGTTTGAGGAATCCGGGATTGCGGACTTCGATGCGCACCTTGGCGGTGCGGATGGAGGGATCGAGCACCGGGCCGATGTCGCCGATGTGGCCGGTCAGAGGGCGGTCGGGATAGGCGTTGAGCTTGATGCGGGCTTCCTGGCCGAGCTTGATCTTGGGAATGTCGTTCTCGTAGACGTCGCAGAGGATCCAGACAGTGGAGAGGTCGGCGATGGTGAAGGCGGTGGCCGAGCCGGACAGTGAAACGCCTGCAGCGGCCGCATTGGTGACATTCTGGCCGATGATGACGCCGGAGATGGGGGCGTAGACGTTGACGACGGTGCTGGGGTGGTCTTTGTCGACGCCCAGGACTTTCAACTGCTCCTCGGCTGCGGTGAGGTCGGCCTTGGCGTCTTTCTCGGCGTCTTCGGCTTGCTCGACCATGGCCTGGGAGATGGCGCCGTGTTTGAGCAGGTCCTCGGCGCGGATGTAGGCCTTGTTGGCAAACTGTTCGTCGTTGACGGCCTTGAGATAAGCATTGAAGGCCGTGGAGACGTCGCCGCTTTGCACTCTAAGGAGTAACTGGCCCTTCTTCACGTTGTCGTCGAGGCGGGTCTCGATGTCGACCACGCGGCCGTTGGCCAGGGAGATGACAGGGACCTCGCGGGAGATATCGGGAAAGACAGTGCCGGTGGCGGTCAACTCGGAAGGGGATTCGATTTGGTCCGCTGAGACCAGTGGGAACTTCGCGACATCGTTTTTGTCGATGGTGATCAGGTTCATGTCGGCTACGGAGACGACCTGCTGGTTTGCCGGAGGGGCGGTATCGCCCGACTCCTTGGGTTTGCAGCCGGAGAGAGCCAGCAGCGAAGCGGCGACCGCGATGGCCAATACCGATTTGTCGAAGGCAGAAGCTGCCCGGCCCATGGAGGGGGTACCCAGGTCATTGTTCCTATGGGCGGGATCAGGAATGAGAGAAGACGAAATCATTGGATTGCCTCGCGTCCCACAGCAAGATTGAGTTGTCCGGCGGCGGTCAGATACGTTCCGATCAGTTGCAGGTAGGCCAGTTGCACGGTGCGGTAGTCGCTTTGCGCATTGAGGAAGTCCATGAGCGAAGCGCCGCCGTGTTCGTAGGAGTAAGTGACGGTGTCGCGCACGCGCTTGGCCTGCTGGTTGTAATGGGCCTTGTAGGGCTTGAGCAGGGCGATGTCGCTTTCGATCTGGGCATAGGCGGAATCCACATCGCTGAAAACCTGGGCGCGGGAGGCGTCGGTCAATTGTCGATTGCGGCCGATGTCGATTTGCGTGCGTTGTTTCTCGCCCTGATTGCGATCGAAGATGCGCAGGGGAATGCTGACGCTGGCGCCCAGAGTCTGCTGGTCGTTGGCGTTGTTGAACGAAGGGTTCCAGGTGTACCAGCCGCTGAAGGTGGGATCGGTGGAACCGTTGGCGACGGCCAACTTGTGGTTGGTGTCGGCCTGCTGCAAGGCCAGAAGCGCGGCGCGCAGGTCCGGCCGGGCATCGAGGGCAATCTGGCGGAAGTCTTCGAGTGGCTTGAGATCGTCGGCGAAGTCGAAGGGGCCGGTGACGTCGAACTGCTCGACGGGTGTGCGCTGGTTGAGTAGCTGCAGAAGCTGGATTTTGGAGGTGCGCAGGTCCACGATGGCGGCTTGAATCTCGGCTTCATATTGCACGCGCAGCAACTCGATGCGGTCGAGATCGATCTGGGCAATGTCGCCGGCGCGGAACCGGTCGCGGCTGATCTGGATGATGTGGTCGTAGTAATCGAGATCTTCCTTGGCCATGGCGAGAACGGACTTGGCCTGGAGGGTTTGGATGAAGGCCGAGCGCAGATCGAAGAGCATGTTCCGCTCCATGTCCTGGTGTTGCGAAGCGGTGATCTGGGTGCCTTCTTTGGCGCTTTCGAGGCGTAGTTCGCGCTTGCGATCGCGCTCGTGCAGATAGCTGAGGTTGCCCTGATATTGGGTGCCGCTGAGCGGCTGCCAGACACCGTTGTGAGGAACCAACTGGGTTCCGTCGGTGGCGGCTGTGAACTGGGGGTTGGGGCGCAGAAACGCGGTAACTTCGGCGGCCTTCATTTCATCGATGCTGAGGGCGTCGGCCTTGAGTGCGGGATTTGAGGCTTCGAATTGGGCTTTTACCTGATCCCAGGTAAGAGCCTGCTGCGCCGAAACGAGGGCAGGCGCCAGCAACAGCAGCGCAGCCATGGCTGGAGCAGTGAAAGGGGAGAAGAACGGCTTCATTCAAGACCTTCGACGCCGTGGTCTGCACGGCGGATATAGGAAGGAAAGAGTACGGAACTCAGTGGCAGGAAGGGGGACGGATCAGGCGGCTGGAGGAGGCCGGTTCTCAATGGGCGCGAGGGCGGGGCTTTCGAAGACCGGAGAAAGCCGGGTGGCTGGAGCAGCCAGGCGCGGGAGGCTCAATGAGATTGCAGAGAAAATAGGCAAGGGCAGCGCAGCCACCGGTGGGAAGGCGGCGTGCACACAGAAGCTCGAATGGCCGCGGCGCTGGCAACTGTCCACTTCTGCCGGGTTCTGCATGGCCTGAAGATCGTCGGTGACCGAAATGACCGGAGACAGAATCAGGATGAGAACCGCGAGGGCGATCATCTGGGTCTTCCGGCTGGCTCCGGCGCGCGTGCCGAACCGCAGCCAAACGCAAACCATGAGCGTGGCCGACAATGCCCATCCGAGATTGAGAAACAACTCCATGCGCAGTGCCGATTCTACGCCACGGGGAACGCAGCATCAAGAAAGTGGACTAGTTGATTGGACGCCCGAAAGAGGGTTCAGTTGCAGAAATCTCTGGAATTCGATCACCGCAGCCGGCCTGTCCCGGTTTCGTCTCACGAGAGACCGGCCGGGCGCAAAGGGAGCCGATCCAGTAGAGTAGAAACACTGTGATTGTCAACATTGCCAGGCGCGCGCACGATCATAACTGGGAAATGGACCCGATCACGCGGTCCCTGCTGGATACCGACTTTTACAAGCTATTGATGCTGCAATTCATCTGGAAGAACTTTCCCGCGACCAAGGTCTCGTTCACGTTGCAGAATCGAAGCAGCCAGGTGCGCCTGGGGGATTTGGTTCCCGAGGCGCATCTGCGCGAGCAGCTTGAGGCGACGCGCAAGCTGAAGTTCCACAAGTCGGAGCTGATCTGGCTGGCCGGCAATACCTTCTACGGCAAGCGGGGCATCTTCGAGCCGGCCTTTCTGGAGTGGCTGGAACGCGACTTTCGCCTCAGCGACTACGAGCTCTCGGTGGTGGATGGCCAGATCGACCTGCGCTTTCACGGGTTGTGGAGCGAGGTCACGCTGTGGGAGATCTATGCGCTGTCGGCCATCGACGAACTGAAGACCCGGGCCAGCCTGAAGCGCCTGAGCGAGTTCGAGCTGGACATTCTCTATGCCCGCGCCAAGACGCGGCTGTGGGAGAAGATGGAGCGGCTGCGCGGGGTTCCGCGGCTCAGCGTGAGCGATTTCGGCACCCGGCGACGGCACAGCTTTCTGTGGCAGGAGTACGTGGTGAAGGCCATGAGCGACGTGCTAGGGGCGAATTTTGCAGGCAGCTCCAACACTTATCTGGCCTACAAACACGATCTCGAGGCCATCGGCACCAACGCGCACGAACTTCCCATGGCGCTGGCGGCCCAGGCCACCAGCGATCCCGAACTGCGGGCCGCGCAATACCGGCTTTTGGAGCTGTGGCAGAAGTCCTACCAGGGCGAGCTGCTGATTCTGCTGCCGGACACCTTCGGCACCACGCAATTCTTGGAAGGCGCACCCGACTGGGTGGCCAACTGGACCGGCCAGCGCATCGACAGCAAAGACCCGTACGTGGCCGGCGACGAGTACATTGCCTGGCTGGAGCGGCATGGGCGCGACCCGCGCAAGAAGCGTCTGATTGCGTCCGACTCGCTGGACGTGAGCCAGATTCTGGGGCTGCACGCATATTTTGGCGGCCGCATCTGCAAAGGGGCGCGGCCGGAGGACTTCAAGCGCGCCAGCGACTTTCACGATGAGCGCAAGTGGACGCCGGAGCGGAGGATCCGCTTCAGTGCGGGCTGGGGCACATTTCTGACCAACGACTTCCGGAACTGCAATCCGCTGGGCGATGAGGGCTTCGACCCGGTTAGCCTGGTGTGCAAACTGACCGACGTGGAAGGCCGCCCGGCCGTGAAGCTCTCCGACAACTTCGCCAAGGCCCTGGGTCCGGCGGATGAGGTGGAGCGCTACCGGCGGGTGTTTGGCACGGCGGGCGTCGCGAATGCGCCGGTCGAGACCTGAGTCCCCAAGGGGCCTATTGCGCAGGCGCAGGCGGCGGTGTGGGCCGGTTTTTGGCGCGGAGCCAGACGACCAGTTGAGCCGCTTCCTGGTCGGTGAGGGAGTCGCCGAAGGGCGGCATTTTTTGGCCGCCGTTGAGAATCTGGTTGGTGATCTTGGCGGGTGTCCAGTCCTTGTCTTTGCGCAGGTTGGTCAGATCGGGCCCTTTCTTGCCTCCGCCGCCGCTGGGGCCGTGGCAATGGGCGCAACCCTTGTTGCTGAAAAGGACGGCGCCGGCCTGTTCGTCGGCCTTGGTGTTGGAGCCAAGCGCAGATGTGGGCAGGGTAGCGAAAAGGACAAGAGCGGACAAGAGAGCGAGACACTTCGAAGGGAAAATCACAGGAGTCATTCTCGCATCCCGGGGTTTGGGTGCGCCTCCAACTTTCGATGGCGCGTCAGCAATTCCGGAAGCAAATGAAAACGGCCGCGCCGGTGGAGGGTTCCCACTGGCGCGGCCGGAGTCTTGTGGCGGCCCACCCTAGCCGCCAAAACAAAAGCGCGGCGAGGGTGGGGCACCCGAAGTTTGAGGTGAGATCGAATTTCTACTTTTCGTGCTTGGGTGCGATGCCGAAGGTGACGGAAACGGCGAAGCTGCGGCCCGCCATGAGGCTGGGCGTATCGGCGCCGCTGATCGGGGTGGGCCCGCTGGTGAGGAAGGGGTCGCAAGGATTGGTCGCAGTAGCGGTGGTGCAAGCGCCGCCGCCATACAAGAATTGCGTAGCCGCGGTTCCCGCCAGCGAGTCGTTTTGAATGGCGTGCGAGTCGAGCAGATTGTTGGCGGTCAAACGGATCTTGGTCTGGTCGAAGAAGGAATGGTTGCGGACGGTGAAGTTGACGTAGGTGTTGAGAGTGCTGAAGGGATTGACGATAGCCTGGTTGTGATATTGGCCGTTGTCCAGGCGCTGCTCGCCGACGCGCTTGTTGAAGACGCCGAGGTCAAAGCCGTGCTTCTGGTAGGTGAGACCCTGCATTTCGGTGTCGGAGGGGGTCTGCGCCACCCAGAGGCCGGTGGGAGCAGCCACATACAAGGGAGCGGTTTGTGCCGTGGACGTAGTGTTGGCGTTCAGCTTTCCGGAGTAGTAGGCGTTGCCCGCGGTGGCGTTGAGGTAGAGGTTGAGTCCGGGAGTCAGGACCATGGTGCTCTCGAATTCCACGCCCTGCGTGACGGAACTGGGCTGCAGGAAGTAAACCGCGTCGCCAAAGTTTGGGTCTGACGCATTGTTGTCGACGACGCTGGAGTAGGTGTTCTGGAAGCGGATATGGAAGGCATCGGCGTCCAGGGTGATGCGCTGTCCCTTGAATGTGGAGCCAATCTGGTAAGTGGTGGAATTCTGCTGCTTGGGCTTGACTACGCTGGCAGTGGAGACAACGCCGAGCGAAGCGGTGTGGTTGTAATCGTAGACCGCGCTGGGCGGCACGATGGTGCCGGTCGAGACCTGGCCATAGACTGCCCAGTTGGGCTGGATGCGATAGTTGGCGTCCAGCGAAGGCAGCCAGGCGGAGAAGGTGCCGTGATCGGAGACGGTTGCCGAGCAGGCGGCGGTGAGGCTGGTGCAGGTCAGTGTGCCGGCGTACGAGCTGTTGGCGCCGCCATCGTCGGCGTAATGCAGAACGTCGATGTCGAAATAGGAGAACTTGGTGCCCGCGGTAAGGTTCAGCTTGTCGGTGGCGTGCCACTCATATTCGGCATAGGGCTGATAGGTGCTGTTCCAGAAGCTCTCTTTGAACTTGGGCAAGGCCTGATCGGCCCAGTTGTTCAACGGATCGCTGGGGTATTGGTGGCGATTGGTGTCGGCCCACTCGTACCACATGCCGGTGCGGAAAACACCCAGCTTGGAGGTTTGCGTGAGGAGAGACGTTTCACCGTACTTGCGATAGCTGTTGTACTTCTCGATGCCGCAAGGAAGCGCATAGGGCTTGCCGGCCTTCGGGGTGGGCTGGACGTTGCAAGGGGCAATGGCTGCGCCGTCATAGTAGGCAACGGCTTTGGAGCCGGTGCCGATGACGATGGATCCCGGAACCAGCGTGGGGTTGGCGACTGCGGCAGCTTGCGTGACTTCGGTGATCGGTACCGCGTTGGAGTACAGTTCGCTGTTGTCGTAGTTGTAGGTGTAGGGCTTGGCTTCAACGTACCAGCCCTTGCCGAGTTCGCTCTTGAGGCTGATGTATTCGAAGTCGGTGGGAACCTGGTAGGTGTTGTACTGCTGGTCGAACCAACTCGTGGGATCGGAGTTGTTGGTGAGCAGGAACTTGATGCCGGCGCCGGTGAAGGGTTGAAGGCCGTTGGCGGTGTCGGCGTTGGTGCAGCTGTAGGCAGCCGAGACGCCGTACAACATGCAGCGGCTGGAACTGATATTCGGGCCGTTGGAGTTCAGTTGAAGCACACCGCTGAAACCGGTCAGCACGGTCTTGGGCGAAAACTGGTACTGGTAAAGCACCGACCCGGCATTGCGGGTGTTTGAGTTGAAGGTCTGGTAGCCATCGGAGGTCATGCGGTGCCAGTCGACAAACAGGTTCGACTTGGCGGGCGAGCCGAAGAGCCCGAAGGCGCCAGAGTTGAATGCGGCGTCATAGAGTTTGGTGTTCCATGTGCCGTAGCTGAAGGTGCCGCGCACATCCAGCTCGTTGGTCAGAGGCTTTGACAGCAGGTGAATGGAACCGCCGAAAGGGGTAGGTCCAATGGTGGAGGCCGAACCCGGGCTGCGGTCGAAGTCTACGCCGCCGACCCATTGCGAGGGGAAGAAGGCCCAGGAGTGGTGGGTGGGCGTGTTGGTGTCGTAGAAGGGAATGCCGTCGAAATCGATGTCGTAATCGCCATCGGGGAAGCCGCGGAAATACGTTTTGCTCTGTCCCAGGCCTACACCATCGCTGCTGGTGGTAAAGGTGCCGGGGACAATCTGCACGATCTCGCCGAAGTCGGCGATGGGTGAAGTGAAGTTTTCGATATAGGTGTTCGAAACCAGTGACTGCGCCGAGCGCTCTTCAATGAATCCGCCGCTGGGAGCGACCTGTGCCGCGATGGAATCGATGCCGGCGTTGACGGTCACCTGTTCTGCGACGGAACTCACGGTCAGCGTGAGGGCCACCTGCTGCTCCTGGCCGGCGGCCAGCACAATGCCAGTCTTGGCGGCGATTGCGAATCCGGTCGCCGTTGCTTCTACGTTATATTTTCCGGCTGCAAGGCCATCGAGCGCGTAGTGTCCGTTGCTGTCGGTACGAACGATCTTGACGGCGCCCGTGGTGGTGTTCTTCACAGTGACAGTGGCGTTGACTACGCCTTTGCCTTGCACATCGACAAGGTTACCGCCGAGCTTGGCAGTCGGGGTCTGCGCGTTGAGCGTGGCGCCGAACAGCAGCACAAGAAGCGATAGAGCCAAGGTAGCAAGACGCGTCCGTCCGCTTGGAAAAGGGTGTGTCACAATGATCCTCCAAAAGTTGTTAAGGCAGTGGAAAGGTATGCGGTCTGTTCAGGCAGGGACCTCGTGGAATCTTTTCAACAGACCTTAATCGAAACTAACAATGCCCCGTGACTGCCCGATTACTGAGGTGTTACGCCAGTGTTACAAGTTCAACAACACACGATGAACAGGCCGGGTAGCGACAGGGGATCGCCGCTGAGTTTAGGCTTCGATATTCAAGGCACGAATCCAAGACGGCGCGAGCAGATCCGCTGTTTTGAAAGGGCACGACTTCAGCCGCGGGGGATGTTCTTGTGGAAATCGCGCGCCTTCCGGCAGGGGCTGAACAGGCTGCGGAAAGAGGCCATCTCTTGGAGTGGGGGACCTGAAACACATACCCCAGGGGCTGAAGCCCCATTCATTTTATTGGCCTTATCGGCAGGCGACCCCGACCCTGAGGGTCCCCCGGTTCCCCGGTCGTGCCCTGACACACAGAGGCTTCCCGAAGAGTTTGTGTGTCAGCCTGTGAAGCCCAAGATCTTGCTGGCGGCAACGGCAGCGCAATCCAAGGAATGCGGTCGAAGAGATTACGGTGTAACCTGCGCTTATGAAGATGAAGGCGAGCTGGTATGCCAGCGAACTGCGCCGGGAACTGGCTGCACGGAACCGGCAGTGGTCCTTGGAGCGAGCGCATGTAAAGAGTTACGGCAGAGAACCGATAGTTGTGTACTTGCCGGAGCCCCGCGCAGACGGAGACGGCCACGGGAATTTTTTCGATGCCGCCTACCGGGCGATTGTGGCGCGGCGGGAGTGGATGCGGCGGTTCGACAAGATTCATGCGCAGGGCCGATCGCTGCCGAAGTCTTTAGCGGAGCCACCGCGCCGCTGGCGCGAGCTTGATTCCTCCATGAGCTCCGATGCGCTGCTGATGAACATCTTTTGCGCGCCGGGCGTTGCGGATTCGCAACTGGTTCGCGACAGCCTGGGCGTAGAAGCAGACCCCGCGCCCGTGTTTGGCTGGAAGGCTCGCGTTCCGCTGTGCAACGGCCGCTTCGATCGCACCGAGGTGGACATGCGCTGGGGCGGGCTGCTGGTCGAGGCCAAACTCACCGAAGGAGATTTCCAGACCTGCAAGACCACGGTGGCCGAGGGCTATCGAGACTTCGACGCGGTCTTCGATCGCGAATTATTGCCGCGGCTGGAATTGCGCACGGCGCGTCGAAGAGCGGCGGTGGAGTTCGCCGAGGAATTTACGCAAGAGTGGGAACCGGCTTCGGAGGGCGATGCCGTTGCTCGCGTCTATCGACGGGAGATCGAGATGCGCGCGCGGGAAGCCGAGCCCGCGCTGGCCGGATACGTCAGCTATCAGTTGATCCGCAACGTGTTGGCAGCCTATGCGGAGGGCTGCAGTTTTTGCGTGATTCACGACGCGCGCCGGCCCGACCTGCGGGAAGCGTGGTTTGAGGTCATGGCCGCGGTGAAATTGGCCGAGTTGCGCGTACGTTTGAAGGTGCTTACCTGGCAGGAACTGGCTGCGGTGGTCCCGGAAGATCTGCAGGGGTTTCTCGATGTGAAATACGGGATTGTTGCGGCGGGAAAATTGCCGTATCCGTGGGATGGTTCGGGCATTTCCGAATAGGTGCGCACGATTCATCCGGCCCTTGGAGCCTCTGGGGAAGGCCCGGCTGCAACGCATCGCGGCCCTCCGCGGCTATAGCGATTCCAGAATGACTGTACCCAGGAACCGCAGCGTTCAAGTCGACGCGACCCCAAGGAGCGGCGACCCGGCACGATGCAAGATAGGGCACACCTATTCTGGAATCGCTCTAACCGGAACCCTGAGGGCCAGGAGGCCCTCAGGACAGCCGGCCAGGAGGCCGGCGCTACACTTGCCGGGGAGGAGGCTGCGCTACAGTCTTCGGCAACTCGGTCACTGAATCGAGAATCTGCAGCGCGCCGCTGAAGTCCATGGAGGACGTGAAAGAATTGCGGATCACGATGCATTCGATTCCCGCAGCTCGTGCCGAACGCAGCCCGCGGGAGGAGTCTTCAATGGCGATCACCTCGGACGGTTCGGCGCCGAAGCGATGGATTCCCGCGAGATAGGGGTCGGGGAAGGGCTTGCAGCGGGCGTAGTCCTCAAGGGTGAGAACAAATTCGAAGTGCCGCAACAGGTTTCGGCCGGCGTGAATGAGGTCGAAGTCCTCACGGCGCGAAGTGGTGACGATGGCCATGCGGCATTGGCCTGCAAGCTGCGCGAGGACTTGCTGCACGTCCGGGATTTCGATGGGTTTGGACTGCAGGAATTCCTGGTAGAGCGCATCGCGTTCGGCGCGAAGGGCAGTAATCGCCGACTCGGCGAAGCCTGCAACGCGGGCCAACTCCCAGCAGGATCGCCCGTCGGCCATCAGGGCAAGATAGACCTCATCGGAGAGGCTCAGGCCAATCTTTTCGAGGATTTGCCTGGATGCCTCGAAGTACCAGCGCTCGGTGTCGACCAGAACACCGTCGTGATCCCAGAGCAGATAGCGTACGGGCAAAGAAGTATTTCCTCGGAGCGCCGGTATCATCCGTTGGCGAGCTCGCTCAGCAGCACCTTGGCTTTGACTACCAGGGTGTGAGCTCCGTCGACGTCGCCGGATGCGAGTGCCTGGCGGGCCTGTTTCAGATACTCCCTGATCTGCGCCGCGGTCTTCTTCTCCTGATCGTTGAGCGAGCGCCCGAGGCCATTCAAGCTGCGCTCGGTGGCATCGATGGAGGCGGCTGTTCGCTGCCGCAAATCCTGGGGTGCGCCGGAAGAGAGCTGGCCAATGGCGCTGACTTCCGGCGCCTCATTGGAGGCTTGTTGCGCCGGTTTGGCGGCGGGCGGTTTCTTGTGCTTGACGGGCGGCTTGGGCGGCGGGGTCTGCGCGGTGGTGTCGGGCGCGGGCTTCTGGGCGGGAACGGATACAACCGGTGGCGGCAGGTTCTTGGGCGCCGGCGAAGGCGGCGGTTGGGGGGCCTCCTCAATGGGCGGCGCCAGGGGCTGCGTCGGAGGAGGGGTCTTGTGTGTGCACCCCGTCACGAACAGGGCGAACAGACACGTCACAATCCCGGCTTGCAGCTTCATCCCGTCAGTCCCTTCTGATTTTCAACCATCGCCGGCTGAGGATGCCGGCGTCCCCAGTCCGTGGCTGCCAGCGGGATACGCAACTGGAACTCCGTGCCACGACCTTGTTTCGATTGTACTTCGATGCTGCCGTGGTGAAACTGGACAATCCGATACGTCATAGCCAAACCGATGCCGCTTCCGGCGCTCTTGGTTGTGAAATAGAGGTCGAAAATCTTCTCGCGGATGTCGTCGGGGATTCCGGGCCCCTCGTCGCGAATGCGCAGGATCGCAAACCTGCGGTCCTCTTCCAGCACGACTTCAAGCCGTCCGCCCTCGGGCATGGCCTGGGCTCCGTTCTGGATGACGTTGAGTACGGCCTGTTTGAGCAGGTCGGCATCGATGTTGGCCAACAGCGGCTGCGCCGGCATCCTGCTCTCGAGGGTCACGTTATGGGTCGAAAGCTCGGCCGCCGCCAGGGTCAAAATATCGCCGATCACCGGGCGCAGGTCCTGTTCCATCAGCTTCAATTCCACGGGACGAGAGAAGTCCACCAGCATCTGCACCACGCGGTCGAGGCGGTGAATTTCGCTCTCGATGATTTCAAGGTGGCGCTTGGCCGGGGCGCTGGCCTCTCCTAGCTTGTTCTTGAGCAGTTCCAGGTGGACGACGATGGCGTTGATGGGGTTTTTGACCTCATGGCCCACGCCGGAAGTGAGCCGCCCGATGGCCGCCATGCGGCGGGAAAGCTCCAGTTCGGACTCGATGGCCTCGGCCGACTCGAGATCGTGCAGCGTGACCAACGCGCCCAAGCCATGGCGATTCAGATCGTCGTGGATGAAATCCAGCGAGGCCTCGATGCGGCGGCCGTTCTCGGTGAGAATCTCTTCTTTCACCACCGTCATGCCCGCCTCGAAGGCGTCGCGCAGAGTCAGGCCAAGCACCGTGGAGCGGTCGAAGATCTCGCGTGCGTGCAACCCGAGCAGGCTGTCTTTCTCAATGGGCAAAAAGCGGCGAGCTGCCTCCGACACCAGCACCGCGCGGCCATCGCCGGTGAACAGCAGGATGCCGTCCTGCAGATTTCCCAGAATCTGGTTCAGATTCTCTTTCAGCGCGGAAAAGACCTCTTCCACGTTGCGCATGCGCTGGCCGATGATCTCGATCTTGTTGGAGACGCGGGCCGCCATATCCTGCTTGCGGGGCTCTCGATCGGCGTCTCCCGATGCGCGGGCTTCCTCGTCGGAGCCGGTCCAGTAGTCCAGCTGCATGCTGATCTCTTCCATGGGGCGCAGGGCCAGGTTGGTCAGCAGAAAGGCGGCAATCAGGGCGGTTCCGAGGGCAAACCCCATCAGCGTGAGGGCCGAACCAAGCCAGGGAGCGTAGTCGGCGCGCAGCAGCGTGGTGCGCACTCCGACGTGCACGCTGGCAAAGGGCTCGCCATTGCTCTCCAACGGGACCACGATGTCAAAGACCTTGGGCGGCCCAAAGACCGCCGCAGCCAGGGAAAACGGATCGGCTTTCAGCAACTGCACATAGGCGGGGCGCACCGGCAGCGGCTTGTCTTCATTGTCGGGGTTGGTGCTGAGCAGGGTGCTGGCGTTGCGGTCGCCGATGTTGATGTCGTAGACCGTGAGCGAATAGCGGTTGACCGACTCCACCACCGCCTGCAAGGCCGCGTTGTCGCGCACGGTGGTGGCCATGAGGGCGTGCAACTGGGCGGGGTTGTTGGGCTCGACTTTGCGGTCGCGCAGACCGGCTTCGAGAGCATTTTGCAGCGCAAACCGGATCTGGTCGGCGACCATGTGGTTGGTGTCATAGGACTGCTGCACGGAGGAGCGCAGAAGCTGGCTCATATACACCAGCGAGAGGCCGCCGGCGATAAAGAACACCAGGGTGGTGATGGCCAGAACGAGTTTGGTTTTCAGGCGCATGGCTCAGGCCAGGTTTTCGATTCGATTGTGGCTATATTCCTTGAGCTTGTTGTGCAGGGTCTTGAGGCTGACGCCCAGAATCTCCGCTGCCTTGGTCTTGTTCTGTCCGGTGGATTCCAGGGTCTTCAGGATGAGGAGGCGTTCGGCCTCGTCCACGGTGGTCCCTACATGCAGCGATACGGTATTGGCATCGAGGACCGGCGGAGTGGCCATGTGCGCCATGCCGAAACCAGGCGGAAGGTGCCCGGCGTCCAACGGAGCGCCATCGGGGCAAAGAATCACGGCCCGCTCAATGGTGTTGCGCAACTCGCGGCCATTGCCCGGCCAGTCGTGGGCCATCATCCGTTCCAGCATCGACGGCGCCACGCCGGAAACCTTGCGGGCGTGTTTCTTGTTCATTTCGGTCACCATGGCCTCGGCCATGGCCGGAAGATCGTCGATATGCGAGCGCAGCGGGGGCATGGCGATGTTGAATACGTTGAGGCGGTAGTAGAGATCGGCGCGCAGATGTCCACTGGCGACGGCCTCGTCGGGCTGGCGGTTGGTGGCGGCCAGCACGCGCACGTCCACTTCCTGCTCGGTGCGCGCGCCCAGGCGGCGGAGCTTCCGCTCTTCCAGGACGCGAAGCAGTTTTGCTTGTGTTCCAGCCGGCATCTCGCCGATTTCGTCCAGCAGCAAGGTGCCGCCCTGCGCGAGTTCAAAGCAGCCGGCACGCCGCTCCATGGCTCCGGTGAAAGCGCCTTTTTCGTGGCCGAAGATCTCGCTTTCGATCAGCGTTTCAGGGATGGCGGCGCAGTTGACGGCAACAAAGGGGTGCCCCTTGCGGGGGCTCAGGTCGTGCAGCGTACGGGCTACCATCTCTTTGCCGGTCCCGCTTTCGCCGGTAATCAACACGGAGACATTGGAGGGAGCAATCTGCTCAATCAGACCGAAGATCTCGCGCATCGACTTCGAATTGCCCACCATGGAGCCCAGCACGCCGGTTTCCCGGAGCCGCCGGCGCACCACTTCCAGCTCAATCGCGGTTTCGCGCTGGCGGGTAGCGTTGGCCAGAATGGTGCGTAGCCGGGTGGCGTCGACCGGCTTTTGCAAAAAGTCGTAGGCGCCCAGCTTCATGGCGTCGACAGCCAAGTCAATGGATCCCATGGCGGTCAGCACCACAACGGCCAGGTTGGCGTCGAGGCCCGAGCCTTCTTCGCTGAGCCGTGCCAGCAGGCCCAATCCGTCCATGCGCGGCATTTTCAGGTCGGTGACCACGATGGCGGGGTTCCAGGCCTGGGCCTTTTCCCAGCCTTCGATGCCGTCGCGCGCGGTCTCGGTGCGATATCCCCAATCGGATATCAGCTCCGCCAGCCCCATCAGCGCATGGGGCTCGTCTTCGACAATCAGAACCTTGATTCCGTCCGGCATGGGGCTTGTCCTGTAACTCTCTTTCTACCATGCAGAAGCGCGAATCGGTAGGGAGTTTGCCGGTTCCGGCAACCTGAACCTGGTTCCAAGCAAGCTGGCGGTCTTGGCTAGCTCGATCGTCGGGCGTCAGCTCCCGATTGTCGCGGTCATGTCTTCGCGCAATCGATCCGGCAACTGGGGCATGGCGCCCGCGTGCGAAGCGACCCAGCCGCCCCAGCGATTGCCGGCTTCGTTGAGAGTAGCCAGATCGGCGCCGCGCAGCAGGTAATGGGTCATGGCCGCGGTAAAGGCGTCTCCGGCGCCGATGGTGTCGGCCACCTTGACAGGGATTCCGGGATGCTGGTGCCAGTCGTCCCGGGTCACCAGCAGGCTTCCGCGGCTGCCGCGGGTAACGGCCACCATATTCAGGGTAGGGAACTCATCGAGCAGCCGGGCAGCGCCCTGGCGGAGCAGGTCCAGACCCAATTCGGCAACATCGCCTGTGGGTAGCCCGAGCAGTCCCAGAACCACCGGCACCTCGCCGTCGTTCATCTTGAGCACCGTGGCCAGTTCCAGCGATTCCTGGATCACCTCGCCGGAATAGAACGGGGCGCGCAGGTTCACGTCGAATACCCGAACGCATTTGGAAGAGGTCTGCGCGGCCAGGGTCTGAATGGTCTGGCGGGCCTCTTTGCAGCGCTGCGCCAGCGACCCGAAACAGATGGCGTCGGCGCGCTCGGCCATGTGCACCCAATCGTCGGTCAGTTCCAGAAAATCCCAGGCTGCCGGCTGGTGAATCGTGAAGCGGGGCTGGCCATCTGAGAAGTCCACGGTCACTTGCCCTGTCTCATGCACCAAATCCACTTGGACGCCGCTGGCATCCACCGGTAACGGATCCAGGATGTCGACGGCCCTGCGGCCCAGGTCGTCGCGCCCAATGCGGCTGAGAATCGCAGCGTGGCTGCCGAGCTGCCCGGCCATCACGGCGAAGTTGGCCGGGGCGCCCCCCAAGCGGGGTCCCTCCGGCAACAGATCCCACAACAATTCACCCAATCCCAAAACCAGATGTGGCTCTTTCACGGTCGAACTCCAACGGGCTCCAGATCCCTGGTTACCATTCCGTTCTTCACCGCAAACGGGATACGCGGGCTGCCCAGCAGACAGCTTTCTCCTTGGCACCCTGTTTCGTCAAATGCTTTTGTGAAAAGACCAGCATGGGATGTTGAAACCGGCGCCGTATATCGCTGTCCAGGAGAAGTTCTATATCGATCTGTATGAGCCGAAAGGTAAAGCTTGTGACCGGATCCCCAGGATTTTCAACATGCGGACACACTCGTCTGCGCGCACTTCATCAGCCGCCCCCACCGCGATTGCTTAGTGGATCAGCGTGGTGCGATCCGGGCTGTGCCAGGCCTTTTGCCCCTGGGCGGCCTGCAGTGCCGCATGAGTCGCCGCGAGTTCGGCGCGGCAGGCCGTCAGCTCGGCCGACAGTTGGGCAAACTGCGCCTCCAAATGGACCCGGAGATCCTCAATTGCCTTTTCGAGCTTGTCGTTGGCGGCAATTTGCTCGGTCTGGCTGATTTGTACCGTCCTGAGTGTGGGCAGCAAAACATCGGTAAGCAACCGGGAGAGAGTGCCGACAGGATCGTTCATGAGCGCATTTTAACCAGAATCCAACCAAATTGCTTGATTACGAATGGTGTGGCATTGGTAACGGTACAAAGATCGCCATACCTGTTTCTTTCACGCATGTAACCAATCTGTGAAGCGAATATACGGCGCGGTTTGCTAGGGTTCTGGATATGTATACGAAGGTTTTGTGGATGGTTGCCGGAACGGTCCTGATTGCGACCTCGGCGTCGCTAACGGCACAGACAATCGATTTGCCCACCAGCAAGCAGCTGATCGGGGAGGTCCCGGGGCATCCACAGCGGCTGAACGGATTGCCGATGTCGATGGCGGTCTCGCCCGACCGGCGCTACGTGGTAACTGTGAATGCCGGATTCGGCACTTTCGAGTCGCAATATGAACAGTCCCTGGCGGTGCTCGATACGCAAACCGGCACGTTGACGGACTTTCCCGATGCCCGCACCCTGGTGGAGGCCAAGCAGACGCTCTACGCAGGGCTTGCCTTCAGTCGCGACGGCGCTCACCTCTACGCGAGCTTGGGGTCGACATCCAATCCGCTGGGCGGCGGCAAGAACCAGACCGGCAGTGCCGTGGTGGTTTATAGCTTCAAGGACGGAAAGATCGCTCCGGAACGCCTGATTCCTCTGCCGCTTTCTCAGCTCGCCCCGGGGCGCAAAACCAAGCTCATTGGCCAGGTGGAAGGCGACAAGGGCGTCCCGTTCCCGGCGGATATTGCCGTGGTTGGCCCGGCAGGCCAGGAAAAGCTCCTGGTGGCTCTCAACCTGTCGGACGATGTTGTGCTGCTCGATCCCGCCACCGGGGCCATCGAAAAGCGCTTCGATCTGTCGGAAAGCGATGCGGTTCCATCCACCTATCCCATTGCGCTGGCCGTCTCGAAGGATGGCGCCCGGGCCTTTGTGGCGCTTTGGAATGCCTCGGAGATTGTGGAACTCGATCTGGCCAAGGGAACCGTTGGCCGCAAGCTGGCCCTGCTGAAGCCCACCAGCCCCATCGCGCCGGGAACGCATCCCTGCGCGTTCGAGTTTTCGCCGGACGGCAAGACCCTCTATGTCGCGCTGGCCAACCGCGATGCCGTAGCGGCGGTCAATGTGGGCGCAGGCCAGTTTGCGGTAAAGGGCTATTTCGATACACGGCTGCCCGGGCAGAGCTACTTCGGCGCGGAGCCCGAGGCGCTGGCGATCAACGCTGCCGGCACCCGGCTCTACGTGGCCAACGCCATCAGCGACGCGGTGGCCGTCATCGACACCTCGAAGCTGACTGCCAAGACCGCCCGCAAGACGATGGTCGAGCCTATCGGTTTTGTGCCCACCGAATGGATGCCGATGTCGATGGCCTTCATCGCTTCGAGCACTGGCGGCAAGCTCTATGTGGCCACCGCCAAAGGGCACGGAACGGGTCCCAATAACTTTCCACAGCACGCCACCGAAGCCACGACTCAGCGCAAGCTGCGCAAGCCCACCACCTACATTGGCACGCTGCTCTACGGATCCCTGGCAACACTTGACGAGGCGGCAATCGAGAAGCAGTTGCCGCAAAGCACCGAGGTGGTGCTCCAGTCCAATCGCATGAAGGCCGCTGCCGAGACAATTTCCTTTGCTGGCGGCGAGCCCCATCCCATCAGGCACGTGATCTACATCATCAAAGAGAACCGCACCTACGACCAGATTCTGGGCGACCTGAAGCAGGACGGCAAGCCGGTGGGCAACGGCGATCCGAGCCTGACCATGTATGGCGCAGCCGTCACCCCCAACGAACATAAACTGGCCCTGCAGTTCGGCGTGCTGGACAACTTCTTCGACTCCGGCGAGGTTTCGGGAGACGGGCATGTGTGGTCCACCGCGGCCATCGGTACGGATTATCTGGAGAAGACCTGGCAAGCGAACTATCGCGGCAACCAGCGCACCTATGACTGGGAAGGCGTGGTGGCCGACGGGTATCCGCTGCTGCAGAACATTCCCGATGTCGCGGAGCCGGCCAGCGGGTACCTGTGGGGCAACCTGGCCGCGCACGGCAAGACCTATTACCACTTTGGCGAGTACATCTCCACCAAGTTCTGCGACGAGGTGAAGACCGCCAGCCCGCGCCAAGGGCCCATGCTCCCCGGCGGCACCTGTACTCGCAAGGCCATTGCTCCGGGCGAGGCTTTGCCGGCGGAGTGGGGCGGCGGGGTGAACAAATGGGCCTGGCCGATTCCGCTGATGGCGTCGAACATCGCCACCAAGCCGGAGCTGGTGGGCCACTTTGCCGAGGAGGCGCCGGACTTCGGCCTGATGGTACCGGACCAGGTGCGGTTCGAGATCTTTGCCCGCCACTTGAAGGGCTGGATCGCCGACAGGGAGCAGGGCAAAGACACCATGCCCAACTTTGTGATGCTGCGGTTTGGCGACGATCACACGGCGGGCACCCGGCCCGGCAGTCCAGCGCCGAAGGCCTCGGTGGCCGACAACGATCTGGCCGTCGGCCGGGCTGTCGAGGCCATCTCGCACTCGCTCTTCTGGGACGACACGGCCTTCTTCATCCTGGAAGACGATGCCCAGGATGGCGGCGACCATGTGGATGCGCACCGCAGCATCGCCTTTGTGGTTAGCAAGTATGCCCCACGCGCGGCCAATGGCGCTCCGTTTGTGGATAGCCGCTTCTACTCCACGGTCAGTGTCATTCGCACCATGGAAACGCTGCTGGGACTGCCCCCGATGAACAACAACGACGCCTTCAGCTCGATGATCTCGACGCTGTTCACGGGCCCCGGCGATCAGCCAGCTTACTCGGCCGATTACTCCAATCGCGACAACAACCTGATTTACACGGCCAACGTGAAGACCGCACCCGGAGCCCAAGAGAGCATGAAGATGGACTTCCGGCACGCGGACCACGCCGACGCGCAGAAGCTCAATGTGATTCTGTGGAAGGATGCGATGGGCGACGCCGCGGTGCCCGCCATGATCAAACAACGCCACAAGAAGCTCGGCAAGGCCGACGACGATTAGCGCGATGTGAGGGGTTAGTGCAGTGCGGCCTTGAGCAAGGGCTCCAGGTCAGCCGATGCGCCGTGGCCATGCCAGACAACTTTGCCGGCTGCATCGAATAGCAGAACCCAGGGGTCCTTGTCGGCGGTGACGCCGAGATAGCTTCGCCATTTCGCTTCATCGTCGCTGAAAACGATAAAGCTGTTTTGAAGCGCGGCTGGGGTTTGTTTGCGGATGGAAGAGACGACCATCTTGCGAATCAGGCCAGGGGCGCGCTCAAGCATGGCCGCCTCAAAGACGGCGACGCCAGCGAGCGCTGGGTCGGCGCGAACCGCTTTGGCCCATGCGTCGGCTGCGGGGCCTGCCTCTTTGCTGAAGCTGGCCACGAAGACTGCCGCGTGTCCGTGAATGGCTTCAGGCAAGACAATCGGCTTGCCGGTGAGTGTTTGTCCGACGGTGGCCGGGATGGCTTGCCCGGGACATGCGGCTGCCAGGAGCAGAGTCATGAGCAGAATTGCCGGCGCCAAGAGCGATCTGTGCACGATGCCTGTACCTCCGGTTCCGATGATTGCACAGGTGAGGCGCAGGGCAGGCAGAGCATTTTCGGGAATTATGTAGACCGGAGCTCCGCAGGTATCCCGACCATTCCGCAGAAAACGCGGAACGGGGCACCCCGGCCTACAGTAAATCCAAAGAGGCTCTAAACCGGAGTAATCGTCTGCCGCATGGGTGCCGGCCATTGTGCGACACTGTTTGGTCGGCAAGTGGCCGGGCGCAGGCAAGGCCTGGCAAAGGGGATCGCTCATGGCCATTTTGCGCTCCGCATTCATCGCACTCTCCCGGAACCGTTTTTTACGCAGTTTCAGCGAGCGCTCGGCTATTGGCCGTCGCATGAGTTCCCGATTCGTTGCGGGGATGGAAATCGAAGACGCGTTGCGGGTGGCCGAATCGGTGAACCGCCAGGGAATCGCGGTGACCCTGGACTCGCTGGGCGAGAGCGTTACGTCGAAGGAAGAAGCCGAGACCGCAGCCCAGGTTTATCACCGGCTGCTGGATGCCATTGCCGAGCGCAAGCTGAACGCCAATATCAGCGTCAAGTTGACCCAGATGGGGCTGGGTCTTTCCCCTGAGTTGGCCGAGGCGATCGCCGCCAGCCTGGCCGAGCACGCAGCCTCTTTGGGCAGCTTTCTGCGCATCGACATGGAAGACTCGCCGCTGACCCAAGTCACACTGGACATTGTCCGCCGCCTTCATGCCCGGCCCGAGTTGCGCGGGGCGGTGGGCATCGTGATCCAGGCATATCTTTACCGCTCGCAGGCGGATATCGAGCAGTTGGTGGCCGAAGGGATTCGCGTGCGCTTGTGCAAGGGCGCTTACAAAGAGCCGCCGGAGGTGGCGTATCCGCGCAAGGTCGATGTGGACGAGAACTATGTGAAGCTGAGCCGGATACTCCTGGCGAGCCCCGAATATCACGGGCTGGCCACTCATGACGAGGCGATGATCGGGGCTGCAAAAGCCTTCGCCGCCGAGCGCGGGATCGAGCCCGGGCGGTTCGAGTTTCAAATGCTGTATGGCGTGCGGCGCGACCTGCGGCGGAAGTTGATCCAGGAGGGATATAACGTGCGGGTCTACGTGCCTTTTGGGCACGAGTGGTATCCCTACTTCATGCGCAGACTGGCCGAGCGCCCCGCCAACGTGCTGTTTCTCTTGAAAAACTTCTTCAGGATTTGAGGGGCATTGGTCCGTTTTCCGGTTCTTTGCGGCGCCACCGGATCTGAATCTTTTGGCGCGTCCCGCTTCCAAGCCGAGGAGTAGCTGGTCTCTATTCCCGACAGATGTCGCGGAATACCCGAATTCTCGGGCTAACCGGGTCTCCGAAGGCCGAGCTCATCTCAGGAGAGCCGGTCAGGAGACACGGCGCTACAATTCCCGTTGACTTGTAAGCATTGCGGGCTTGCAGGCGATGCCACCCGGCGATGTTTATTAGTTGGTATACGTCGAAGCCTGGAAGAATGTGTGCCGGCTTTCAAGGAAAGCCACGCAAACACGACCTGAAATCGACAAGGCTAGCGAAGAGGGGACCGCACTATGCCGTGGTGGTGGTGTCGCTGGTCTGCTTGGGGCTACGCTGGGAGCGACGCTGGTGTTCTTTCTTGAGCATCGTGACCCTTCTGCATAGAACGCATTCCCAGGGGAAATACCCAAGCAGAGGATACACTTTGCGCTGTAGAAACCCATGCCGGGGCAGGCGAGTCAGGCTGCCAGTACAGTAAGGACATTTCATGATTCGTTTTCTCCGTCATCTAATATTCGGTATTCAGCCTTAGGGGCGAATACGTTACTGCATTCTTGCTGACACGGGAGACGCGCAAGCCGCCGTAAGACGTGAACGAACAGCGCACAACGCTGGCCCAATATACAAAAGTAACCTGTGCACCGGAGAGCGATGCGAAGCAAACTAACCCGATCGGATTCGACCCTGTTGTAACAAATGATACATCAATCCTGAATCAGGTGTTAAGCCGTTCCAATCCTTGCGTGGCTAAATCGGCAACAGCTTGTGCCAAAGTGGGAGACGCGTTCAAGGAGGCAGGCCGTTCAAGCCTGATGCCATATTTGACGGAATAGTTGCGGAAGAAGACGTCGACATCGTAAAGAATTTCTACGTGGTCGCAAAGAAATCCGATGGGCTGCAGCAGGAGTGTCTTATACCCCTCCCCGGCGACTTTCTGGATGGTCTCTTCGACGGTGGGGCCGATCCACGGGCCGCCGCTGGCGCCCTGACTTTGAAAAGCAAACCACCAGCGCGGAATCTCCGGCACCAGGGCGGCCACAAGCTCGGCGGTGCGGTGGGCCTCTTCGGCGTAGGGGTCGGCGCTTTGTCCGCCCGGCCACAGGCGCGGTTCGGCTTCCTGTCCGGTTGAAGCGGGCGGCTGGACGGTGCGAGTGGGTACGCTGTGGGCCGTAAACAGCACGGGAACCGGGGCGCCGACCTCGGCCGAAAGAGCAGAAAAGGCCGGCCGGAGGCGCTCGGCAAAGGCCTCGGCCAGCAGCGGGTGCTGCGCCCAGCCGGCCGTGAAGTCGAAGCGCAGGCCG
>Ga0181520_10001407_pt1 | contig 49015 bp, 39 predicted proteins | sample PEATcosm2014_Bin_29_FD_132451 | JGI IMG/M metagenome (GOLD analysis project Ga0181520, IMG submission 132451) | Peatland microbial communities from MTU Mesocosm Facility, Houghton, MI, USA - PEATcosm2014_Bin02_30_metaG | ecosystem: Environmental > Terrestrial > Soil > Wetlands > Peat | place... | reverse complement strand
GGCGAGTCCCCTTGCGGGTTCTCGCCCCTTCTTCCGATTTATCGAAGATCTGGCTTCGGCTACCTGATCACGCCCTGTTGATGCCAGCCTCGCCCGAGCCTGCGAGCTTGCGCCCGCGCTCTCGTGCGCCTCAGTCACCCCGTCGAACGCGTGAGCATCTATCGCCGCCGTCCTGATGCTTACCGGTTGCCCGGCTGCCTCCTGAAACCCCCGGTTTCCCGTGAGCTTCCTGAGCCGCGTTACCGCTTCTCCTGACCGCTTCGTTTTGCTCTCTTCTTCGGGAGGATCGCTCCTCCGTTGAAAGAATCATCGCACAGAATCATATTCCCGCAAGTCCTTTATTTCTGTGCAAATCCGGGTACCTATGTGCAAATTATGGTGCGAAAATCCCTACTTGCACCTGCTTTGCAGCACTCTCCAAACCTCCGCCTCCGCACAGGCGAAAAGTCCTCCTGCCGACTCTCAGTTCGTTATTTGTAACCGTGTCCATTACATATATGCCGCTCGCTCGTCGTCCCCTGCCTGGCTCGCCCTCCCCCTCGTCTCCTCCTCGCTGTGCGCTCGTTTCACGCTCGCCTCTCGCTCACTTCACTGCTTCGTCTCCAGCGGATGCTGCGCGTCCTCATAAAACTTCTTCTGCAGCTCCAGGCTCTCCTCATCCGCCTTCACTGCACGGATCGCCGCAACCAGATCCGCTACCCACACCTTCATGTCGTACTCCCCCAGTTCGAGCGTCGCCTTCGCCCCATCCCCCGAGTAGTGATTCGGAAACCGCGCATACCACCAGATTCCCGTGTAAACATCCTCCGGCAAATGCAGCCGCGCCTGGTCCGCGCCACTCTCCTGCCCTGCCCGATCCTGATGCACCAGATCCGGCCGCGTCACCATTGTGTGCGACGTCTCGCTCTCCCCCGCATGCATGTCCACAGTCGTCTGCTGCTTCGGCCGACCCTCTCCTCCACGCCGATCCCACCAGTACACGTACACGACATAATCGTGCCGCTCCTGCAACTCCGTCTGTGCGAAATACGGCAGCAGGGACAAGTTCCCCCCATGCCCGTTCACGATCAAAATCTTCCTGCACCCGTTTCGCCCCATCTCATCGGTGGTCTCCTGCAGCAGATCCAGCTGCATATGCCGGCTGTACGCCAACGTCCCCGGCTCATGCCGCGCCTCATCGATCTGCCCAAAGTAGTACGCCGGAAATACCACCGCATACTCCTCCGCCGCCCCATGCAGCGCCACCCACCGCGCGTTGATCAGATCCGTCCCCAGCGGCAGATGCGGCCCATGCTTCTCCAAAATCCCAAACGGCAACAAGCAAACTCCCTGCGCCTCATGAATCGCCGTTATAAAATCCGCTGCCGTCAACTCCTCCCACTGCGCCGACAGCTTCCCGGAAACCGCACCACCGTGCCCCGTATCCTGCGCCCCAACCGCGGACCCCAGGCACAACCCCGCAACCACCACCAACGCGACTCCACAAAACCACCACGCACTCAAGGTTCTCAATCCCCGCATAGCAACCTCCTTATAACGTCCCCGCCCGCGAAATCGTTTCCAGCTACAGGCTACCGGCTTCCAGCTGGAACACTGCGCGCCCTGCGCGCAGTGTTCCCATACAATGATCCTTCGCATTTTTTCGCTTTTCCGTCAGCAACCGAGGCGCGCGCAATGGCAATGGAAAAAATCACTCACATGGAGATCCCCGACTGTATCAGGCTTTCCAACGGTGTAACCGATCTCATCGTCACCACCGCGGTCGGACCCCGCATCCTCTTCTATGGCGCCACCGGGGGCAAGAACCACCTCGCCCACCATCCCCAGAGCGCCGCACAAACTGCCCTCGGCACATGGAAGCCCTACGGCGGCCATCGCCTCTGGGTCTGGCCTGAGCTCTTCCCCGCCACCTACGCCCCCGACAACGCCCCCATCCACCACCACGCCCACGGCGACCTCAGCCTCACCCTCCATCAGCCCACCGACGGCGCCTCCATCGAAAAACAAATCCGCATCACCCTCGCCCCCTCCGGTTCCAAAGTCTCGATCGAGCACATCATCACCAGCCGCAACCGCTGGCCCATCGATATCGCCGTCTGGGCCATCACCATCGTCAACGCCGGCACCGCCATCGTTCCCCGCGTCCCCTTTGCCTCCCATGACGACTACGCCCCCGTCACCCAGCCCCTCGCCCTCTGCGCCTTCACCGATCTCGAGGACCCGCGCTTCACCCTTGGCCTCAAATACATCCTCCTCCGCGCCGACCCCGCCCGCACCAACTCCCAAAAATTCGGCCTGCGTAACAAAGAAGGATGGTGCGCCCATCTCCTCGGCGATGAGCTTTTCGTCAAGCGCTTCGCCCACGAGAACCGCGCCAACTACCCCGACTATCAGGTCAACAACGAAATCTATGTCGAAGGAGCCTTCCAGGAGGTCGAACTCCTCGGCCCCCGCCACGTGGTCTGGCCCGGCGAGTCCCTCACCCTCAGCGAAGAGTGGCACCTCTTCCAGGGAGTGAGAGCCGACCCCGCCAACCTCGACGCACTCGACAGAGCCATCACGCCTGCCATTCTGTCTGCAATGAACCGCTAAGAAAACACGATTGAGCCGCTGTCTTATAGAGGTCTTGGAACGGCAGCGATCAGGGGCCACAGAGTAGAGGACCGGACTGGCCGCTAGAGCGTGAAATCTCTGAAGTCTGAGGTGACGGAGCCTCCCGCTTTGGTGCACCGGGCAGCAACCGATTAGACCGACGGGGTCATGACCATTCCGGAGTAGACCTGGCAGGGCTTGCCGTCGATCAGCGCGGGGCGAAAGCGGTCCTTCAGGATGGCGGCAATCATCTGGCGGGCTATCTCCCAGACGGCGTCCTTAGGCTCCTGATTCAACGGCTGGCCCTCGTTGCGGATGGTGCTGATTTCGACGTCCCTGGGCATGCCGTTTTTGTCGACGACCCAGATGGCGCAGATCTCCACGCCGGCGGGATAGCGATTCGGCGGGAGAGTCAGCATCTGGAGGCGGGATCCTGGTCCACCGCCGGAATTATCCATTGTTTCGGGTTCGATCGGTTGCAGGGTTGAACCGGGGTCGGCCGGCTCGCTCGGGACCTGAGAGATCGTGCGGTCGGAGGGCGCGAGGGGCGTAATCGCAACCGCCGCCGAGACCATGGGGTCTTCCAGTCCGGGCCCCTGAACCGCGACGTGGCGGGGTACGAATCTTCCGGCAAAGCTCTGGTCGTCGTCCCAGCTTGTCAGGCTACCGGTTTCGCGGCGCACCAGGATTCCGGAGGGAAGAAAGTCGTAGGCGGCCTCTTCGGACGGGACGCCCGGGATGTGGGATCCATCGCTGATACGGACCCACGGAATGGTTCCGCTCATGCGGTGTTCCAACCTCAAGTGAGTCGGATGTTCATGGAGTTCTGGCTCGAGGACGGACCGTGGAATGGGAGTCAGCAGCGCTTTGAGGAGCATCATGACGCGGCCTGGCTCATAGGAAGAGCTGGCCTGGAAGGTGCGCTTGCCGCTCGCACGGATTTCGACTGCGTGGTAGCTGCCGAGGGTAACTTCACGGCGCCACTCCTCCGGGGAGACCCAGCTTTCCTGATATACACCCGGACCGGTGAGGATCGGGGAATGTCCGGGGGTTGTGAAGTCAATGCCAGGCCAGGCCTGAAAGGTAACCCGCATGGAGAAAGGTTGCGAGCCGGGAAGGCGGAGATTCGTGAGCTTGTCGGCGCGGCGAAACCAGTCGAGGGGTTGGGTGACGGATTCCTGGTGCGTGTCCTGCGGGGCGGGGCGCGGGTTCAGGGGCACCGGTTGCTGGCAGGCTACGGACACACGGGTAAGAAACAATACGGATAGCGCCAGCACTGAAACGGAGCGAGACATTCGAATTAGGCACAATACTGCTGGACTAACTGAACAATACGATGGGGCCGGAACTGGAGCGCTGGCTCCGGCTCCATTTGCTGCTCAATCGGAAACACAGTAGTCGGTATAGCATTGCTCAACTAAGTCTGTCATCTGGCTGCTGCAGTTCTGGATACAGACTGTTCCCTTGGGTCACCAATCTATGGTACTTAACTAACAAGTAATAGGATGACAAATGTAGTTTTCCTATTACTCGGTCTCCGCGTGCAGTCTCTTCCGGTTTTTTGGTCGCGGCGGTTTCTCTTTCTTCGATCCCCGAAGATCCTTTCGGGGTCGGCGTGCTCGCCTGGGCGGTTCCGGGCTGATTTTCCTGAGCAGGCATCGGGAGCGGTTGGAGCCCTTACTCCGAAAATTGTCCAGCCTCCACCGCCATTGACCGCCGCGCACGCTTCACCACATACATCGCCGCATCCGCCCAGTGCAGCAGGCCATCCTTCGTCCTCGCGTCTTCCGGATACAGCGCCACTCCGATACTCGCCGATCCCTCAATCACGCTTCCCTCCACAGCAAACGGATCGTCGAAGCACCGCTCCAGCCGCAGCGCAATTTCTTCCACGTCCCTGCGATTCCGCACGTGCGGCGACAGCACTGCGAACTCATCCCCGCCCAGCCGCGCCAGCGTGTCCCCAGGCCGCAGTTGCCGCCCCATCCGCGCCGCCACATTCTTCAGATACAAATCGCCGGCCCGGTGCCCGTATCTATCGTTCACGTCCTTGAAGTCATTAAGGTCGATATAGATCAGCCCGCACAGGCTCCCCGCCCCCCCGCGACCCCTCGCCCTCCCCGTCTTTGGCTGCCTGCCCCTCCAGTGATACGATCAAAAACGTCACATTTTCTCGATTGTAAAAATATCGAATCGTAGCTTTATTGCCGGATCCGCTCGCTCACCTCGCTCCGGAAAACCGGCAAACCACCCCTGGAGGCTCTCGTGATCCTGCTCCTGAGGCGCTCCCTGCGTCCCGCCACTTCCCTCTTTCCCGCCTGCCCTCTCGCGCCCATGGCTCGCCTTCTTCCCTTCGCACTCTTCCTCTCCATCCTCCCCGCCGCTACCGCGCAAACCGCATCCAGCCTCTCCGGTTCCGTCGCCGATCCCTCCGGCGCCCCCATCGACCAGGCCATCGTCACCGTCACCAGCCTCGGCACCGGCGCAGCCCGCACCACCTCAACCGGCCAGACCGGCCGCTACCAGCTTCTCTCTCTCCCCATCGGAGAGTACAAAGTCCTCGCCACCCACCCCGGCTTCGCAGACGAAGTCCGCACCGGCATCCACCTCACCGCCGGCCAGGACGCCGCGCTCAACATCAGGATGCAGCCGAAAACCCCCGACCCCTGCGCCAGCGGCCACGAGTTCGCCACCACCGATTGCGCCCTCGCCTGGCACGGCATCACCCTGTACGGCGCCTATGACGTCGGCGTCGGCTGGGTCAGCCACGGCTTACCGCAAAACCCCTATAACTACGAAGGCTCATCTCTGGTCAACCGCAACGCCAACCATTCTCGTTTCCTCGTCGAACCCAACAACCTGCAGCAGACGGGTCTGGGCATCCGCGGCAGGATTCAGTTTGCGCCTGGCTGGTTCGCGGTCTTCAACGGTTCGACGGGTATCAATCCCCAGTCCGGCCAGCTCGCCAATGCCTCAGCCACCAACACCGAAAACAACGGCCTTCCCAGAAGTGACTATTCCGAAGCCATCGACGGCGCGCGCGCCGGCCAACCCTTCAATGACGAATACTATGGCGGCATATCCTCCGTGCACCTCGGCACCCTGACCTTCGGCCGTCAGCGCGCTCTCGGCACCGATACCATGCTCCTTTACGATCCGGTCGCCGGCGGCTATGCCTTCTCCTACATCGGGTACAACGGCACGATGGCCGGCGGCGGCGACACCGAGGACACCCGTTGGGACGATGCCCTGAAATATCGCCTCACATACGGTCCTGTCCATTTCGGCGCGATGTATAAATTCGTCGACGGTACCGGCGGCTGCTACTCGGCCTCCGCCGCCTGGACTGCCGCCAACTGCACGCCGGAACAGGCGCATAACGACGCCCATGGATTCAACCTCGGCGCAAACTACCGCTACTTATCCGCCGACCTGGTCTACCAACATTACAACCAGGCCATCAGCGTATTGAACCCCTTGCTGGGGCCTCAAAGTCCAGCGGCGCCATATCAATCGACTACCGACAGCATCGATACCAACCCCATCGCCGGGGTCAATCTGATTGCAACCACCAACACCGTCTACGGCATCGTCACCGATAACAACGCAGTGATGGTCGCCGCCAAATATACTCAGGACCCGTTCAGGCTCTTTGCCGGCTACGAATACATCTGGCAGAACAACCCGTCGCGCCCCTTGGGTGTTGGAGCCACGGACCAGGGCGGTTATCTCATGAGCGGCGTCGAAGACACCAATCTCGATTCCGAAAAGTTAGTGCAGATCTGGTGGACGGGCGCGAAGTATACCTGGCGCAGCAAAACCGACTTCACTTTCGCCTGGTACGAACAGCGTCAGAACGACTTCCGTCGCCCGCCGGCCTGCTCCGCCGCGGCCGGTTTCCGCAGTTCCTGCGCGGGCACCCTCGACGAGGGTTCGCTCTATGCCGATCATCACTTCACCAAACGTTTCGACTTTTTTGCCGGAATTGCGTATTCATTCGTAGGCGGCGGCCTGGCCATCGCCATTCCTCACGGCCCCGGCGTCCGCTATAACTACGACAGCAACCTCGCTCCGACAATCGGTAGTCGTTTCACCTTCTGATCGCGCCTGAGGACACCGCCCTCGCCTTCGGCTTGGTCGATCTTCCTTTCCGCCGCATCAGCGAATGACCTCCGGTTGCTCCCTCGCCGAGTAGCCCACCACCAAGTCGTTCCCAGGCTTGACTGGGGCAACCTCCGCCGCCCCAGCTACGGGCTACCGGCTACAGGCTACAGGCTACGGGCTACAGGCTCCCAGCTACCAGCTACCAGCTCCCAGCTACCAGCTACCAGCTCCCAGCTACCGGCTACCGGCTACCGGCTACCAAAATTAAAATTACCCCCCCATCACTTTGTCTGCATGAAGCCCGCACAAATTGGGGTATCATCCTCTCATTCGTTCCTTGGTGATGCCTTGACTTCGCCCGCCGAAAAAGGCGTGTCGGAATTGCTCCGTTCCTGCGCCGAATCGAATGATCCCGCCGCCTGGGAGCGTTTCATCGCCCATTTTCACCGCGCCATCAGCCTCACCGTCATTCGCACCGCCCAGCGCTGGGGCGGCATACCCCACGAGGTCGCCGCTGACCTCATCCAGGACACCTACCTCAAACTCTGCGATGGCAGGTGCGCCCTCCTCTACCGGTTCTCCCTCGCCCACCCCAGCTCCGTCGAAGGCTATGTCAAAACCATGGCCGCCAACGTCACCCACGACTTCTTCAAATCGAAGCTCGCTGCCCGTCACGGCGCTGGTGCCGTCATGCAGCCTTGCGACGGCTCTGACCACCCCGCCCTCGTCGATGGCCACGGCGGCGTAGGCGCCATCGAGCGCCAGGTCCTGCTCCGCGAAATCGAGCAGTGCCTCAACGACTTCACCGACGGCGCCACCCGCGACCGCGACCGCATCGTCTTCTGGCTTTACTACCAGCAGGGCCTCAGCGCCCGCGAAATCTCCTCTCTCCCCACCATCTCCCTCACCGACAAAGGCGTCGAAAGCGTCATCCTCCGCCTCACCCGCCAGGTCCGCGACCGCCTCCTGCAATACGGTACCCCCTCGCCCAAGCCCGCCCGCGACCCGCAAGGACTTCGCGCTGCCAAATCGTATTAGGAGCAAGGAGAATTGGCGCGGCCCCTCGCTCAACATCTCAACGACAAGGAATTAGCCGCTCTCGCCTCCCAGCACACGGAATTCGCCGGGCACGTTGACACCGCCGAACCGTTGCCGCAGGATTCTCCCCTCCCAGACGCTGCGCTTCACGCTCGATCGTGTCGCCAGTGCGAGTTGAAGCTACGGATGCATCGCGATATGCAGGATGTTCTCAGAAATTTCCGCGCACCAGGCCGCTCCCGGGCTATCTCCAAATGCCCCGGCGCCACCGACTGGAACGCTGTCGTCGCGGGCATTCTCCCCGACAACGACGCCCTTCCCCTGCTGCGCCACTCCGCCGAATGCCCTCTCTGTGCCGCTCAACTCAGGCAGGCCATCGCCCTCCTCTCCCCCGACGCCACCCCGCAGGAAGAAGCCCTCCTCGACGCGCTCCCCACCAGCACGCAGCATTGGCGCGACCAAACCGCGCTCCTCATGCATCAGGTCGCCACCCCTCACGCGCCGCCTCCGCGCCTGCGCTGGGCCTCGCCCGCCCCCCTCACCATCCTCGTCGCTGCCGCGTCCCTCACCGTCGCCGTCGCTTTCACCTTAATCTGGGTTCGCTCCACGCCAACTCCATCCGCCGACGCCCTCCTCACCCAGGCCTACACCCAAAATCGCGTCACGGACCTGCGCTTCCGCGGAGCCGCCTACGCTCCCCTGCGCGAGATACGCGGCGCCCAGCCCTCCAGCCTCGCCAAACCCCTTCCCCTCCTCGAAGCCGAAGTCCTCGTCGCCCGCAACCTCGCCAGGAATCCTGATGACCCCGCCTTCCTCGACGCCGGCATCAAGGCCAATATCCTCGACGGCAACTTCGACGCCGCCGTCCGCTCCGTCGCCCCGCCCCGCACCGTCGATCCCTCCACCATCACCCTCGCCACGGACCTCGCCACCGCCTTTTACATGCACGCCGAAGCCACCGGCGACAAAGAAGAGCTCGCCCAGGCCAACGAACTCCTCGACTCTATCCTCCAGGTTTACCCCAGTGACACCACCGCCCTCTTCAACAGCGCCATCGTTAAAGGGAAGCTCGACCTGAACTCCCTCGCCCTCGAAACCTGGGACAAATTCCTCCGCCTCGAAACCGATCCCGCATGGAAGCAGGAAGGCCAGGCCAAATCCGACGCACTCCGCCACGCGCTGCAGCAGCGCGATCGCTCCTCCCTGCAGCCCTTGCGCGATCCCGCCCAGGCGCTGCCCGCCCTCACCGCCCGCGCCTCTGGAGCCGCATGGCCCCCCGCCCTGGACGAGTCTTACCTGCAGATCGCCCTCACTCAATGGCTACCCACCGCCACGCGCAGTGACCTCGCCCCCACCCCACAGCAATCGTCAGCCCAGCAATCCCTCCAGGCTCTCGCCGCAGTCCTCCGCACCCACCATCGCGACGACTGGCTCATTGACCTGCTCTCCTCCCGCCGCTCCCCCTCCTCGCAGCAAGGCATCTACGAGCTCTCCCTCGCCGCCTCCGCCAACGCCGCCGGTGACTTGCCCGCCCTCATCGAGCACGCCCAGGCCTCCCTCGCCGATTTTCACCGCGACAACAACATCGCCGGTGAAACTGCTGCCCGCCTCGAATACGCCACCGGCCTCACTCGATCCCAACAGAGCGACCGATGCCTCCCCGTCATCCTCACCGGCTCGCGCCAGGTGCGCCCTTTCCGCTACCCCTGGGTCGAGACGAATCTCCTGCTCCAGCTCTCCACCTGCTACGGCATTCGCGGCGATCCCCATCGCGCCGATGACTCCGCCCGTCTCGCAGCCGCTCTCGCCGATCAATCCTCCTACGAAAACCTCCGCCTTTATTCCCTCTACTACCTCGACGGCGTCACCGCTCCGTGGGTCGCCTCCACCGCATCCTGGGGCCACATCCTTGACGGTCTCAACCAGTTCTGGTCCTCGCAGCATCCCCCCGAATACGGCGCCCTCTTCTATTGCGACATGGCCATGGGCGCCGAGTCCCAGTCCCGCTGGCACGTTGCCGAAGATGCCGCCCGCGAAGCCGTTCTCCTCTACGCACAATCCGGCAATCGCGTCGACGAAGCCGGCGCCCATCATTACTTAGCCCAGGCCGCCGAAGCCGCGGGCGATCCCCAGCTCGCCGATGCCGAATATCGGCGCGCCGAAGAAATGTTCAGCCACGCCACGCCCCAGGACACCGCCTCCCGCGCCACCCTCGCCATCGAGCGCGCCTCCCTTGAGCTCCGCGAGAACCGCATTGCCTCTGCCTCCGCGCTCCTCAATCAGCTCGGCGCCGTTCTCCCCGCCCTTCGCAACACCTACGCGCAGCTCTCCTTTTACGAGACCCTCGGCCAGCTCCACCTCCGCTCCGGCCAGCCCGCCCTCGCCGAGCATGATCTCCTCCGCGCCGTCCGCCTCGTCGAATCCAGCGGCCTCTCCTTCGCCTCCGAAGACGACCGCCTCGTCTGGCATCGCTACAACTCCGGCGCCTGGCGCACGCTCCTCGAAATCTACAGCCGCGTCCAGCACGACGGCCCAAAGTCCTTCGCCTTCGAGGAGTGGTACCGCGGCGCCCCGCTCCGCGCCATCAACCACCGCCTCGTCGGCCCCGGCGCCTCCCAGGATTCCCTCAACCTCAGTGCCGCGCTCGCCCCCTACGCGCCCGACCGCCTCCACGTCCCCCGCGGCTCCGCCATCCTCAGCTGGATCGCCTTCCCCTCCGGCCTCGCCCTCTGGCTCGACGACGATCAGGGTCCTACCCTCATCTGGCAGAACGTCCCCTCCGACCAGCTCGACGCAACCGTCGCCCGATTCGCCGCCCGCTGCGCCGACTCCGCATCCGATCCCCGCCTCCTCCACGCCGACGCCCGCCGCCTCTACTCCTGGCTCGTTCGCCCCTTCCAGTCCCGCCTCCAGAACTCCTCCACGCTCATCATCGAATCCGACCCCTCCATCGCCGCCGTTCCCTTCCCCGCTCTCGAGACTCCCGACGGCCGCTACCTCGCCGCACAGTTCCGCATCGTCGAATCCCCCGGCATCGACTACGCCCGCAACCTCCATCGCGATGCCGCATTCTCAACTACCTCCGTCGCGCTCTCCATCGGCAATCCGCAACTCGGTCAGGACCTCAGCGCCGCCTTCCCGCCCCTGCCCGACGCTGAAACCGAAGCCGCCGCCATCGCCGCCGACTTCCGCCACCACATGCTTCTCACCGGCGCCGCCGCCACCCGCTCCCGCGTCGTTCAGCTTCTTCCCCGCGTCGCCATCCTGCACTACGCCGGACACGCCCTGCTCAACCCGCGCGAGCCCGGGCTGCTCCTCGCAGACCCAGCTCTCGCAGACCCAGTCCTCTCAGGACCCGCCCTCGCAGGACCCGGCCCCCCCAGTCCGGCCATCCTCGCCGCCGATCAATTTCGCACTCTCGACCTCGAGAAGCTCCAGCTCGCCGTCCTCTCCGCCTGCGATACCGCGAATACTGACCAGGGCCTCGCCGGTCCCGGCAATCTCGTCCGTGCCTTCCTCAGCTCCGGTGTCCCCCACGTCGTCGCCAGCAAATGGCGTGTCGACTCTCGCGTCACCTCCCAGCTCATGACCGACTTCTACTCCCGCCTCGTCACCGGCGACTCCGTCCCCGACGCCCTCACCGCCGCCGAAGCCCGCATCCGCTCCCATCCCGAAACCGCTCATCCCTATTACTGGGCCGCCTTCGCCAGCTTCGGCAGCTAACCGCACCCCCAATCAAACTCCCTCAAAGCAACCACCGAAAATCATGAAACCGCCAGGTTCACCCCACAGCAAGAAGCTGTCGGCCTCTCATAACACGATCGTCAACAATATAATCCCGAGTTCCACCCCAACCGTACCGTTCCGCTACCATTTTGGGAAAGGACAACCCGGAGAACTCCGAGACCAGCCGGCCTTTGTCGGGCCCAGCGTCATCAGCCCCGCAAAAACAAAAGAAGCCCAACCCCAACTCCCCACCCCCCCCAACACGGATGAAGCCAGGTTCACCCCACAGCAGGAAGTGTCGGCCTCTCGTAACACGATCATCAACAAACTAATCCTGCATTCCACCCCCAAAGTACCGCCCAAGACCATTGTGGGAAAGGATAACCCGGATAGCCCGGAGAACTCCGAAACCAAGCCCGCCTTTGTGGGGCCCAGCTTCACAGCCCCGCAAAGACAAAAGAAGGCCCAACCCCAGCCCCCAACCCAAAAACGCGGAGAAGGCCAGGTTCACCCCACAGCCTTAAGCTTTAGCCTCTCGCCATACGATCGTCAACAAGCTAATCCCGGGCTGCAATCCGAAAGTACCGTTCCCTACACCATTTCGGGAAAGTCAGCCTGGCAAAACCCGCGACCAACCCGCGTCGCGCCAAGCCATGCAGCGAAGCGCAGCTAACCAACCCTCAAATCAAAACAATCCCGAAAACCCTGAAAACGCCAGGTTCACCCCACAGCAAGTAGCGTCGGCCTCTCGCGAGAGGATCGTCAACGACATAATCCCGGGTTGCAATCCGAAAGTACCAGTCCCCACACCATTTCGGGAAAGTGCAGCCTGGAAAAACCCGCGACCAACCCGCGTCGCGCCAAGCCACGCAGCGGAGCGCAGCTGACCAACCCTCAAATCAAAACAATCCCGAAAACCCTGAAAAGGCCAGGTTTACCCCACAGCAAGAAGCTTTAACCTCTCGTCATTCGATCATCAACAACGTAATTCCGAGTTCCCCACAAAAGTACCGCCCAAGACCATTTTGGGAACGTACAGCCCGCTCGTCTCAGGCCTCGGAGGGGAGGCCCGTTCAAGCCCTCTCCAAACATGAGTGGCGCTCAAACATCCCGCGGTCAATATCCCGCGTTCAGCAAGCTCTCGATCAGATCCGCCCACCCCGTCGTTTTGCAGAAATCCAGCTCGATGTACCGATCCCACAGAATCTCGTATCCACTGATAGCATCGTCCGCACCGCCGCCGGTCGGGTCGCCACCCTTCCCCATAGTAGGTGGGAACTTACCCATAGTAGGAGGAAACTTGCCCATAGTCGGCGGGAATTTCCCCATAGTCGGCGGAAACTTACCCATAGTAGGTGGAAACTTACCCATAGTCGGCGGGAATTTACCCATAGTAGGAGGAAACTTGCCCATAGTAGGTGCAAACTTACCCATAGTCGGCGGAAACTTACCCATAGTAGGTGGAAACTCCGTATCTGCCTCCGGATGAAACTTCGTCCCAACCTCCAGGTTGTTCTGTGCCGCGAAATCCTGCACTTCCTCAATCGTCGGCGCCACGCTCGTCGGAAAATACAACGCCACGCCAGTTCCCTTATAGAAAGACTCCTCCGTCCCACCCTCCCGGTTGTAAAGCAAATAAGGGAATCCAGTAAGAATCCGTAGCACGCCGATACAACCTTCATAAATTCCCGACGTCGAACTAAACGATTCGCTCAGTTCCTGCGCAAAGTGACCCATATCGATGTAAGTCGCTTCCTCCGGTGTCCACGACGCATCCCGCGCACGGAAAACCTTCCGCCGCGATTCGCCATCCCCCACGACCTTCTTCATCTCGTCCACCAGCTTCTTCATCGCCTCCGCGAAAGCGTTGCACGCCGCCAGGCTGCAAGCCGACAGCGACACCGTCACCCCCTGTCCCTGTCCGTCGTAGTCCTCCAGATACCGGCTCACAATCACCGTCGCCAGCGTGCTCGCGTCCATCCCCGGATAGCTCGCCAGGTCGCTCAGAATCGTCGTGTACGGCCAGCTGTTCGCCGGCACCTCCAGATCCGACGCCACCGCCAGCTCCGTCGACTCCCTCAGCTCATGCCAGATCTCCACCATCGCCATCATGCAGGAGTCGAACCCCAGCAGATCGATCTTCCGGTTCATCGACCGCGAAAATTCCTCAAGAATCTTCGCCAGCGATATATCCCCCACATACCGGTTTGGATTAGCCCCGTTGAAAACCTCCATCGGCGCAAAAATCGCCCCGCCCTTCGCCGCCCCTGAGCCGCTGCCCGCCGCGCCCCCACTGTTCACCGCCCCCCCGGCGAAAGCCGGAGCCGCAGCCGATGGTGCCCCCGCTGGAGGTGTCGTTCCCGCCCCAGCCCCCGCACTAGACCCCGCCCCCGCAGCCCCCGCGCCAGAATCCGGCCCCGCCCCACCATCCCCACTCGAGTCCCCGTCCGGGTTCGCAAAAAAATAAATATGATCCAGCCCCGCTCCATGCCCCCATAGCACCAGGAAAATCCGCTTCCGTTCCTGCGGATGATCCACCGAAGCCATCAAAAAATCCGTGAGCCTCTGTCCCCGGTCCAGTGTGTAGTTATCCGGAGCCTCCCAGATAACCTCCCGGCTCCCGCCACTGCATCGATACCGCGTCGATAACTGCGCGCTCGGCCCATCGAATTGAACAATGGTCTCAATCTCACTCGACCGGCTCGCATGTGCAATCGCTCTCAGGCTCACCTGCGCATCGTCGTAAAGAGAATTATCGGCAGCGATATACACCAGGACTTTCCATGGCTCAGCCATCGTAGACTCCTTGAAGCACACTTAGGCTTCACCAACACAAACGAGCGCCCCCCCGAAACCCCTTTTGAACGGACAATGAATTACCACCCACGCGCGGCCCGGCTCCGGATTTTCAAATTACAGTTGCGACTCCGCCTGGGGGCCCCGGCAGCATAGTGTGCGGCCCTTCCGGGTAGCGGTCCACTCGCACTACCGCTTTCCTCTACCGGATTTGTCGCCCTCTCTCCTCCACGGCCACCGTGCCCGCCCCCCACCTTCGCTGCGGCCTCTGTAACGCGGCCCCGCCGCCAATCACCATCACTACAGTCATCGCCCCAGCGAAAGGATTCTTCCGCATGCCTGTGTCACATATCGATCCCCATCGTGTATTGTGTCTCCCATCTCGAATCGCAAGCGCTGTACCTTTTAGCTGGAGAAGGAACGGAGACAAGGCAATGACTCGCAACCCGCGAACTGCATCGATGTTCCCGATCGCTCTCGTTCTCGCCGTACCCATCCTTTCCCCTCACGCTGTCGCACAGAGCCGGTCCGAGCCGGCGCGCCCCGCAGGCCAGCGCGCTCCCGCGCAGTCCGTCACCCTCGGCGATGCCTATGGCCCCACCATGCAGCGCCTCCACGTCCTGCGCCAGTATCCGCTGGCTTCGGTCCGCACCAGCCCCCAGGTCACTCTCGGCGAAGCGCATCTCGACTTCACCCCGATGCTCAACAATCCCAAAGCCCTCCCCAACATCGCCCAGCGTCTGCATGCCATGCCCCAGCACGTCCAGGTCCAGGAAGAAACCTACGACGTCAGCGAAATCGATCAGGGCCTCGTCATCCATCAGGTTCTCAGCTATCGCATCCTTCTCGGCAAATGCGCGGACCGCACCGCGGTCGTGCAACTCGCCAGCGCCGGAGTCACCTGCTTCACCAGCGCCTCTGCATCCCAGCGCATTGCCGAATTCAGCCAGCCCGGCAGTCCTCGCTACGTTCCCGATCCCGGCAAACGCCAGGCCGCCATTGCAGCCTTCCAGCGCAACAGCGCGGCCGAAGACGCTGACGCCGCCAAACACATCGTCGAACTCCGCCAGGCTCTCGCCGACCCCACTAGGCGCGCGCAAATCTCCGCTCAAATCGGCGCTGACGAAACCGCCCGACTGCAAACCCTCAACGATACCCAGCTTCGCGACGAGCTCATCGGCGGCGCCACGCAGCGTTTCGAAGAAACCGCCTTCATCCCCCGCGTTGAATCTTCCAACTACGCCCATCCGACTGAACAGCTCAGCGCCTCTGCCGGCACAGCCGAAGCCGCCGCCGGCCAGGCCCTCATACGCGGCAGTTCCAACTCCGCCCCGCCTGCCTTCCCCAGGCTCCTGCGCGTCGTTCCCCCTGCGTCTTACCACAACATCGGCAACAGCCAGGGTCCCGGTGGCGATCAGGTCTCCGACATCGACCTGGGCACCTACATCTTCCTTACCGGCTTCACCCTCGGCCACGACTACGAGTGGAGCCGCGAAGTCGACGTCACCATCAACTGGTGCGTCATCGGCTGCTCCTCCACTTACTCCATCAAAGTCTGGGCCGGATTCAATTATGGCTTCGGCCTTCGCTTCCCCATTCAGACTCAGCTCAGGTACCACAACATCGTCCACTCCAATAACACGGCCCAGGCCAGTATGACCGCCACCTACCAGCCCATCGAGGGCAATTCCCAGGACTTCTTGTCCACCGGCCTCTCCGACGATCAGCTCTTCAACGGCAAGGAACTCGTCGCCCAGGTCGGCGCCAATGCCGGATACAGCATCAACCTCCCCGTCCTTGGCGGCAGCAATCAAATTAACCTGGGTGTCGACTTCACCCAGTGGCTGCCCGCTCCCTACACCAATGGAACCTTCACGCCTCCCGCACCCGGAACCTCCGGCATCAACACGCCCTTTATCTTCGATCAATTCGACCTTCTCGGCGGAATCCTCAACTTCGGCGTTGCCGGCGGCCAGGTCTTCCCCGCCGTCAACATCAACCTCCACTCCAACAAACTCCAGTTCACCCTCACCGACCAGATCCTCAACCGGACCACCACCGTCTCCACCAGCGGCCAAACCGTCAATCTCGGCGCCAACAACACCCCCATCCACGACAGCAACTTCAAATTCGGCAATCCTGTCTATAACCTCGGTTTCACGCTCACTCCCGGCATCGACGCGCGCCTCTTCGTCGACGTTGCCGTCTGGTCCGATCATTGGGACTGGCCCGTCTGGTTCCCACAGCTTGCCGTCGACCTGCCGCCCGGTGGCATGGACTTCAGCTGCCACGCCGGAACCACCTGCGTGCTCGACTTCCAGCCCGAGCACCAGGCCGCGTTCACCAATGGCCTCGATCAGCAACTGCAAAGCCTCGGCTGTGTCAAAGAGGGCAACGCTCAGGCTTGTCCTACCTACCGCGGCTATATCACCTGCCAAAATGCCCTCGCCAACCATCCCCTGGGCATTCAAAACTGCGATCTTGGCATGGGCCACAAACAGGGCGATGCCGCCGATCGCACCCTTACCGGAGGAGGCTGCCAGCGCAACGGCGGCCGCGAGGGCGGCTATCTCTGTCCCGGCGAAAACGGCATGCTGAACCTCTGCAATACCATGCTCAACAATGGAGCCGTGCTCTCCTGCAGTCTGCTCGTCCCCACCCAGGTCGATCAGATCCTCCGCCGCGGCGGCTGCACTCCCAACGCCGGACCTCCGGGATCCTACGCCTGTCCCGGCACCATGATCGGCCTCTGCCAGCAATACGTGAAGAACAAGGTGCTCAACGCCTGCACCCAGGGCCGCTGATCACAAAGTGAATCCCAAAACCGGTAGTGTGGCGTTTCCAGGTTTCTTTACCAACTTGTCATCCCGACCGGAGCGCAGCGAAGCGGAGGGACCTGCTTTTTGAAACTCCGCACCGGCAAGAGATTTCAGAAAAGCTACGCTAGTGGCCCGTCGCAGGGATTTCGTTACCGGCCCGCCGATGGCTCGATAGCCATTGGCGGTCACCGTTTTGAAAGGGCACGACTTCAGTCGTGCCGAAAATTGCCTCCCACGGCCCGGCTTTCGCCGCCGAGGGAGGTATCTTCAGCACTCTGGCTTTTCCCCGTTGCAGTAACGTCTTCTCTGCGACAACCCACTAGTCTAGCGCTCTGAGTCTGAAGTTCGTTAAAGAGATATTCGTTGGTTTTTGTGTCAGGGCAAGAGTTCACTCGTGCCGTAAATGGCGCACAATCAAACGGGCTTCAGAGCCCCTGTGAGTTTTTCTTCGAGCCTGCTCGATTCGCCGAATTGTTGAATGAACTTTCGACTCACCACACTGGTGGGTCAAACTAAATCAAATTGACCCACCATCCCAAAACCGAGAAATCCGCCGTTTTTGTCAAGGGGCGAGCCTCCGCACCAAGGTAATTACCCAACATAACACGCCACTTACAAACCATCAGACTCAAAGATATTTGGCAGTCTAATTCTCTGAACCTGCTATTCTGAATATATAGAGTAAAGAAAGCCTCGCCCAACGGCGGGGCTTTTTCTTTGAAGGAAAGGAGAATCGCCATGCACTTCCTCACAACACAGCCCGCAGACCGCTTCTCCGCCTACATCCCGCTCACAGTCGCGATTGCTGCAAACTCAACCAGGTTTGTTGCAATCTCGGCCGTCTTTGCTGCTAACTCGGCCGAGTCCCCGTCAAACTCAGCCGCCTTTGCATCAAACGCGGCCGAGTCCGATCTGACTTCGAACTAATCAAGTAGCCTGATCGCGACCGTGAATGCATCAAACTCAGCTGAGACTGACGCAAACACGGCGAGGTCGCAACTGACTGATTCGAAGTCACCCCGGTCCAGTATCAACCTGGTAAACCTATCGAAGTTATTGAAAACAAGTCAACGCGAATTTTCGAGGGGGTCCAAATTTTTCAGAAAGTCACCCGAGCCACAACCTCACCGCTTCGAAGGTTCCCCGAAACCGCCGCCGCCCGGAGTCTCGATGCGCAAAATATCTCCGGCCTCGAGTTGGACGCTGCATTTTCCCGGCAGCACCATCGATTCGCCGCTCGCCGCCCTGATCACCGTCGCGAGGCCGGCTGCGCCGGCCTCGCCTCCAGCGAGTCCCCACGGCCGAAATTTCCGCCGATCGGCCAGCAAAGTCACCTGCGCCGGAGCCAGAAGCTCGATCTCGCGGATCAGCCCGTCGCCTCCGCGAAACCGGCCCGCGCCTCCCGATCCGCGCCGGTACGAGTACCGCCGAACACGAAACGGATACGCGTATTCGAGCGCTTCAACCGGCGTATTCAGCGAATTCGTCATGTGCGTCTGCACGCCGGAAATCCCGTCGAGCCCAGGCCGCGCGCCCATTCCGCCGGCCGCGGTCTCGTAGTAAGTGAACGGCAACCCGCTCCGCGGATCGATGCCGCCAATCGTCAGATTGCTCATCGTCCCCGCGCTCGCTGCCGGAACGCGATCCGGAATCGCCTGCGCCAGAGCTCTCATCAGCACATCGACGATGCGCTGCGATGTTTCAACGTTGCCGCCCGCGACCGGAGCGGGCGCTCTCGCATCGACGATGCTTCCAGGCGGAGTCACGAGAGTCAGCGGCCGCAAGATGCCTTCCGTCGCTGGCGCGTCGTCCTCAAGCAGGCAGCGCAGCACGTAGAAGCAAGCCGAAAGCGTGATCGCGCGAACCGCGTTGACGCTGCCTTTCACCTGCGCCGACGATCCGCTGAAGTCGACGTAAATCGATGCAGCCTCGGGATCGATTTGAATCCGAACACTGATCCTGATCGGCTCATCGTCGATGCCGTCATCGTCTAGCCAGTCTTCGGCGCTGAACTCGCCGGCCGGCATGCTTCGCAGCTCCGCACGAACCAATCGCTCGGAATAGCCAAGCAGCTCGTCGGTGAGGGCGCTCAGCCGCGCCTCGCCGTACTTCTCGACCAGTTCGAGAATGCGCCGCTCGCCGACGCGACACGCCCCGATCTGCGCCGCCAGATCGCCCTCGCGCTCCTGCGGCGTCCGAACGTTCAGCAGGATGAGGTCCAGCATCTCGCGGTCAATCGTGCCGCCGCGCACAATCCGCACCGGAGGAATGCGAATGCCCTCCTGAAAAATCTCGCGCGCCGGCCCCATCGATCCCGGAAACGCGCCGCCAACGTCGGCGTGATGCGCCCGCGCCGATACGAAGAATCCGGGCTTCTCCAAGCCCGCCAGAAAAATCGGAAGCACCATCGTGATGTCCGGCAGATGCGTTCCGCCCGCATAAGGATCGTTGAGAACCACAATGTCACCCGGCGCAAATCGAGTCGCCTCTACTGCCGCTTGCACCGACATCGGCATCGACCCAAGATGCACAGGCATGTGATCGCCCATCGCGATCACCCGAGCCTCGCCATCGAACACCGCGCACGAGTAGTCACGCCGCTCCTTGATGTTCGGCGAAAGCGCCGTGCGCCGCAGTGCCGCACCCATCTCCTCCGCTACCGAATGGACGGCGCTGCGAAAGATCGCCAGCTCGACGGCATCAGGTTTCCGTCCGACGGTCGCTCCGCTCATCGGGCCTGTCCGATCGTGACGACCAGGTTCTCGAACGCGTCCACCGCCGCCTGGCAATCCGGCGGCAGCACGGTCGCCGAGGTGTACTCGGTGATGAGCGCGGGCCCCTGAACTACATCGCCAGGGGCGAGCCGCTCACGATGATAGAGGCGCGACGGCACAAAATGCTCATCGAAGTAGATCGGACGTTCGGCATAACAGGCGGCGAGCCCGTCGCCCGGCACAGTCTCGCGTCGAACGGGAATATGCGACTCGCCGGCCGCGATCATGCGCAGACGGAGGTTAACGATTTGAACCGGCTTTCCCGGATCAGAGAATCCATAACGCAGTTCATGGAGCTTATGAAAAGCAGCAATCGAATCTCGCCCACGGTCCGCGCTCCAGGGCACGTTCAATTCGTATCCCTGGCCCGTGTAGCGGAGATCCAGACTGTGTTCCGCCACTCCCTCTCGTCCCTCCGCCGCGAACTCTGCGCGAGCGCGGTCCTCAAGCTCCGCAAACGGCCGCTCCAGATCGCCGATGGAATTGCCAGCCAGCATCACGGTTCGCGCATGATCGCGCACCACATCTGCGAGCAGGATTCCGAGAGCGGAAAGCGCCCCGGGCATCGACGGAATCAACACAGTCCGGATTCGAAGCGCGCGTGCCAGAGAGCAAGCGTGCACCGGACCGCCTCCACCAAACGCAACCAGTGTGAAATCGCGTGGATCGTATCCCTGCTCGACCGAAATAACACGGATCGCTTTGTCCATTTCCGTTTCGACGACGCGCAAAATGCCTGCGGCGAACTCTTCAACCGACGGCAACAAGCGCTGCTGTTCGGCCATGAACTTCTCGGTCCGCTCGCGATGCAAAACAACGCTGCCCCCAAGGAAACTCGCGGGATCAAGTCTCCCTAGCAAAAGGTTGGCATCGGTAACGGTCGCCGCAGTTCCTCGTCCAAAGCAGATCGGCCCGGGATCGGCGCCCGCGGATTCAGGACCGACGCGCAGCATGCCGCCGCGATCGAATCGAGCGATGGAACCGCCGCCCGCGCCGACCGTGTGAATCTCCAGCATCTGCACGCTCACGGGCACGCCCGCCACAACCGACTCCCGAGTCCGACGCACACCGTCCCGCTTGACGTCGGAAAGAAAAACATCGGTCGAGGTCCCGCCCATATCGAATCCGATGATCCGCTCGAAACCCGCCCACGCAGCAACCCGTGTGGCGCCGACCACGCCGCCGGCCGGTCCGGAAAGAACCGTCCGCACCGGTTCTTCCGCCGCAACCCGCGCCGAAACGATGCCGCCCGAAGACTGCATGACATCGACACCGGCCCCGCGATGTTCTCGAGCCACCCGTTGCTCGAGTTGCTGCAAATATTGCTGCATGCGAGGTGCGAGATAAGCATTCACCACCGTGGTCGCCGCACGCTCATACTCACGAAATTCCGGCAGGATCCGATGGGACGCTGAGATGGGGATGCCGAGAGTGCCAAGCGCAGCTTCGATACGTCGCTCGGTCTCTGGATTCGCAAACGAAAACAGCAGTGAAATTGCCACCGCCTGAGCGCCGCTGCTCTGGACCCCCTCCGCGAGTTCGCGGAGATCTGCCTCGCTCGGCGAGCCCAGGATCGTTCCATCGGCGCTGACTCGCTCCGGCATGCCAAAGCGCAGCTCGTCCGGAACCAGACATTCAGGAACAGGCGCGAACCAGTCGTAAAGTCCCCGGCGTTCCTGACGCCCGATCGCAATCGTGTCCTCGATGCCCGCCGTAGTGATAAACGCAACGCGGCTGCCGCGCCTCTCCAGCATCGCGTTCGTGCCAAGCGTGGTCCCGTGGCGCACTTCAACAACGCCGGAGGGTCGGATTTGGGCCAGCGCGTCGACAACGGCCAGTGCCGGCTCGGCCGGGGTAGAGAAGAGCTTAAGAACACGAACTTGACCACGATCAAGATAAACGCAGTCGGTAAAGGTGCCGCCGGTATCAATCGCCGTGCGCAAAGGCCTGTGCTCTCGTATCGTAGTATGACGGCATTCCGGGCCAGCTCCGCCGTATTCCTGAACTCTAAAGCAACCGAGGACCATCTTGAACGGTATCTACGGCTGGCTCGCGGAAGCCTCCGGAGAACAGAAGCGCACTCTGCTGGCGGCCTCACTGGGCTGGATGCTCGACAGCATGGATGTGATGCTGTACGCGTTGGTGCTCGGGCAGGTGCAGCGCGAATTGCACTTGTCAGCGGCGATGAGCGGAGCCATGATGTCCATTACGTTGCTGAGCGCTGCTGCTGGTGGCATCGGCTTTGGCTGGTTCGCGGACCGCGCGGGCCGGGTTCGTGCTTTGACGGCGAGCATACTCATCTACTCGGTCTCGACCTTCTTCTGTGGTTTCACGCACACAGCGCTCCAGCTTCTCATCTGCCGCATCGTTCTCGGCCTGGGCATGGGCGGAGAATGGGCCTCCGGAGCGGCACTCGTTGCGGAAACCTGGCCTGCTCGCCATCGAGGAAAGGCGCTGGGCCTGGTGCAGAGTTCCTGGGCCATCGGATTTGCACTCGCCGCAGCCCTGGTGGCTATCGTGATGCCGCGCTTTGGCTGGCGTGCCGTTTTCTTTGCCGGCGCGGCCCCCGCGCTGATCGCGTTGTGGGTACAGTCGCGTCTGCGAGAACCTGCAGAATGGCGCCAAGAGCGAACGCATCAGCCCCATCTCAGCCAGTTGTTTCGTGGCCGCATGGGCTGGAGTACCCTGGTCTGCGGAACCATGAATGCTGCCACCCTTTTCGCGTGGTGGGGAATGTTCACCTGGGTTCCTCGCTTTCTCTCCACGCCGGTCGCCGAAGGCGGACGGGGACTTGGCATCGTGATGACCTCGGAATGGACCATCGTGATGCAAATCGGGACTTTTCTCGGCTACATCAGCTTCGGGTATTTCGCCGATCGGTTCAGCCATAAGTACACCTACATCGCATATCTGCTCGTGGCGGCGGTCATGGTGCCCCTCTTCGCTTTTGTCGGTAGTGCTGGCGCTCTGCTTGTTATCGGCCCGTTGGTTGGATTCTTTGGAACGGGCTATTTCAGCGGATTCGCGGTGATCGCGAGCGAGCTTTTTCCGACTGCAGTGCGGGCTTCGGCCATGGGGTTTGTTTACAACATCGGCCGCATTGCGAGCGCGGCCTCTCCCTGGCTCATTGGCCGCGTCTCTGAACGGGCAGGGCTCGGTTTGGCGCTTACGCTCACATCGGCAGGATTTCTGATCGCGGCGCTGATCGCCGTGGCGCTGCGCCTGCCGGTCGCGGGCGGGCGGACAGCGGGTAACTGAACCAGAGATTTCCAAAGCCTAATGAATCAAGAGGCCGACGGGTTGGGAATTCCATGAGATTGCGAGTCATCCTGTCGAATAGAGCATCTTTACCCTGTACTCTCATAGGGTCATGAAGATTGGAATCACGTGCTACCCGACCTACGGCGGCAGCGGAGTCGTCGCTACTGAGCTCGGCATTGAGCTGGCTGCCGCCGGACATCAGGTTCACTTCATCGCCTATTCACAGCCCTTCCGCCTGCGCGGTCGCGAACAGGACATCGCCTTTCATGAAGTCCCGGTTTCAAATTACCCGCTCTTCGAATACCCTCCCTATGACCTGGCGCTCGCCACGCGTATGGCTGAGGTCGCGGCTTACTATGAGCTCGACCTCCTGCACGTCCACTACGCCATTCCACATTCCATCTCCGCTTATCTCGCGCGGCAGATGCTGCTCCGGCAAGACCGGCGCCTGCCCTTCATCACGACCCTGCATGGCACCGACATAACGCTCGTCGGGCTCGACCACTCCTATCTCCCGATTACTCGCTTCGGCATCGATGAGAGCGACGGCGTAACTGCCATCTCGAATTATCTGAAGGACAAGACCATCCAGGAGTTCCAGCCGGCCAGAACCATCCAGGTCATCCCGAATTTCGTGAATTGCGACGTCTATAAGCCGCTCAATGACGCAGAGCGCGCAGCGGGCCGCGCTCGTTATGCTGAACCCGGCGAGAGAATCCTCGTGCACCTGTCCAATTTCCGACCGGTGAAGCGTACCGGCGATGTGATTCGCGTCTTCTCACGAGTCGCTCGCGAGCTGCCGGCGCGCCTCCTGATGATCGGCGATGGCCCCGACCGCTCGGCGGCCGAGTGGATCGCCCACCGCAAGGGAATGCAGGACCGCGTGCACTTTCTGGGCAAGCAGAGCAGCGTCTCGGAAATCCTGCCGCTCGCAGATCTGCTGCTCATGCCGAGTGAACTGGAATCCTTTGGCCTCGCCGCTCTTGAAGCGATGGCGTGCCGCGTGCCTTCCATCGCAACGCGCGTGGGCGGAGTATCGGAGCTGATCGAAGACGGCGTCAACGGGCGGTTGTTCGAAGTCGGCGATGTAGAGGGAATGGCGGAAGCCGCGGTCGAACTTCTGCGCGACTCCGACCGCTGTCTGCAAATGGCGGAAGCGGCCCGCCGCACCGCCCAGAGCCGTTATTGCGCCTCGAAGATCGTCCCCCTGTACGAAGACTTCTATCGGCGCATTCTGGGCGGTGCGGACGGATCCGGCTAGTGGATCATGTTCAGCGTGTCCTGCGAGATCGTATCGAACGTTGTAATCGCCTTTGAGTTCGCATCGTAGGCTTGTTGCGCCACGATCAGGTTGGAGAACTGCGTTGAGATGTCCACGTTCGAATTCTCCAACGCATCGTCCTCAAGGGTTCCCAGGCCGCTCGTGCCCGCCACCCCCGTGGTTGCCGACCCGGAGGCGGCCGTTGTGCTGTAGCTGTTTCCGGGGTTAATGGTGAGGCCCTGCTCGTTGGCTACGTTCGCCAGTGCGATTTGACCCACCACCTGCGTTTCGCCGTTGCTGAAGCTGGCCGAAACAACGCCGGAGGAGTCGATGGCAAAGCCCTGATAGGTTCCGCTGGCATAGCCATTTTGGCTCGTCGCGGTAACGGCCGTGCTCGCCGCGCTGGCATCCGACGAACTCTGCGTGATCATGCTGGTGCCATTGCTTCCAAACAGGTCCCAGGTGATCCCCAGACCTGCCGCTCCATCGGCCAGACCGCCCAGCTGAATGCCCGCAACGTTGGTCGTCGGCGAGATCAGGTTGCCGTTGGCATCGAACTGCAGGCTGCCGCTGGCGTTCGACGAGGCTGTGCCCGCGGCGCTCTCGAGCACGTTGCCGGCCGTCGAGATGCCCGCTCCGGCAATGCTGATGCTGGTTCCGTTGTTCGTCGCCACCGCACCCGGTATGCCCGCAAGCGCAGTATTCAACGCGGTCATATAGGAGTTCAGAGATTCGCCCGGTATCACCGGTGGCGGGGTGGTCGAAACACTCGTTCCAGTGCTGCTCGTGCCCGTGATCGTCAGATTCGTCGACGGATCGACCGTATCGCCATTGGCGAACTTGTAGTCGTAAGTCGTCACCGAGCTCTCCACAACATTCTTCGAAATGGCGAGCGTAGCGGCATTGGTGGGGGCAACAGTCAGGGTATTACCCACCAGCGTCACCGAAGCGTTGACGCCGTTCGTCGTCACCGCCTGCCGCAGCGCGGTATAGTAAGCGTTCAGCGATTCACCCGCGGTGAACGGGGCCACCGTCGCCGTGTTCGTTCCATCGCTGATTGTCATGTTCGTTGACGGATCCACAGTGGCTCCCGGATCAAACGTCCATGCCGTGCTTCCCGCAGCGGGCGCTGTCGGAGTCAGAGTCTTCGACGGCAGCGTCGAAGTCGTTGCGGTCACAGTCGACGGATCCAGCGACATGCTGTAGCCCCACGTGTTCGTGCCCGTCTTGGTGAAATAGACCGTTGCCTCGTGCGCTTCTCCCAGCGAATCGTAGATCTGCACCTGTCCGCTGACGGTGGTACCGACGGTGTCGGCAGCATTGAGGTTCGCGGTCATCGACATAGTGGTGGTTGCCTGCGCATTCTCTACTTGTCCAACTGGCAACTGAATCGGCGTGAGCGGCGAATTGGTATTGACGACGCCACTGGCGGCGGGATACCCCATGACGTTCTGCCCATCCTGGGTCATCAGATAGCCGCCGTTAGTAGTGAAATTACCGTCCCGAGTCAGTGCTGTCGCTCCATCGCTGCTCTGCACGAGGAAGAACCCGTTTCCATCGATGTATGCGTTCTGAGCGTCTCCGGTCTCCTCGATACCGCCCTGGGTGAAGTCCGTCTGTGTCGAGGCGACTTTGGTGCCGGCGCCCACCTGCAGAGGATTGCCGGACCCGGTGGTGCCAATCTGCTGATAAAACAAATCGCTGAAGGTTACATCCTGGCTCTTGAATGCGGTGGTGTTCATGTTGGCGAGATTATTCGCGATCGTGTTCAGGGCCTTTGACGATGCCTCCAGCCCGGTCAGCGGAATTGAAAAAGACGACATAGTTCCTCCTGGGAGCGCCCGGCGCGTTGTCTAGCGCGCTGGGGTTGAAGTGGATTTGCCGGCCTGCTGCGCACGGGCTCTCAGTGAACTGAGCACAGAATCGAGTGGGCTGGACGAAGAGCCTGGCGCCAGCGTCTGCGTCGCCGGGCGCAGGGCAGTCGTAATGCGTGAAGCGGAGTCCCCGTTCTTCGGAGAGCTCAGATTTCCGGGAGAGACATTGGTTGCCGCGCTGGTTGACGAACAGGCGTCAGGGGCCGTTTGACCCAGTGGCGAACCCGTCATGGAGCTACCCGGAGTACTACCGCTGGTTGTCGATGTCGGAGTCAGATCCTGATTGATCTGGATCAGTTGCTGAAGACTGTTCACCTGTACCAGTTGATTGATGAACTCGTTTGGGTCGGTATTTGCTGTCGGATCCTGGTTCTTTAGCTCCGTGACCAGAAGCTGCAGAAAGTCGTTGGCAGTAACCGTTGCCGTGTTGGTACTCGCAGCCGATGATGATGCGGAACTGGTGCCGGACGAGGAAACCGCATCCTCCGGGCGCGAAGTCCCCCACACCGGCGACCCTGCTGGGCTGGAAAACATTTGCTCGACGCTCCTTTCATCGTTCCTAAGCATCAGACCCGTACATCGATATAGGACAACCCCTGCATATCCATTTCGACCGGAGACCCCCTTGGAGAGTCCCCTGTTTCTGCCGCCTTCGTGTACCGGGCTCCGTCGTTTTGTGGTTGGCCGCCGGACGAATCACTGCCGCGTCCCGGCGACTGCGAGAACCTCTCCGAGGAGAGCGTGTCGACGTGCACATGCTCCCCGGCCAGATATTCCCGAACCGATGGCAGCTGCGCTGAAATCGTGTTGTGGGGCTCCCCGGGCCCGCTCGCCAGGGTTGCCGCGATCTGGCCCGCTGCGCTATTGGTGCGGATTTCCACCCACCCCAGCCGCTCACTATGCACACCCACGGCTAGCCATTGTGGACTGCTGTCGATCGTCTGAGCCGCTGAGGCCGAATCCATGCGCTCGAAGGGGCCACCGGCAGGAAGATGGGTGAGATGCGCTCCGGGCAGCGATTGCTGTTCGGTCGCAATTCCAGGAGCCACATGCCATTGCTGCGGCCCGCTTACCGGATATGGAGAGGACAGGTCTGAACCCGTACTCCGCGCGGCAGGCGAGAGAGAGACTGGGACACCCTGATGTTCTCCGGAGTTACTGGGAGACTTACCGAGTGCCGCGTCTGCAAGGCTCGCGGGCTTCTCCGTTTGTACGGTGGCTCCAGCCTTCAGGAATGGGACTTGTTGCACCCCGTCTTCAGCCTTGCCCGGTTTTTGGGGAAACTTCCTCGTCGACGGTTCGGCGCCGGTTTGGCCCGAGGGGAGAGCAGCGGAAACCTGATAACCGAGAGATTTGTCGATGACTGCGTCTGCGCGGACTGCGAGCGTCTTCGCTTGTATTCCAGCTGATCCTGCCGCCCCGGAAGACGTAGGTTGTTGCCCGCCTTCGACACTGGTTTGACCGGATGGGAGAGCGGAGGAAACGTGATAACCGAGAGATTCGTCGATGGCTGCGTCTGCGCGGACTGTGTGCGTCTTCGCTTGCATTCCGGCTGATCCTGCCTCCCGGGATGACGAAGGTTGTTGCCCGTCTTCCCCACTGCGAAACGCCGGCAGAGTCTCCTCCGGCGACGATGCGGCATCGTTTTTGGGGGAAGGGTCAACCGCGGCGAGACTTGCCCGGCGATTGACGCTGACATTTGGGGCCCGCGTTCCGGACGGTGCGGGTCCGTCTTGCCTCGGGCCGATATCGGGCGCCATGCCCGGTCGTGAGCCCGGGTTCGGTATTACATCGGTAAGTGCATCTGCAAATTCCTGTGGACGAACAGGGTTTGTGTGTGACGGAAGAACATCGGTTGACTCGGCCTCCTTACTCGATGCGGTTGCGCGTGACTGAACTGGTTTCCTGGCCAAACAAGGTTGCGTTAGATTAGCCGACAGGTCAGCGGGCCCTTCGAGCCGTGGTCTTCCCTTTGTGTCTCGGTCCGATCGCAGCCCGATGGAGGCCGCCTTTCGTGAAGCCGCGGGCCCCGAGGACCCCACAGCCAAACTCGGCAACGGAGGCCCATTCTCGGAATTCGTATTTGTAGTGCCTTCAGGGTCCGCAACCGGACTCCAACCGCCTCCCTGCGGAAGAACGGCGGAGCCGCCCTCAGCGACCAGCGGCTGAGCGTCAAAATCGACGATACTCATCCGCTCCGCGCTTCCAGAGACTTCCGACCCTCGTGTGATTCCTCCCGCACCAGCCGTCGTATTGGCGGACGCCTCAACCGGACGGATGCTGTTCCCGTCCACGCTCCCGGCATTTGAATTCCTCGTACCGGGTCGCCTGGTCCATATCACGTCAGGACTGCCAGTCGTTTTAGCCGCGTGAGCTGCACTGCCGCTGACAACACCCCCCCGGCCTTCCGCGTCGAACACGACTGGCATCTCGATGCGCGCAGGGCTTTTCGGCTCACTTGTCGCCGAATTGCCGGCGTTCCCAACGACGCTCCCCGGACGCTCTTCCACCCTGGCACGTTGTGCGGTCGCTACCTGTGCCGGGCTGACGCGCGAACTGTCGGTCAGCGGCTCCGGGTTGGCTATCCCCGCTGTCGTTTGAATGTGAGGGCCGCTGAGTTCGCCGCCGCGAACCTGGTCCGGAGAGGCGCAGCGATCGGCCGTTTGAGATTTGTCGAGGTTCGCCGGTTGCGACGATGGTTTTTTACCTGGGATCTGGTCCCGAAGCAGTTTACCGAACAGACCCTGGGTGCCCGATAGAGGCGCCGAATGACCGACGGCGGTCACGCCCGTTTCCGATACCTGGTCAATCAACATCTGAGCTCGAACCGGATGCAACGGTAACTTCCTCTTGCGGCTCATAGTGCAATGAGCCTGCCACCGCTGCGCGGGACTATAAGAGATGTCTCACTTTTGTTGCCGGTTCCTGCGACCCGGACCGCCCTGGAACCAGTCATCGATACGATTCTGCTCCCGGCGATCCTGGACAGTTCTTTCTGCTCGTACCGCATCGTCGTGCAGAATCTCAGTCTGCAGGCGGTCCAGACGGCGCACGAGCAGATCTTCACGCGCCCGGTTGACCGATGGTTTGCGCGCGCGGGCAAGGGAGCCAAGTTTTGCTTCTTTCCAACTGCAGATCTCGGCCTCCGCCCTCTTCATTCGCCAGGCTTCCCGCTCCGGCTTCTCGCCGCTCAGCATGAACAGGGCGTCGGCGCGAACGGAGAGAGCGAGTTCACGCTGCCTCGCCGCGACTAATTCCAGCTCGCGCATTTCTGCGGACTTCGCGAGAAAATTCAGATGCGAGATATCTTCAAGTGTCTCTCGAAGACGCAACAGCCGGCAGAGTTGTCGCCTCATGAAATCGAGACCGATCCCGCGCTGTCGATGGCAGTAACCAATCCGAGCAGCTGATCCCTGGCATTCTCGAAAGTCTCTCTCTCAAGCGCACTTTGGACCAAAAATTTCCGAATCGCGGGGCGAAATTGAATTGCGCGGTCTAAGTCCCGATCGGTCCCCGGCTTGTAGGCTCCGATTCTGATCAAATCCTCGGACCTGCTCCAGCTGGAGAGCAGGCGGCGCAGCGTCGCGGCTGCTTTGGCGTGACCGTCCGTGATCACAACCGGCATCAGACGGCTGATGGACTCGTTTACATCGATAGGCGGGTACCATCCCTCGGCGGCAAGCGGCCTGGACAGAACCACATGACCATCCAGATAGGAGCGGACCGCGTCCACAAGAGGATCCTGTAGATCGTCCCCCTCCATGAGCACGGTATAGAAGGCGGTGATGCTGCCGTTGCGGAATCGGCCGGCACGCTCCACCAAACGTGCCAGCCGGCTAAAAACGGAGGGGGTATATCCGCGCGTCGTTGGCGGCTCACCCGCCGCGAGACCTACCTCCCGAGCAGCCATGGCAAACCGTGTCAGCGAGTCCAGCACCAGCAACACGTGTTTACCGGCGCTGGCAAAGTGCTCCGCCACTCCAGTGGCAGCCAGCGCCGCCCGCATCCGCAGGAGCGCTGACTGGTCCGATGTGGAAACCAGGACCACGGCGCGCTTCCTGCCTTCGGGCCCCAGACCCTCTTCCAGGAACTCCCCCACCTCCCTGCCGCGCTCTCCCACCAGCCCAACGACAATCACATCGGCATCGCTGTTGCGGGTCATCATTCCGATGAGCGTGCTCTTGCCGACACCGGAGCCTCCGAAAATGCCCACTCTTTGACCGCGCCCTACGCTGAGTAAGGCGTCGATGGCTCGGACGCCGGTTCCCAGAGGGTCGCGGATCGGCTCGCGATCCAGCGGCGCAGGGGCAGGCCGCTCGAGTGCTACGGCTGTGTGCAAAACGGGTCTGCGTCCGCCATCGAGCGGTTGGCCCATGGCATTCATCACTCTGCCGATGAGGGCCCCTCCGACTTCCACGCGAGGCGTAGTTCCCAGCGCAGCCACCGGATCCCCATAACGAATCCCATCTGCCGTGTCGAGGGTCATCGAGAGCACGCTGGTACCACGGAAGCCGATGACTTCAGCGGGGTGCGCTTTTCCAGCCGAGTCACGGATTTCGCAACATTCGCCTACTGAGCACGGAGGACCTTCCGACTCGACGGCCTGACCATTGGCTTCGATGACTCGGCCTTGCCAGCGGAAGGGCGTGCGATGGCGAAGGCGGGCAAAATAGGTCCCCAACAGGTCCATTCATGCCTGCCTTCCGGCGGTGGCTGGACCTGCGGCACCGTCCTTTGGCTCTCTGCGGACATCGAGCAGGTCGAAGAAGCCCCGTTCGATCTCCTGCAACTGTGCACGTACGCCGAGATCGACCGCCCCCAAATTGCTCTCCAGCACCAGTTCGCAGTCGTGTAATCCATCGTCTGCCCGGACATCCGGACGGACTGCCAGTCCGGGGATCAGGCGGACCATCTCCGCCCACATCTCCTGCTGTCCCGACGGCACCCTCAGCCGCACTTCCGTAGAGTCGGCGAGCTGACCCAGAGCCACACGGACCGCACCCGAGAGCAGGAGCGGATCGAGTTGCGACTCTCTGTGCACGATTCGTTCGGCAACGGCCAGCGCAAGCCGAACCACTTCGTGCTCAACACGCGCCAGGTACTCGTCGGTTCGAGCTCGGAATTGTTCGACCGCCGATCTCAGTTGCGCAGCACACTGCTGCCGCCATGCATTCTGGTCACCCCCCGCCTGCTGTTTTCCCTGCTCAAGCGCTTCACGCCTCACACTCTCCAGCTTCCGCGCATGCTGCTGCTCTGTCTCTGCGAGTTTCGACTCCAGTTCCCGCACGCGAAGCGCCAGACCGGCGGATGATACGGGTTCGGTGTCCGCTGCGGATGTGCCCGTCAGCAGCGGGTACTCCATCGGCCGGACCTTACTATCGAGCTTGCTCAGCATGGATTTCCCAATGGTCACACTACAAAATCGTCGCCCTGTTCCAGCTTGAGAATTACCTTGCCCTCGGCTTCGAGGTTGCGGGCCAGCGCAAGAATCTCGTGCTGTGCTCCAGCAACCTCCCTGGCTCGCACCGGACCCATTACTTCCATATCCTCTTTCAGCATGTCCGCCGCACGCGACGACATGGCCGCAAAAACGTGCGCACGAAGATCCTCCTGTGCACCGCGCAGCGCCAGCGCGAGCTGCCGCTTATCCGCAGCTGCGACAATCTCTCGGATGCTCGCTGGCGGAATCGTCACCAAATCGTCGAAGGTGAACATCAGATTGCGGATGTTCAGGGCCATCGCAACGTCTGCTGCCTCGATCTCGTCCAGAATCTTCTTGGTCTCTTCCGATTCCATGCGGTTCAGCAGGTCGGCCACAGCTTTGAACCCTGAATAGGCCTTTCGTCCCGTATCACCCATATTCTCAAGACGCCGATGCAGGATCATCGCCACCCGCTGGGCCATCTCTGGAGAGAACTGCCGCATGGCGGCCAGCCTCCGGATTGCTTCGACTCGCCGCTCCTCGCTGAGGCTGTCAATGACTGTCGACCCTCGCCTGGCGTCAAGATGGGCCAGCACCACCGCGATCGTCTGTGGATGTTCGCTTTCCAGAAACTTACCGAGCTGCTGCGGATCCACTCTCTGCAGCACTGTCAAATCGCTCTGACTGGCCTCCTGGGCTCGCTTCACCAGAGCCAGCAGGTCTTCGGCGCGTTCCTGGCCAAACGTATCCACCAGCAACTTCGTTGCGTAATCCAGCCCGCCATGAACCATGTACTGCTGCGTATCCAGAAGTTCGTGGAATTCCTCGATCACATCCAGAGACATTTCGGGCGAGACACCGCGCAGGTCGGCAATTTCTTCCGTAAGGCGGCGCACGTCCGGCTCGGACAGATTCTGAAGGATCTTTCTTCCAACCTCTTCTCCGACGGCCACCAGAAAAATCGCTGCCTTGCGTACGCCGCTCAGGGCGTGGCCGGTATCCAGGGATGGACGGGCAGCAGAAGCCATACTTTACTCCGAGCGAATCCAGCTCTCCAGCAACCTTGTGCTTTGCATCGGATCGCGTTTTACGTTTTGAGCAACCTGCTCGAAGACGTTCTGCGCCCGTGCCTTGCGCCCTTCCGCCTCCTGCTGTTCCAGAGACAACTGCGGGACTTCAACCGCCGCCGGAACGTGAAGAGGCGCGGCCGGACTTGCAGCCACCGCTCGCCGGGCCGAAGCCGGAGCCGAAGCCAGAGAGCGCAGCGTCGGCCGCACAACAAAGACAAAGAACGCGAGCATCGCAATCAAAATCGTTCCGTAACGCAGCAGGTACTCTGACCTTTCAGCCAATCCCAAAAGCTGCTGTCCGCGACCCGGCTCCTCCGGTGCCACATCGTCGTCAAACGCAAGCTCTTCCACACTCACCTGGTCTCCGCGCGACGAGTCGAAACCGACTGCCGATTGCGCCAGATCCGTCAGGCGTTTCATCTCATCCGGCGTTCTCGCTAGCCAAGCCGTCTGTTTTCCCCCTCCGGTCCGTCGAAAATTGATCAGAACCGCCGCCGTTAGCCGTCGCACGCGACCCGCTGCTTCCACACTGTGCCGCACCTTCTTCGAAACGCCGTAGGTCGCGCTCTCCTGTTTGAGGCCTTGCTGGGCCGCGCTCTGCGACGGATAGAGCGGCGGCTTCGCGTTGGGCGCGTTACTGGCTGTCCCAGGAATCCCCGAAGCCCCCGGCTGTCCTGAGCTCTGCTCGTTGCGCTGCATCGAGAGGGTCGCCGCCTGTGCCGGATCATAGGTCTCGTCTACCTCATCGGCGGAATTCGGATCGTAATCGACGTTGACCGAAGCTCGCACATTGCCTGGCCCAGCAACCGGCGCCAGTGTCTCCACCAGCCTCGTCGCCATCTGTTCCTCACGCGCTTGCAGAGCAGCATCGCCCGTTCGACGCCCCAGCACTCCACCCCTTTCCGCATCCACCAGCACGACGTTCTCCGGACGCAGATCGTCGACCGCGCTGGCCACAAGGTTGGAGATTGCCTCGGCCTCATCACCGGAAATCGTGCGGTGCCGCAGCCGCAACACCACCGACGCCTTTGCGTCCCGCTGGTCAGTCGAAAAAAGCGATTCATGGGATAACACCAGATGTACGCGCGCGGACTGCACCGAAGCCAGGGTCGCAATCGTATGCTCCAGTTCTCCCTCAAGAGCCCTCTGATAATTGACCTTTTCGTCGAATTCCGAACCCATCCAGTTCGGATTGTCAAAGAGCTCAAATCCCATGCGTCCACTCCTCGGCCCCCCCTTTGCAGTGGTCGCCAGGCGCGCTTTGTCGAGGTTTTGTGCGCCCACCCGCAGGCAGGTGCCATCGGGCGACACGTCAAAGGGAATTCCGGCTGTGGTCAGTTGTTGCACCATCTGCCGCGCATCATCCGGCTCGAGTCCTGCATACAGAGTGCGCCAGTCCGGCCGCGTCGTATACCACATCAGACCCGCAAAGCAGGCGAGCACGATCCCCATCGCCATGACCAGCCGGCTCCTACGGGCAGGATCGAGATTACTGAAGCGGTTTGCCGCTTCAGTCGCCAATACTCCAGCCCGTTGCTGGATGGTCAACGCCGTCTGGGCCTTGTCAGGTTTATCAGCCATTCGCCTTCACCAGGCTAGCCATCAAAACTGCATCCCCATCACCTGCTGATAGGCGGCTACCGCCTTGTTCCGCACCGCCAGGGCCAGTTCAAAACTCATATCGGCCTTTTGCGTCGCAATCAGCGCGTCATGGACATCGACTCCCGTTCCCCGCAGCAATCCCTCGACCGCCGTCGAGGCCTGTTGTTCCAGCCCATCGACTCCGTTGATCGCGCCCGTCAGCAGGTCGCCAAACGGAGTCTTCCCCGCTGAGGCTTTTCCCGGCTCCGGCACGGGGACCCTGGTGGGAGCGAAAACACCTGAAATCGCTGTTGGCTGCATGAGGGAGTCTCCTACTTCAAAATGTCGAGCGACGCCGAAAGCATGCTTTTCTCTGCCTGCACCGCCGACGCGTTCAGGCCATAAGCACGGCTGGCCCCCATCAAATCCACCATCTCCGTCAACGGATTGATGTCCGGATAGGAGACATAACCGCTTGCGTCCGCATCGGGATGGCCGGGATCGAAGCGCCGGAGAGGATCTCCCTGATCGGCAACCACGTCCGTAACGCGAACTCCACCGATCGCCGGAGCGGATTGCCCGGATATTCCCAGCAATTGACCGGCAAAGTTTTGTTGCGGCGCTGCGGACGCAAACACAACATGCTGGCGCCGATAAGGACCGCCTTCCGCAGTCCTTGTCGTTTCCGCGTTCGCCATGTTGGCTGCCACTACCTCCGCCCGGATTCGCTCAGCCTCCAGAGCCGAACCGCTCACTTCCATCACCCCGAACAGATTCATATTCCCTGCTTTCCCGGGAGAAAATTCCGGCCCCTCACTTCTGGTCCTCATGGATGGCATCCAGTTCCCGCGTAAACTCGCGCTTCAGCAGCTCCACCCCGGTCCGGAACTGTAACTGCGCCTCAGCCATCTTCATCCCCTCGCGGTCCATCGAGACATTGTTTCCGTCCGGGCGCTCGAGCAAGCCGTCCACCGTGTCCACATTGGCCATAGACGGTGATCCGCTTCCTCGTTTCCCGTCCAGGTTCTCGAGCGAACGCGACATCTCCGCCGCAAAATCGATTCCCACAGTTCGGTATCCGGGGGTGTCCACATTCGCCATGTTCTGCGCTGTCAGTTTCAGCGACAGCGAAGAAAGATCCAGATAACGGTTCAGAGCGTCAGACACCGGTGTTGTTATCTGCATTCGTCCGTCCCTGCTGAGGTCTCCATCTCCACCGGAAGCCTCTGACCCAACTGCAAGCCGCCACCCGCCACCGTCCCGGCGCCATTAGAAGATCCTCATTGTGGATCGTCGAATTCGATATCTCCGGATTCGATTTGTGGCCGATCCTCGGCCAGAATCCATGCACGCTCAAGAACGTGATCGAGCTCCCGCACGTTCCCGGGCCAGTTGTGTGCCGTCAAACAGGCGAGCGCCGACGTGGTGATCTGCTTTGCGGGGCTCGATTTTCCGAGTCTGCGCAGAAAATATCCTGTCAGCGCTTCGATGTCGTCGCTGTGTCCCTCGAGCGCAGGCGTCCGGATCAGAAAAACCGCCAGCCGGTAATAGAGATCGGCGCGAAATCCACCCGTCGCCACCAACTGCGCCAAAGGCCGATGCGTAGCGGCTACGATTCTCACATCGACTCTGACGGATTCGTTATTGCCGACACGCTGCAACTCTCCTGTTTCGAGGAAGCGCAGCAGTTTCGCCTGCAGTCCCAGCGGCATTTCGCCGATTTCGTCCAGAAAGAGCGTGCCGCCATGGGCCGCTTCTATGCGCCCGGTTCGATTGTCCACCGCTCCTGTGAAAGCGCCGCGAGTATGTCCAAACAACTCCGCCTCGAGCAACCCTTCCGGAATGGCAGCGCAGTTCAGGGCCACCAGGCCGTGATTGGCTCTCGGGCTCAGCCGATGAAGGGCCCGAGCCACCATCTCTTTACCGCTTCCGGTTGGCCCTTCGATGAGCACCGGCGTGGCCCGCGGCGCCACCAGACGAATTCTCCGGCTGACTTCGATCAGGGCCGGATGCGAACCGATGAATTCCGGCAGACAGGCCTCGCGCGGAGTAGCCATACGCGTCGCATGCGCGCGATTGCGGAGATCGGCGCCAGTGGATTGACCCAACGCCGCGTTCTGGACCGATCCTGACGTCATCAGTCCGTTCAACGTGGCGGCAGGCCGAGCCGCGTGGTTTCCGGGCGCGACATTCCAGATCGCATCGTCGGTGGCCTGCGCCCTTCGCAGCGCCAGGAGAACCTCGTTCCGGCGCGGGCCACGAAGCACACAGCCGGCGGCTAGTGAGGTATCAGCCATGATCAGATCCACGTCGGGATGAACTCTCCTGAACTCAGCGATGAACTCATGAATTTCCAGATCCGGCAGCCACGAATCGAGCACGACCGCTTCTGCCGGGGCTGCGTCGAGGCAGGCCAGGGTTTCCGCGCCGCCTGTGGTTTCCCGCACCTGCCATCGCAGATCCGACAGCGCACTGCGCAGCCGCTGGCGAAACGAGGCATCGGCACTGACCAGAACCGCGGTTCGGGCCGCACATGATACCGTGGATTGTGTCGCTGTTCCCATGGATTGCTCCTCTCCGGAATCGAGACTCCGGGTCGCGCGCGATGAATCAGGATCGCTGGCCAATCGTGTATCCGACGCCTCGCAATGTCTGAATGATGGGTGGCATGTTGTCGAACTCCGCCGTATTCCGCTCCTCCGCAGCTGGGCGGTCCTCGAGCTTGCGCCGCAGATAGTTGATGTAAACATCCACCACATTTGTGGGAGTAGTTTCGTTGACATTCCAGACGTCTCGCAGCAGCGAGGCGCGCGAGACGGGCCGGCCGCGGTGCATCATGAGGTACTCGAGAAGCGCAAATTCCCGAGTCGTAAGGGATACCGACTTTCCCTTTCGAGTCACCGAGCGCTCGACACGATTGAGCTCAAGGTCTCCCTGACGCAATACCAGGCCCGGCGACCTTCGGCGTATCACTGCTCGGCACCGTGCGCGCAGTTCAGCGAAGGAAAACGGCTTCTCCAGAAAGTCATCCGCTCCCATCTCAAGGCACCGGAGCCGGGTTTCCGGCTCGTGCCGGCCCGTCAGGATGAGAATGGGCACATCCTCTGTCAGGGATCGCAGAAACTCCAGTACCTCGGTGCCGTCGCGCTGGGGGAGATTGAGATCGAGCACCGCCATCTCCGGAAGCTCGCTTCTTGCAGCTTCCATCGCCATCTCACCATCGGTCGCCATCGTGACCTCATGCCCGTCCTGTTCCAGGCCACGCGCCAGAAAGTTCCCGAGCGCCCGGTCATCCTCAGCGATCAGCAAACGCATATGATTTATCTCCCAGATTCACAATCTCCCAGAGTCAGGTCGACTTAAACAGAAAAATGAGAATCTTCCAAACATGATTTCCGGAATGAAACATGGGCGACCGATAGTCCGAAATCGGGAAGGGGAATGACAACACCGGCCAGCTTTAATTTTTGTTCGCCGATTCGCTTTTTGTTCGCTATAATTGAGGCCATGGCTATTACTCGGCGACAGAAGGAGGTTTTGGAATTCATCTCTGGATTCGTACAGAGGAACGGTTATTCTCCTTCTTTTGAAGAGATTGCGCGTGGCTTGAACCTCCGTTCGCTGGCCACCGTCCACAAGCACATCACAAACCTGCAAAACAAAGGGCTGCTGGCGCGCGCTCACAATCGCAGTCGTTCCCTTGATGTGCTGCCACCCCGGGCCAGGGGTCGTGGCTCTGATCGACTACCGCTCGTCGGTCGGATCGCAGCCGGCTATCCTGTAGAGGCGACGGAAATTCCGGAGAGTATTTCGCTTGCCGACATTATTGGGAACCGCGACGTTTTTGCCCTCCAGGTCCGCGGAGAATCCATGCGTGATGAGCATATTCTCGATGGCGATTTTGTGCTTGTTGAGCGTACTAACACCGCTCGATCAGGAGAGATCGTCGTGGCTTTGGTGGGCGGGGCGGAAACCACCCTTAAACGTTATTACCGGGAAGGTTCGGTTGTCCGGCTACAACCCGCCAATGCGGAGATGGATCCGATACTCGTCCCCGCAATGCAAGTTGCGATCCAGGGACGAGTGTTGGGAATCCTGCGAAAATACTGATCTTGAAGAGCAGACTCAGAATAACGCCGATCACCCAAGGATGCGCGTAATGCTCCGCGCAATCGTCTCCTTCGGAACATAGCCAACGATCTGATCCGCCACCTTGCCCTGTTTGAAGAGAAGCAAAGCGGGAATGCCACGGATTCCGTAGCGCATCGGAGTCGCCTGGTTATGATCGACGTCCATCTTCGCAACCTTGAGGCGGCCACTGTATTCGGCGGCAACCTCGTCGATAATCGGAGCTAAGGCCCGGCACGGCCCACACCAGGTAGCCCAAAAATCAACCAGCACCGGCTGATCCGATTGCAATACTTCCTGGTCGAACGTCGCATCACTCACCTCGGCGATACTTAATGCTGCCATGTCCTTTTTCCCTTCGCATGCCCAGTGCACTTGTTAGTCTACCTGATGCTTAGACGAAGATGCATCTCGAGGCTGGGGTCGCATGAAGGGCATGCGCTGCACAAATTGTGGTGCAAAAAATTAAGGCGCCCGGATTCCTGAAGAATCACGGACGCCGGAGCAGCCCTCCCCCAGAACTGCCCACAGATGCGAAAATAGGGCTTCAGGTGGTTTGTGTAAAGCAATCTTCAGTAATTTTTGGTAATAGGGATAAACTGTTACTGAAGCGCGAACTAAACGTTACTGAAGATCGGTGTTCAGGGATCGTCCGGGTCGAGATCATCGATGATCTGCCTCGCACGCAAATGCAACGGGATCGGGTTCAAGCCCACAGGTCAAGAACTCGATTTCGCCGAGGCCATCAAGCTCTCGAGCAGCCAGATTCATGGCCCCAGATACCATTCTCTCTGAATCGGTTAACAGCAATACAGCAGGACCAGCGCCGCTGAGTGCCACGCCCATGATTCCCGCTTTGCCAGCAAGTGGCAGCAACCTGGGAAGTAGCGGGCATGCTTCAACCCGATACGGCTGATGCAGGCGGTCGACCATGGCAGCAGCAATCACGTCGATGTTCCCGGCAGCAAAAGCGGCTGTCAGCAACGTTGCCCGTTGCAGATTTGCTACTACGTCCTGTCGCATGTAGGTGGCCGGGAGCATGTCTCGCGAGGCCGCCGTTGGCAGGGGCTTGTCGGGTATGGCGATCACGGCGCGCCATTCACCAGGTGGGCGAATCGAAACGGCGTGAACCTCATCTCCTTCCATTGTGCTGGCGACGAATCCACCCATCCAGCAAGCCGCAGCGTTGTCAGGATGACCCTCCAGCCGCGACGCTTCCGCTAATATCCGCCGACGGCTCCAGGAGAGGCCGCCAAAATGCGACGCCAATGCGACCGCAGCCAGCCTAACCGAAGCCGATGAGCCGCACCCCATTCCCAATGGAATCTGGTTGTTAACCTGATACTTCAGCGGAATGAACGATCGCTGATGATCAGCCAGGACCATCCTATACGTTTCAAGGAGTAGGTTATTCTCCGTAGCGCCGCAGATTTCCGCGCCGCGACCGGTCGCTTCCACTGTGACGCGATCAGATGGGCAAGCATCCACATAGAGAAAGAGCTTGAGCGCCAAAGCAATGGAATCAAATCCTGGCCCTAGATTCGCAGAGGTCGCCGGTAGTCGCAACCGAATGCCACCCATCAGTGAACCCGCTCTAACTCGCGCAACACCTGATCAGGGGATGCGTCAATTCGAATCGCCTTATGGCGCGTCCCTTCTATCTCCAATCCAAGCCCTGCCATTTCTGTTTCAGCCGGGATTTCGCCGCGATGATATTGGATTGTGTAATCAGGGTCCTTCAGCGTGTGACCGGTAAGCACGAGGACCACCGATTCTTGATGGCCAACCTTTCCCTGCTGCAACAACTTCTTCAAGCCGGCTAAAGTCACCGCCGACGCTGGTTCGCACCCAATTCCCTCGGCTCCAATCTCCGCTTTCGCAAGGGCAATCTCCGCCTCCGTAACCTCCTCAACCCAACCACCCGTTTCCTGAACCACCCGCGCCGCCTTCCGCCAGGAAGCGGGATTTCCAATGCGAATGGCCGTGGCCCGCGTATGGGCCTCTACCGGCTCGATCTTCTCTCCCCCGAATTCGTTCATCGCCCGCACCAACGGGTTCGCCCCGTGCGCCTGTATTACGGAAACTCTGGGCACCATCGTGGTCAAACCCAGTTGCTTCATCTCCAGGAAACCTTTGCCCAACGCTGAACTGTTCGCGAGGTTTCCTCCCGGAACAATCAAATGATCCGGTACGTCCCACTCCAGTCGCTCCGCAATCTCGAATGCCGCAGTTTTCTGTCCCTCAAGCCGGTAAGGGTTCACCGAATTCAGCAGATACACGGGCGCCCGCCGGACGACCTCGGCAAGCACGCGCACGCAACCGTCGAAATCGGTCCGCAGCTGAAGGGTCAGCGCTCCATAATCCAGCGCCTGGGCCAGCTTTCCCCAGGCAATCTCACCATCGGGAAGCAGTACCAGACTCCGAATCCCTGCGCGCGCCGCGTACGCTGCCATCGCCGCTGACGTATTTCCAGTAGAGGCACATGCCACCCAGTCAGCGCCGAGCCCCCGCGCAACCGAGATTGCGGTTGTCATGCCCGTATCTTTGAACGACCCTGTGGGATTCATCCCCTGGTGCTTGGCGCGCAGTTGCTTCACGTTCAATCGCTCTCCCGATTGCGGCAAATCGTATAGAGGAGTGTTCCCCTCCTCGAGCGAAACGATGTTGCCTTCCGCGCCGAAAATCGGCAGCATCTCACGAAACCGCCATACTCCGCTGCGATCGGCGGTCTCGAGCGACGATCGTCTTTCCTTCCACAACCACCGGAGCGCGCTCGGATTCGGACGCGCCTGTTTCAGGCCCGTCCAGCCCGGATAGACCACTTCGTACAAATCGCCACACTCCTCACACCGAAAGTCCCCAGGCAGCATAGCTGGAGGAATCTCCCGCGCGCAGCCGATACACCGCAACTGGCAACCTTCACTCATGATGAGACGGTAGTTCTCAGCCTAACACCGCAGTTTGTCGCCCCAGGATCGCTTACTTTCATCCAATCGCGGCTTCAGTATCGTATAAAATCGTCGAATGACGCCTCTCCTCACTCCTCGCGAAGCTGCCACGAGGCTTGGCATCTCTTATGCCGCTATCAAACAGTGGATCTATCGCGGCAAGCTGAAAGCCATCAAAACCCCCGGCGGTCACTACCGCATACCCGAGGCCGAACTCGACGCCCTGCTGTTCAAAGCGAAGCGACCCGAAACCCCGAGGCGTCAGATGATGCGTACCGTGAGCGGACGCAACCAGCTTGTCGGTCGCATTGTCGATTTGAAGATCGAGGGCCTGCTCGCGCAGGTTCGCCTGTCTATCGGCGGCCAGATCATAACTTCGATCATTACCGCTGACGCCGCCCGCGAAATGCGATTGCAAAAAGGCGAAACCGTCGCTGCCCTTATCAAGTCAACCGAAGTGATGGTGCTCCGTGTTTGATCGCCGCTTCGTTTACGCGTCTCTCCCGTTCCTCGTCTTTGCGAGTGCCTTCATTCGACCGGCGAGTTCGCAGCAACAGACCAATACTCTGCGCATCGCCGCCGCCGCCGACCTCCAACCGCTCTTGCCGCCGCTGCTGTCTCAGTTTGAAAAGCAATCGGGAATACGCGCCGATGCAGCCTTTCAATCCTCGGCGACCCTGGCGACCCAGATCATCGATGGCGCACCCTTTGACTTATTCCTCGGCGCCGACCTCTCCTTCCCGCAACGCGTCATCGATGCCGGCCGCGGCGAGGAAGCTAAGCCTATCCCGTACGCTCGCGGTACACTCGTGCTCTGGACCCGCAACGACTCCGGCGTCTCCACCCTTGCCCTCGATGCTCTCCGCGATCCCTCCGTCAAAACCATCGCCATCGCCAATCCCGAGCACGCCCCGTATGGGCGAGCCGCCCAAGCCTGCCTCCAGCATCTCAATCTCTTCGACATGCTCCGCCCCAAACTCGTCGTCGCCGAAAATATCGCCCAAGCCGCGCAATATGTCGATTCCGGTAACGCACAGGTTGGCTTCATCTCCCTCACCTCCGCCCTGACCCCACGCCTAAAAGCAAATGGCCACTTCATTCGCGTGGCCGCCGAGAATTACCCACCGATCATCCAGGGCGCAATCGTCATTCGAGGAAGTGCGGGCGCGGTCGCAGCTCATCGCTTCCTCGAATTCTTTGAGCAACCCGAGACACAACAGATGCTCGCCGCAGCAGGGCTCGAGCCCGTTCGTTAATGGACCTGCAGGCGCTCTGGCTCACCGTGCGTCTTGCCGCCACAACGACGTTCCTGCTCCTGGCGCTGGGAATCCCTCTGGCCTTCTGGCTAGCTTCGACACGCGCACACTGGCGTCCTCTGATCGAAGCCATCACCACTCTTCCGATCCTTCTGCCTCCTACCGTGATCGGCTTTTATCTTCTCGTCCTGCTTGGTCCCCATACCGGCTTTGGACGTTTCACTGCGCGAATCCTCGGGCATCCGCTGGTTTTCTCCTTTTCCGGACTCGTGGTTGGCTCGGTCATCTATAGTCTTCCTTTCGCTGTGCAGCCTCTGGCTGCCGGATTTCGTGCCATCGATCCGGCGCTCATCGAGCAGGCTCGGCTCCTCGGAGCAAGCCCCCTCCGCACGCTCACGTCGGTGTTGCTCCCTCTGTCCGCACATTCCATCGTTGCGGCCGCCGCGCTGTGCTTCACGCATACGATCGGCGAATTTGGAGTCGTTCTCATGATCGGCGGTGATATTCCTGGCGCCACGCGCACACTCTCGATCGCCATTTACGACCAGGTCCAGGACTTCTCCTACGCCGTCGCCAATCGGACCTCGCTCTTGTTGGTCGGCTTTTCCGCTCTGGCACTCGTGCTTCTGTACATGCGGCGCTCGGGGAATGAAAATCCGCATGCCTGATATCAACATCCAGCATCGCCTTGGGCGATTTTCTCTCGACGTCGAGTTCTCACCGCAGAATCAGTGGACTGTCATCTTTGGCCCGTCAGGCGCCGGCAAGAGCACGCTGTTGCGCATCGTCGCCGGTCTCATCCAACCAGATTCCGGCCGCATTCAGCTTGGCGGCAGAACCTTGCTCGATACCGTGAACCGCATATACGTTCCTGTCGGCCGCCGCTCCATTGGCCTCGTCACGCAGCAGCCTGCCCTGTTTCCCCACCTGACCGTCCGGGACAACGTCGCATTTGGTATCCGTCATCTGGATCGCGATCGCCGTCGAGACCGCATCATCGAGATGCTTCGTCTCTTCGGAGCCGAGCCCCTCGCCGACCAGCCGGCAAACCATCTTTCCGGCGGCGAGCGCAAACGGGTCGCATTGGCCCGCGCTCTGGCTCCGGCCCCTGATTTTCTTCTCCTCGATGAACCCCTGGCCGGACTGGATGACGATTCAGCTCGGGATATTCTGTCGAGCTTGCTCTCGCTTCGTGTCCGCTTGCTCTACGTCTCGCACGATCTCGCGGAAATTTGGCGCATGCCTGCCGACGTGATCCTTCTTGACTCCGGCCGCGTTGCGGCTGTCGGACCGCTGCAGCAGGTACTCGCCACCCATCGCGCCCAGTTGCTCCGTCACCTCAGCCTCTGACTTATTGCCTCTTTGCCCACACGCTCTGCAGGAACAAATACCGGTCCCGATGCTGATCCGCGCCTGCCTGCGGGTTCACGTCCAAATGCATTAGCTGCCAGCCAGTCTTGCCGTCATACTGCGGCCATTGGGGTGCGTCGCCGCCATTAGGATTGCCCGTCCGCGCGAAGTTCGTCCAGTAGGTCTCGATGAGGTCGCTCAGCTTCTCATCTTCCGACTGCCACACAGCCCCGGGCCGCGAGTGCAGGGTCCCGAAGACGTATTGGATCTCATCCGAGTGAAACGCACCTGATCCTGCGGGATGGTACTTATCGGCCGGTGATGGCCGCTCGAAGTGATAGCGATACACCGGTACGTCACCTGCCGCCGCTTGCGCCTCGAGCCATTCCCACGTCGAGAAGGCGATAAACTTGTCCCCCGCAAAATCGATCGCTGAACGCACCGCGTCCGCATCCGACTGCGCCGAGTAGACCTTCAGGAACTCCGGAGCCCGCTCGGCGAAGTCTCTCTCAGCCTGCTGCTGAAAACTCTGCGCCGTCGGCGGCTCGGGAGAATTCACCGCGAGTGCGCTCGGCTCATCGCGGTTCCACCCTGCCAGCAGCGGAACGTGCGCCTGGTTCCCTTCGCGGTAGATCTGCGGAACGCTCTCCGGCAGAAAATATCCGTCGACGTCAGGCACAAAATCGGGACGGATGTTTCCGCCCGCCGGATTCGTCTGTGTCGCCATCTTCTGCATCAGGTCCTCTGCGCTCATCGCTCGCAATGCCGCCAGGTCCGAAGTCCCAAATGCAGCCAGAGCGTACGCCGGGTCTTTCGTGAGCCTCTCCGCCAGCGGAGCAAAAGAAATTCCACGGCTGTTGAAGGCAGCGCCACTCTCGCCGATCGCGTGAACAAACAGCCCCCGCGCCAGCGGCGAAGCCATCTGCGCGCTCACCGAGAACGATCCCGCAGATTCCCCAAAAACCGTAACTTTATTCGGATCGCCCCCGAATGCGCCGATATTCCGGTGCACCCATTGAAGCGCCGCTGTCTGGTCCATGAGCCCGTAGTTTCCTGCGGCGTGTTGGGGCGACTCCGCCGCCAGGTCGGGATGCGCGAAGAATCCGAACAGCCCGAGCCGGTAGTTCATCGACACCAGCACCACGCCTTTGTGCGCCAGGTGCTCTCCATCCTGTCGCGGCTCTGAAGTCGCTCCGGCGACAAAGCCGCCGCCATAGATCCAGACCATCACCGGCAGTTTGGCTTTCTTGTCTCTGGCCGGTGTCCACACATTCAGGTTCAGGCAGTCTTCGCTCCCGCCCCCGTCACGAAATTCCATGTCGTGGTATATGTCCGGCTGCATGCAGCGCGAGCCGAAATTTGTCGTCTCTCGTACACCATTCCACTTAAGCCCCGGTTGCGGCGGTTTCCAGCGGAGTGTCCCGATCGGCGGAGCCGCATAGGGTATCCCCAGGAAGATGCGAACCTGGCCGTCGTCGGCCATCTTGCCCCGGATCTTTCCCTTGTCCGTCTTGATCGTCAGCTGATCGTCGGCCCTGGCCGTCAATCCCAAAATCAGGCTCAGCATGCAAGCTGCACCGCACGATAATCGAACGGGAAAACGCACTCACACCCCTGACTCCAGCAAGTTCTCTCGTGAAACGAACCACAATATCAGAGTGAAGCAACCTCGCGCTCCGCCGCAAGCATGTCATTCACAGTCTCTCGCCTCCGGATCAGACTGGACTTCCGACCCTTCACCAGCACTTCAGCAGGGCGAGGTCGCGAGTTGTAGTTCGAAGCCAACGACATCCCGTAAGCCCCCGCGTCGAGGATCGCCACCAGATCGCCCTGGCGCAGCGGCGGCAGTTCCCGATCCCGCGCGAAAAAATCTCCCGTCTCACAAACCGGACCAACGACATCCGCAACCACCTTCCGCGACGATCTGCGGCGTCTCACTGGAACGATCTCGTGATACGCCTGGTACAAGGCTGGCCGGATAAGATCGCTCATCGCCGCATCGGTTATCACAAAGGTCTTGTTGCCGCTCTTTTTCACATACAGCACGCGTGCCAGCAGTGCTCCCGCCTGCGCGACGATAAAGCGCCCCGGTTCCAGCAGCAGCTTGAGGCTGTCCACTGACTGCATCGCCGGGATCACCGCCGCCGCGTACTGGCGCACCTTCTCCGCAGGATTGGACGGCTGGTCAACGTGGTACTCCACTCCCAGCCCTCCACCAATGTCCATGTACTGGATCGCATGTCCGTCTTTCCTCAGCTTGTCGATCAGCTTGACCACGCGCTCGGCTGCCGCGCCAAATGGATCCGCGCTCCGGATTTGCGAACCGATGTGGACGCTCACCCCGCAGGCTTCGAGATACTTCCCACGTTTCCGGTACACCGCTTCAGCCCGGCGAATGTCAATACCGAATTTGTGTTCTCGCATCCCCGTCGATATGTAAGGATGCGTCTCGGCAAAGACGTCGGGGTTAACGCGCAGAGCAAACCGCGCCCGCTTATAGAGTCTTCCTGCGCGCTGGGAGAGAAGTTCAAGCTCTTGTTCGCTCTCGACATTGAACAGCAGGATATTCGACCTCAGGGCAAGATCCATCTCGGCTGCGGTTTTACCGACACCTGAAAAGACAATCCTCTCTGCCGCCGCGCGATCGACACTAAGAACCCTCTCCAGTTCGCCGCCGGAAACAACGTCGAATCCGCATCCCTTCCTGGCGAGCAACCGGAGGATCGCCAGGTTTGAATTGGCTTTAACGGCATAGCACAACGTGTGCGGGACCGCGCTGAACGCCTCCCGGAAGAGCTCAACACGCTGCGCAATATGCGTCGCCGAGTAAACGTAAAGCGGCGTTCCATGTTTGCGTGCGAGCTGCTCCATGCTCACAGCGTCGCAAGCCAGCGCACCTCGTGCATCGGGATAAGCAAACGGACGGTTCGAAATGGAAGCGCCTCACAAGAAGGATGTCCCTGACATTATCGGGCTTCCCCCGCCCCGTAAGCTCACGACCGGCGTCCAAACTTCCGACCAGGTGCTTTCCCGTGCTCTCCGGGTTATCCCGGGCAGGCATTATGGATGAGCGTCGATTTCAAAGTTCAGGGTCGTGCTGCCTGCCGCCGCAGTCACGAAAAGTCGAGCGGCCAACCCATTCGACGAGAGCGGTGTAAAGCTGACCGAACCATCGATTCCCGATATCGCCAGGAGCGTCTGCTGCTCCAGAACCGGGGCAGGAGCACAGCTTCCCTGACCTGGACAAGGCTCCGTCCACCCGTCGAGCGTCTGTGCAAACGTGACATTCGCCCCGGCAAGTGGGTGCCCAAACGCGTCATTCACGTGCAATACCACCGGAACAAAGGTCTGGCTTGCGGAAATGTACTGCGATGTGCCGCTCCATGGGGTAATTACGGCGGTTTCCGAATGCACCGGCGTCACAGTGAGAGTCGCGCAATTCGTAGTTCCTGCGAGACAAGCATTCATGGCTGCGTTGGCGCTCAAACTGAACGGCCCGGCAGAAACCTGGTTAATGACGAGGCCGCTCGCATCGCTGCTGTTTTGGCTGGTCGCAACGCTAACGCCCGAGGTTGCTGACGTCCAGGTGACGGTTTGTCCCGCCATTGCCACGCCCGACTGATTGAGCACCAGTGCCTGCACCGGCCATTGCACAGTAGCTCCGATCACGAGGTAGAGATTCGGCGTCAAAGCGACGATGGAAGGCGGAGCTGCACCCTTAAATTCGGCGAGTACGCTGTTCGCATTGGTCAGCGACGCAGTAATTTGTGCCAGTGCTGTCGAGGCTGGAGTAACCAACAACGTGGCTGTGCCGTCCCCGGCGGTGATCACGGTGCATGAAGATTGCCCACAGCCAAGCTGGGCTGCGCCTTCCGTGACAGCGAAGCTCACCATGACGGCCGGCGCCGGAGTCTGGGTCGCGACATCGATGACCCGCACAGTGATGGGCTGGGGTACTCCGATGGGGACCGTACCCATTGGAGCAACCAGAAGCGAAATGGCATCGTCGGGCTCCGCATCGTAGCTCACTCCACTGGTAATGGCCGCGATACTGAGGGTCTGCAAATCCTGAATTTGCACGAGAGCCGTTCCCGTTGCCCCGCCAGATGAAGGAGCCATCGCGACGATGGTCGTGGGAGTCACACTCATCACCTGGGCCGCGACGCCATTCACTGACACAGTTACTGAGGGACGGAATCCAATTCCCCGGATCACCATCTGTCCGCCAGTGACCGGCAAGCGGGCAGGCCAGACGCTGTCGGCGTAGAAGATGCGTCCGCGATAGGCATAATCCGGGCGCCCGTCGCCGCGCAGATCGGCCAGGCTGATGCGAACCTCGCTGTCCGCGATAGTCAACACTGAAAGGGTCGTCAGACCGGCAAGGTTGCCGTTGAAGGGCTGCACGGTTCCGGTGACCGGACCCGTGCCAACGGCATCGGTGCCGTTCCATGCGCCGAGAACCAGTTGCGCCTTGTCTTCCGTATTGGATCCGGTTTCATCCAGGGCCTCAGCTTCCACCGTGAATTCGCGCCCACCGCGGGCCCACCATTGAAACCACTCCGTGTGCCCGTACCCGGTGAGGCGGGCTGTCCATTCACCGGTGACTGGAACCGTCGCCGGCGAAGCTTCTGTTCCATCGGCTTCGGTTTGACTTTGATCCGCCGCATCATCGATGACGACATTCTGGTTGGTGGCGGACCCGGCGCTCAGAGTGCCGAGCTGAACGACCGGCATTGTGCCGGAGGGAGTCACCTGGCCGGTCGAGTAGGGTCCGACCGAGGAGTTCCCCGTGTATAGCGAATTCACGCTCTCGAATGTGAGCTGATACAGCGATGCTGTCGCGCCAGGAGGCAAGGGAACGCCGCTGAGGTCGAAGAATCCCTCCAGAGAGGGATCATCGCTGCCGAAGCGGTTGAGTGGATTGCCGGATGGGTCGGTTGAACCTGTGACCGGATTACCAGCGTTGCCCTGGAAATACGCTCCGCTGACTGCCGTAGCTGTGCAACTGAGATCAG
>Ga0181520_10001405_pt1 | contig 49055 bp, 36 predicted proteins | sample PEATcosm2014_Bin_29_FD_132451 | JGI IMG/M metagenome (GOLD analysis project Ga0181520, IMG submission 132451) | Peatland microbial communities from MTU Mesocosm Facility, Houghton, MI, USA - PEATcosm2014_Bin02_30_metaG | ecosystem: Environmental > Terrestrial > Soil > Wetlands > Peat | place... | reverse complement strand
TTGCAACAGGCGCTCGTCAATCTACGCGGCGCTATTGAGGAAAGCAGTGCTGTGGTAACGCACGATCCGCTCCCCGCCGTCCTGGCCGACGAGATGCAACTGACCCAGTTGTTTCAGAACCTTGTCGGCAATGCCATCAAATACCAGAAAGCCGGAGTTCCCCATGTACACATCTCGGCCGTCAAGAATGGCGGGAAGATCTGGGATTTCTCGATAAAGGACAATGGACTAGGAATCGACCCGCAATACTTCGAAAAGATTTTCGGCATGTTCCAGCGGTTGCACAAAAGAGATGAGTTCGCCGGTACCGGGATTGGATTGGCCATCTGCAAGAAGATCGTCGAGCGCCACGGCGGCACCATCTCGGTCGAGTCGCAACCCGGACAAGGCTCCACGTTTCACTTTGCGCTGGCGCCGGCACCAGCTGAAATCAAGAGAGCCGCCGGAGGTTAGGTTTTGCCCTTGGAAATTCTTTTGGTCGAAGACAGTCCCGGCGATGTGCGATTAACGCAGGAAGCCTTCCGCGAAGCCAATACGCGAATCAATTTGCAAGTGGCTGCCGATGGCGCCGGTAGCGCTGGGCGCCAAGAGTTGCCTTCGTCCTGGGCAACGCGACCGCCGACCAATAAATGGCCAATGAAACGCCGCAACCAAACGCGAACATTCGTCGCCAATCATGCACGGAAGTGACCGTATTTGTTGACTTTTCCGGCGAAGGTGGCGCGCTCATAACCGTCGGCTTGCGGGTTGCGACTCTTCTCAGGCACGTTCTGGGATGTTTCGCACAACTCATTAAGAAACATGAGTTTCTTTATCAGTTGCGGATGAGGCGGGCGATCCTGCTACACGCCGCCGCAAGAACGACCAAACGCCTACCGGCAATCCCCGGACCTGCTGCGCGGGGCATTCGGGCGCGCCCGCGTTTCCGAAACAAAAACCGCCGTCGCTGGGGGCCATCGGTCTGTTTCAAGGTTAGACACCGGGACTAGAACATTAAAAAAATCAATGGAGCGATTGGGGGTGGGTAGACACTATAACCCAATGATTCCAGAGGAATTCTCTGTAATGAGACGTTAACGGCCCGAGGGAACGCAAGGCGCGCCCGCCGCCAAAGTGGCGCGCGGTGTTCAGCAATCATCGAGGAAGAAGGTCTCCATCAGCCCCTTGCCCTTGACCTCGATCGTCCCCCGCCGCTCGAACTTGAAGCGCTCGCCGACCATCGCGCGGGTCGCAGCGGAAATCTGAATCCGTCCCGGCAGCGAATGGGACTCCATGCGGCTTGCGGTATTCACCGTATCGCCCCACACGTCGTAGACGAATTTATGCGTGCCGATGACGCCGGCCATGATCGGCCCGGAGTGGATGCCGATGCGCGCCTCAAGCTCAAGCTCGGTCGCCGCAGCGACGCCGGCGACCGCATCCAGCATCCGCGGCGCCAACGCGACGATGCGCTCGACATGGTCCGGCTGTGCTTCCGGCACCCCGGCCGCGGCCATGTAGGCGTCGCCGATGGTCTTGATTTTTTCCACGCCGGCTTCGGCGGCCAGGCGGTCGAAGGCGGAAAATATCCTGCTCAAAAAGTCGATGGTGCGGTCGGCGGTCAGCTGCTGGCTGAGCGTAGTGAAGCCGACGACGTCGCAGAACAGAATAGTCGCCTCCGCGATCTGGTCGGCGATAGTCATTTCGCCGTTGCGCATGCGGGTGACGATGCTCTGCGGCAGAATGTTCAGAAGCAGCGTTTCGGAACGGGCTTTTTCCTGCTCCAAATCGGCGACGAATTTCCTTTCGCGGTCGCGGAGGTGCTTTCGTTCCAGCGAAGCGTCGATGCGCGCCTGCAACAGGATCGGGTTGAACGGCTTGGTCAGGTAGTCTTCGGCGCCGGCTTCGATACAGCGCACGACGCTGTCGAGCTCGTCGAGCGCGGAAATCACGATGACCGGGATGTCACCGGTGTGCTCCATCGCCTTGAGCCGGCGCAAGACCTCGAAGCCGCTCATCTCCGGCATGATCAGATCGAGCAGGATCAGATCGAAAGTCTCGGTGGCGACCAGCGCCAGCGCCGACGTCCCGTTGGCCGCGGTCGCGACCTGATGACCTTCACGCGTCAGCCGGCGCTCGAGCACATCGCGGTTTGACGTATTGTCGTCGACGACCAAAATGCGGCTCGACTGCGACTTTTCGCGCGCGGCGCCGGCGAGCAGCGGCTGGACGGTCTTTAGGGCGTCGGCCACGAGGTCAAGCTGCAGCGTACGGCTGCCGTCGACAGTCGATGCTGCGTCCTCGCCGCGTGCCAGCGCCGCCATGCCGTCGATCTGGCCGAGCAACTGGTCGGCCGACTCCTTGAGCTTGGTGAGATCGAGGCACAGCGGGTGCTCGCCGTCTTCCATGTCCTCGAGCAGAAGCTCGCTATAGCCTTTGATGGCGTTGAGAGGCGTACGCAGGTCATGGCGCAGCCGGCGGTGGAACGCCTCGAGGCTTTCGTCGCTGCGGCGATCGGCGGACGAATCCGCGATGAGACTCTTGACGAAGGCGTTGAGCTGCACGCTGGCGCCGCGCATCCGCTCGAGATCGGCGAGCAGGCTTTGCGAGGTTGCGCTTGGCGAGGTTGCGCCGCGGGCATCCTCGATGATCATCTCGAGCAGATCGGTTACGGCGGTCGCCGGCGCCTGCACCTCCTGCCGCAGGAACGCGGCGAGAGCCCGGCTCAAGCGCTCGTCTGGTGCCGTGCTCGACACACTTGCTCCTTGCTTCGAACCGCTCGTCCCCGCAAGCGGGGAGAGGGAGTAGGTCTAACCCTTGGCGACGCCCAACAGCTTCTCGATCTTGCCGATCAGGCGCTCGATCTCGACCGGCTTGGTGTCGTAATCGTCGCAGCCGGCCTCGATCGCCTTTTCGCGGTCGCCGGCCATGGCGTGAGCCGTGAGCCCGATCACCGGTACGCCGCGGGTGACGTCGTCGGCCTTGACGCGACGGGTCGCCTCCCAGCCGTCCATGATCGGCAGGCTCATGTCCATCAGGATGATGTCGGGCTTTTCCGAGCGCGCCAGCTCTACGCCTTCCTTGCCGTTTAGGGCGAACACCACTTCGAATCCGCGGCGGATCAGCCGGCGCGACAGCATATCCCGGTTCATTTCGTTGTCTTCGACCAACAAGACCTTCGCCATGCAACGCTCCAGTCCAATGATTTCACTTCGCAACTTATTTGGCGCCCGCGGCGGCGCGCGCCGGACGCCGCCTTACCGCTTCGGCAATGGCGACGGCGACTTCGATCCGCGTGGTGGTGGCTTTCTCCATCACCTTGCGCGCTTGGCGCAACAGCCGCTCGCGCTCGGCAGCGCTGAGCGCTTTGGCGGTGACCACGACCACGGGGATTTCGCGCCACTGCGCGTTCGCGCTCATGGCGTCGAGAAACTCGAACCCATCCATTTCCGGCATCATCAAATCGAGCAGGATCATGGCCGGCGGCGCGTGTTCGGCAAGCCAGGTCAGCGCGCGGCGGCCGTTGACCGCTTCCGCGGTCGCGAGGCCGAGTTTCTCGATGGTGTGGCGCATCATTTCGCGCGTGTTGGCGTCGTCTTCGACGACCAGAACTGGCCCGTTGCGGCGGACCAGCCGATGGATGAGCGCGGTCAACCGCGTGCGATCCACCGGCTTGGTCAGGACATCGACCGCGCCGAGGGAGAGCCCGATGCCGCGGTCGGGCGCAACGCTGACCATGACCACCGGAATGTCGGCGAGCTCGGGGTCGGCCTTGAGCGCGCTCAACACCTCCCAGCCGTCGGGCTTCGGCATCATCACGTCGAGGGTGATGGCATCGGGACGGATCGAGCGGGCGAGCTGCAAGGCTTCCTCGCCGGTTTTGGCGTGGATAAGCCGGTATCCGGAGCCTTTAAGGTTCGCGGTCAACAACTCGCGCGCGGCCGCATCGTCGTCGACGATCAGCACGGTCGTAACGTCGCCATTCGCCGCGACGCCGGGAGCGTCGGCGGGGCTGATCTGCGCGGGCTCGTCGCTGCGCGCGGGGAGCGTGATGGTGAAAGTCGAGCCTTCGCCGGGCTTGCTGGTCACCGCGATGTCGCCGCCTAAGAGCTGGCAGAACTGCCGGGAAATCGCCAAGCCCAAGCCCGTGCCGCCATATTTCTTGGTGGTCGACGCGTCCGCCTGGCTGAACGCCTGGAACAATCGGCCGAGCTGGTCCTCGGTCATACCGATGCCGGTATCGGAAACGGCAAAGCGCGCCATCGGACGTTCGGCGCCGTAGCGCTCGGCAACGAGCGTGAGCCGGCCGTTCTCGGTGAACTTGCTGCCGTTGCTCAGGATGTTGAGCAGGCTTTGTTTGAGTTTGGTACGGTCGGTGTGCATGGTGCCGAGATGCTCGCCGAGCCGCAATTCCAGCGTGTTGCCGTTCTTCTCGGCGAGCGGAACGATGAGCGCGCGCACTTCCTCGAGCAGCGGCGCGATCTCCACGGCCTCGAGGAAGAGGTCCATTTTGCCGGCTTCGACCTTCGACAGATCGAGGATGTCGTTGATCAGGCCGAGGAGGTGGCGCCCGGCGCCTTCGATTTTCTTGAGGTCGGGAACGAGCGCGCCGTCGCGGTCGTCGGCCGCTTCTTCCTGGAGGATTTCGCTGTAACCGATGATGGCGTTGAGCGGCGTGCGCAGCTCGTGGCTCATATTGGCGAGAAACTGCGATTTGTGCTGGCCGGCGATTTCGAGTTCCCGGCTCTTCTCGTCGATCTCGTGGAACAGCCGCGCGTTGCTGATCGCCAGCACCGATTGCGCGGCAAACGTCTTGATCAGATCGACGGTGTTGGGCGCGAAAGCGCCGGGTCTGCGGCGGCGCACCACCAGCATGCCGACGATCTCTTCGCCGCGCAGGAGCGGCGCCGTCAGCCGGGCGCGGAAGCCGGCGCGCAACACGATCTCGTTGATCGGATTGGGCGCATCCTCGCGCAAGTCGGCGACCTGGACCGGGTCCCGATGTGCCATTACGACGGCGATGTTCGACTCATCGAGACCGATATGCTGCTTCGACAAGGCGTCGATCAGTTCGCGATCCATGCCGTAAGTGGCGCGCAGATGGAATTCGCGGCTCAACTCGTCGAACACATAGATGGCGCCGGCGTCGGTATTGGAGAGCTGCACCGCCTTGGTGACGATGGTCGAGAGCACGGTTTCGAGGTCGAGCGTCGAATTGACCGCCTGCGATACTTCGCCGAGCGCGCGCAACTCGCCGACCGAGCGGCCGAGTTCGTCGGTGCGCTCGCGCAATTCGCTGAGCAGCCGGGCATTCTCGATGGCGATGACGGCTTGTGCGGCAAAATTCGTGACCAGCGCGATCTGCTTGTCGGTGAAGGGGCGCACCTCTTGACGGAAGATGGTTATGGTGCCGATCAATACTTCGTCCTTGAGCATCGGCACGCAAGCGCACGATCGCGCGCCGCCGAGGGTTGCCGCCCGACCGATAGCTTCGAGGGCGTTGTCGGTGGCCTGGCTTACTTCTTTGGTCAGTATGACGCGTTCGAGGAGGCTTCCGGGCACCGGTTGATAGGCGGCGGATTGACTTTGGAGAAATTCAGCGAACGCGGGCGGTGCATTGTGCATCGCGCCCACCCGCAAGCCTCCATTTTCATACAAGTTGAGCACGCCGAACTTCGCTTCGCAGATGCGCGTTGCACTATTCAGGATCTCGTTGAAGACAGGCCCTAAGTCCCCCGGTGAACTCGAAATGACCCCGAGCACCTCCGCCGTGGCGGTCTGCTGCTCTAGCGATTCGCGCAACTCGCTGAGCAGCCGCGCATTCTCGATGGCGATAACGGCTTGACTGGCGAAGCCGGCAACCAGCGCGATCTGCTTGTCGGTAAAGGGACGGACTTCTTTGCGATAAAGCGAGAAGGAGCCGATCAGCTCGTTATCCTTCAGCATCGGCACGGCGATAGAGGTGCGAACGCCGCCAAGCTCCACGGCGGTAACAGCGGCCGGTTCGCGTCGCTCGGTATAAGCCGGATCCGCCGCGGCATCGAGAACCTGATTGACGGCCTTCGTCGCCACCATCGGGGCGATGAGCCGGTTTTGCTCGATCGTCATCGGTACGTTCTTGCGCTCCGCGGCAAGCGCCGGCGGCGTATTGTACGCAGCCGCAAAGTGCAAAAGCTCACCATCCAGACGATAGATATTGCCGAACTTTGCGTCGCAGATGCGCACCGCATTTTCCAGCATAGCGGCGAATACGGGTTCCAGTTCGCCAGGAGAGCTTGAGATGACCTCCAGGACCTTGGACGTCGCCGTCTGCTGCTCAAGCGACTCGCGCAGCTCGGAGAGCAGCCGCGTGTTCTCAATGGCGATCACGGCCTGGGCAGCAAAATTTTGGACCAAGTCGATCTGCTTGTCATTGAAAGCACGCGCCTCATTCCGAAAAAGGCTGAACATGCCGACGAGTTCGCCTTCCTTCTGCATCGGTACGAACAGGTTCGCACGTATTCCGCCCAGCTCGACGCCTGCGACAAGGCTCGGACTGCTTCTCGAGACGTAAGCGGGATCTTTGCTCAGGTCGGCGGTATGCCAGGTCGATTTGGTTGCGATCGCGATGCCGAGAGGGGAGGTCGGTTCGGGGCGAAGCGGCTCATCTTTGCGGACTTTGACGAGCGCTTCAGGCGTGTTGTGCGAGGCCACATAGTGCAATGCTTCGCCATCCCACCGGTAGATGTTGCCGTAGCTCGCATCGCAAATTTGTGCGGCCTTTTCGAGCATGACGGCAAATACCGGCTGCAGATCGCCGGGCGAGCTGGAGATGACGCGTAGCACCTCTGTAGTCGCCGTCTGCTGCTCCAGCGACTCACGCAGTTCGGTAAGGAGCCGCGTGTTTTCGATGGCGATCACCGCCTGTGAAGAGAAGTTGCGCACCAAGTCGATTTCACGCTCGGAGAATGGACGCACCTCGGTCCGGTAAATTGCAAAAAACCCCAAGGCAGTGGTTTCCTTGCGCAGGCTCACCCACAGGCTGGTTCGCGCGCCGGCATGGATCATCGCTTGCAGACCGGGCGTTCGCCGCTCGGGCGGCGTTTCGCCCAGGTCGCGCACGTGAACAGTATCCTCGCCATGCCGCAGCCGGTCGGGTGGGCTGCCGGGTGGCACAATGACTGGTTTGGTGACGAACGCCGTTAGTTCCTCCGGCATGCCGCCACGCAGCGAGAAGGCGCGGTAATGATCGCCCTCAAAAATCGCCAGCGCGCCATAGGTCGCGCCGCACAGGCGCAATGCCTTGTCCACCATCGCGTCGAACACCGGCGCGAGATCGCCGGGTGAAGCGTTGATCACGCTCAGGACTTCGGCGGTCGCCGTCTGCTGCTCCAGGGACTCCCGTAGCTCGCTTAAGAGCCGTGTGTTCTCAATGGCGATGACGGCCTGGGCGGCGAAACCTTCAACTAGCGCGATCTGCTTGTCGGAGAACGGGCGGACTTCCTGCCGATAGACCGCGATCGTGCCGATCAGTTCATCTTCCTTGAGGATCGGCACGAGTAGCGTCGATCGGGCTCCCGCCAGCTCGACCAGTGCGTCTCCTTCTGGAAGCTCCCCTCTGGCGTCGGCGACGTGCAGCAACTGGCGCGTCTCGGCAACCCGTGCCAGCGGATGTCTGGGGCCGAGGCGGACCGTCGGTTGACGCTGGCGCAACTCGGCATACGCCGTCGGCACATTGTGCATAGCGGCGATCCGGAACTCGCCCTCTTCGTTGAGCACCAACACGCCGAAGCTCGCTTGGCAGATGCGGGTGGCATTCTCCAGCATGGTTGCAAACACCGGCTCCAGGTCGCCGGGCGAGCTGGAGATGACCTGCAGCACGTCTGACGTTGCCGTCTGCTGCTCCAAAGACTCCCGCAATTCGGAAAGCAGCCGCGCATTCTCGATGGCGATGACGGCTTGGGCGGCGAAATTCTCGACCAGCGCGATCTGCTTGTCGGTGAAGGGGCGGACCTCGCGGCGAAAGATGCTCAGCGCGCCGATCGGCTCGCCTTCCTTGAGCATCGGTACGACCAGCATGCTGCGTGCGCCGCCGAGATCGACAACAGCGACTACCGGCGGATCGCCTTGGCGATAGGCCTCATCGGCCGTGAGGTCGACGATATGAACGAAGTCACGGGTAGCCGCGGCGCGCGATACCGGCGCCAACGGCCCGGGGTGAAAGACCGTTCCGAGTTCGAATCGTTCGGCGAAAGCAGCCGGCATGTTGTAACGCGCGCCCATACGGCAGGCGCCGCCTTCGTAGAGCAGCAAATTGCCAAATTGCGCTTGGCAAAGGCGTGCTGCGTTCTCGAGCATTGCGTCAAAGACCGGCTGCAGATCGCCCGGCGAGCTTGAAATGACCTGCAGCACCTCGGAGGTGGCCGTCTGCTGCTCCAGCGATTCAGTGAGCTCGGCGGTGCGCTGCTGTTCGGCCTCGAACAGCCGCACGTTCTCGATGGCGATCGCGGCCTGGTCGGCGAAGGTCTGCAACAGCGCGATGTGCTTTTGCTCGAACGGCCGCACTTCGGTGCGGCGGACCAGAATGGCGCCGAGCGCGCGGCCTTCGCGCATGAGCGGCATGCTCAAGATGGTGCGGTGGCCGAATCTGACGGCGAAGTCCCGGCCGCGCTCGAAATCGTCGCTGGCGCGCTGCTGATCTTCGTCCTGCAACCATTGCCTGTCCACGATCGAACGTCCGGTGATCGAGGAACGGTCGAGCGGAATCGGTTGCAGCGGTTTCCCGAGGTTGCCATGCGAGGCGGCGAATTGCAGCATGCCGTCCGCGACGATGGCAATATCGACAAATTGCGCCTCGCAGATGCGGGCGGCATGTTCGGCCACGGTGGCGAGCACCGGTGTGACATCGCTCGGCGAATTCGAGATGACGCGCAGGATTTCCCCGATCGCCGTCTGCTGCTCCAATGACTCGGCCAGCTCGGCCGTACGCTGCTGCTCGGCTTCGAACAGCCGAACGTTCTCGATGGCAATAGCCGCCTGATCGGCGAAGGTTGCGACCAAGTCGATTTCGCGCTCGCTAAATGGTTCAACCCGGCTGCGCGCGAGGCCGATGACTCCGATTGGTTCGCCCTCGCGCATGAGTGGCACGCCGATCATCGAGCGAACCGCTCCGATTTCAGCATCCTGCTTTTTCGCATAAAGCGGATCGCTCCAAGCGTCGTCGATCCGCACGACCTGCCGGTTCATGGCGGCAAGGCCGACGATCGTTCCGTGGCCCGGCGCGATTGGATTTTGTCGCTCGATTTCCAGATAGGCTGGATCGAGACTGTAACCGGCCGCGAAGCGGTAGAGCCCGCTGTCCAACCGAAAGATCACGGCTGCTTCCGCCCGGCAGAGCCGCGCTGCGGTGTCGACAACACTCTGCAGGATAGGCTGCAGTTCGAATTTAGACCGGCTGATGACCTCGAGAACTTTCGACGTCGCCGTCTGCTGCTCCAGCGACTCGCGCAGTTCGGTGAGCAGCCGCGTATTCTCGATGGCAATGACGGCTTGCGCGGCAAAATTCGTCAGCAGTTCGACCTGCTTGTCGCTGAAGGGCCGGACCTCCTGACGATAGATCGCCGACAAGCCGATCACTTCGCTTTCCTTCAAGAGCGGCACCAGGATCAGGCTGCGCGCGCCTGTCGTGGTGGCGAAGAGGCGGATCAGCGGGTCGTCGCTGCTGTACGTGGCGAGATCGAGCACCTGTGCCGCTTGTCTGGTGGCGACTGCCTGCGCCGCGATACGCCCCATCAGGCCGGTCGGCGTCCAGGTCGGTTCGCGACGCCGCAACTCGGCATAGGCAGGCGGCGGATTGTGCATTGCGACCACGCGAAACGCGGTGCCTTCGCGCAACGACAGGACGCCGAATTGCGCCTGACAGATTCTGATTGCGTTCTCCAGCATGGTCGCAAACACCGGCTCAAGATCGCCGGGCGAACTTGAAATGACTTGAAGCACCTCCGAAGTCGCCGTCTGCTGCTCCAGCGATTCCGTGAGCTCGGCGGTGCGCTGTTGCTCCGCCTCGAACAGCCGTGCGTTCTCGATGGCGATCACCGCTTGATCGGCGAAGGTGCGCACCAAGTCGATCTGGCGATCGGTAAACGCCTCCACACGCCGGCGCGAAAGCCCGAACGCGCCGATGGGTTCACCTTGCCGGAGCAGAGGCACGCCCAGGATGGTCCTGATGAAGCCCTGAGACGCGGCCTGCCGGGCGGCGTGTTCTTCGTCGGCGCCAATGTCCGCTATCTGGACCGGCCGGCGTTCCACGAGAGCCCGGCCGATCGCCGTCCCTCGCCCGGGCGCATAGGACCGTGCCTGGATCAGCGCCGCCATCTCCGGCGACATCGCGGCGACCGCGACGCTTCGATAATCGTCACCGACCGGAAGTGCGAGATGTCCGGCATCCGCGTCGCACAACCGACGCGCCTTTTCCACCATCGCCTCAAACACCGGCTGAAGGTCGCCACGAGACGCGTTGATCACGCCCAGTATGTCAGCGGTTGCCGTCTGCTGCTCCAGCGACTCGCGCAACTCGGAGAGCAACCGCGTATTTTCGATAGCGATGACGGCTTGGGCGGCAAAGTTTGCGACCAGCGCGATCTGCTTGTCGGCGAACGGGCGAACTTCCTTGCGATAAAGCGTAATCGCGCCGACAAGTTCGCCGTCCTTGAGCATCGGGACGGAGAGCAACGTGCGGATGCCGCCGACTTCGACGCCTTCGACGAACAGCGGATCGCGCGCCCGGTAGCCGCGATGGGCCGATAAATCGTCGATCTGGGTGACCGATTTGGTCACGATCATGCGGCCGGTTGGGCTGTCGGGACTCGGGCGGAACGGTTTGCTGCCGCGAATCTTCTCATATCCCGGCGGCAGGTTATGTGACGCGACGAGGTGCAAAGCCTCGCCGTCCCAGCGATAGATGTTGCCGAAACTGGCGCCGCAAATCCGTGCGGCATTCTCCAGCATCTTGGCAAACACCGGTTTGAGGTCGCCCGGCGAGCTGGAGATGACCTGCAGCACCTCCGAGGTCGCGGTCTGCTGCTCCAGCGACTCGCGCAGCTCGGTGAGCAGCCGCGCGTTTTCGATGGCGATCACCGCCTGGTCGGCGAAGCTTTGCAGCAGTTGCAGCTCGGCCGGCTCGAACGGCTGCAGCACGTTGCGGTAAACGACGAGCGCGCCGATGGCGCGGCCCTTGGTCCGCAGCGGCGTGCCGACGATGGTACGAATGCCGTTGGCGCGCGCGACCTTGATGCCCGGCCAATTGGCCTTTTCGGGATCGAGCTCGTCGAGATCTGGGAAATGGACTTGCCGATTTTCACGAACCACCGTGCCCGGCACGTTGCGGCCGCCAACCGTCGGACGTTTTGCCGGGTCGGCGTAGAGATCGGTGTTCATCTGCTCCGCGCCTTGGCCGACACCGACCCACAATTTGAACGCGTCACCCTCGGCGATACGGATGGAGACGCCGGCGGCATAGAACTGCCGCGCGGTGGTTTCGGCGATTTTGCGGAGCGAACCTTCGACGTCGCCGGGTGCGGACGCGATGGCGCGCAGAATGTCCGAGGTGGCGGTCTGTCCTTCCAGCGATTCGCGCAGCTCTTTGAGGAGCCGGGTGTTCTCGATGGCGATGACAGCTTGGGCGGCGAAGGTCTTGAGGAGTTCGATCTGTCGGTCGCTGAACGGCCGCACTTCACGCCGATAGGTGGCGACCGTACCGACGACCCGCTCGTCCTTGAGCATCGGCACGATGATCAGGCTGCGAACCCCGGTGAGCTCAAAAAACTCCACCGCTTCGCGCTCGCCCTGCTTGAAGGCCCGATTCTCGGTGAAGTCCGGGATGTGACGAGGCTGCTTGGTCGCCGCCACGCGGATCAGCGGCGCCGGCCGAATAACGGGCTCGCGCCTGCGCAGCTCGGCAAAGGCCCGTGGCGCGTTGTGTGTTGCGACGAGGCGGAAGCCGTCGCCTTCGCGCAGCGTCAGAATACCGAAATTGGCTTGGGTAAGGCGCGTGGCTTTGGCCAGGATGGTCTTGAAGACGCGCGCAAGATCGCCGTGCGATCCGCTCATCAGATGCATGACTTCCGAGGTGGCAGCGAGCTGCTCGCGCGCGTCCTTGAATTCGCGTCGGAGATCGGAGGACGGGGAGGGGACAGCTTTCGGGGAGGGCGCAGTCTTGGCGGAGGCCCGCGCCGTCTGTTCGCGCTTGACGGCGACCTTGCCGCGCGCCGCCTTCGCGCGCGTCTTGCCGGCTTTGCTGTCCCGCTTCATCCGCGCCCTCGCGCCAGATTTCACCGGACCATACTACGCCGCTGCCGTGCGGGGGAGGTCCTCAAGCCGGCGGACTGTGCCGTGCTGGCGTCGCCTTTTTGTTGATAAGCGTCCCCGTTTCGGATACAAGCGAAAGAATCTCGCTCACTTCAGGGACGTCTACCGGTGACAGCCGTTGGATGGAGCGAGTGCGGTGCTTGCGGGCAGGAATCCGCTCGCGGGCGAAGTCCTTCGGGGCTTCGACAAGAGCCGCGGTGGAGCGCCGGAAGGCGAGGCGGGCTCCGATAATGCCCGCCGCCGTGCTCCGATAATGCACGGCTCATTGGTTGGATGCGCCTTACCGGCGCTCCGCCTCCCATTTTTTGCCGTGGCTTTGTGGTCTTGGTTTCGGTCCGTGGTCGCAAAGCTCGGACGCATACGCGCCGCGAGAACGAGTTCGCTCGGAATGACGAAACGAATTTAAACCGGCACGTGGGTAGCGAGTTCGAAGGTATCGCCGACATAGATCGAGGTGTCGGCCTTCGGCCGTTCGCCGGCGATGGCCTGGCCCTCGACCATATAATGCACCGCCTCGGCGATGTTGGTGGCGTGGTCGCCGATGCGCTCGATGTTCTTGGCGCAGAACAGATGGTGGATGCACATGGAGATCGTGCCCGGATCTTCCATGGAATAGGTGAGCAATTCGCGGAACAAAGAAACGTACAGCGCGTCGACTTCCTTGTCGGCCTTCCAGACCTGGAGCGCCTTGTTCGGATTGCGATCGACGAAGCTGTCGAGGACGGCGGCAAGCTGGGTGACCACCAACGTCGCCATGTGTTTGAGCCCGCGCATCAGCGCGCGCTGCGAATTATCGCCGCTGACCGCGAGCACGCGCTTGCCGATGTTCTTGGCGAGATCGCCGACGCGTTCCAGATCGGTGGCGATGCGCAGCATCGCCACCAGCGCGCGCAGATCGATCGCCATCGGCTGCCGCAGCGCAATGGTCGCGATCGCCTTCTCTTCGATCTGGCGCTGCAGCATGTCGACGGCAGCGTCGCCCGCGATAACCTGCCGCGCCAACCCGACATCGCGGCGCGTCAGCGCATCGATTGAATCGGTGACCTGCTTCTGGGCCAGGCCGCCCATCTGCGCGACCAACTGAGTGAGCTTGATAAGGTCGGTGTCGAAGACTCGTGCGGTGTGCTCGGAGACGTTCATTGTTATTTCCGCGGGGCGTTGGTGACTCTATCGGGGATGCGCACCGCTTGAGCTACGCAAACATCCCGGTGACAAACTAACCCAACGCCTTGGTGATTCTACGATTCGTGCGTGACGATCAGATGACATTGTTTGTTTGCCGGAGCTGAAAGTCTTCTTCCGCTAAGTATTTGTACTCGTTCGTCATCGCGAAGATGCAACTGTCATCTTGCGCACATCCGGGCGTCGCTAAAATCGAAATGATTCGAGCGCCGTTAACTTTTGCCGATGCATGCGTAGGACGCGTGTCACGGCTATGTCGGAATCGAAAGCTGGAACGGGAATAAAAATGATGGCCCCAATGGTCGTTGATGCGATCGGAGCCGGCGGCGCGCTGCTGACAACCGTGTGTTGGGTGCCGCAAGCGGTCAAAATCATCCGCGAGCGCGAAACGCGCGCTATTTCGCTGTCCGGCACGACGCTGTGTACGATCGGCGTGCTGTTGTGGCTCGTCTACGGGCTGGCGATCGTCGACGGCCCGCTCATCGGCTCAAGCATCGTCACGTTCGCCATGACGGCGACCATTCTAGTGCTGAAGTTACGTCATGGCTGAGGCGGAAGTGTTTTACGTCAGCACGCGCACCGGCTTGCCGTCCAAAAATCCGCGAATGTCGTCGACCATGCCGGCAAAGTAGGCCCGGTAATTCTGTGCGGTGACATAGCCGAGGTGCGGCGTCAGCACGACGTTATCGAGTTTGCGAAAGGGATGATCGATCGGCAGCGGCTCGACGTCGAAGACGTCGAGGCCGGCGCCAGCGATCCGTTTTCCTCGCAACGCCGCGATCAGCGCCGCCTCGTAGACGATCGGCCCGCGCGACGTATTGATGAGGTACGCGCTCTTCTTCATCAGCGCGAGCTCGCTGGCTCCGATCAGACCGCGGGTGCGATCCGACAATTGGAGGTGGATCGAGAGAAAATCGGCGCGGCGGAACAAATCGTCGCGGCCGACATAATCGACGCCGGCCTCGCGGCATTTATCCGGGTTGAGATTCTGGCTCCAGGCGATGACGTTCATTTTGAACGCCCGGCCGATTTCAGCCATGCGCGAGCCGAGCCTGCCGAGGCCGAGCAGCCCGAGCGTCATGTCCTCTAGATCAAGCCCGATGGTCGTTTGCCAGGCGGCGCCGGTTTTCAGCCGCGCGTTCTCGTGGCCAATGTGGCGGGCAAGTTCGAGCATCAGTCCGGTCGCGATCGCCGCGGTGCCATTGCCGAAGCCCGGCGTGCCGCACACCACCACGTTGTTGGCCTTGGCGGCGGCGAGATCGATCGAGGCGTTGCGTATGCCGGTCGTGATCAAAAGTTTAAGCTCCGGCAGCGCCTCGATAACCGCGCGCGGGAACGCGGTGCGCTCGCGCATGGCGCAAACAATCGCAAAGCCCTTGAGCGCGGCAATGACCTTATCGGCGGAGCCGAGATGCTCGTTGAAGACCGTGATTTCGATCTCGGCGTCAAGCTTCGACCTGTCGGCCATCGACAAGGCGACGTTTTGATAGTCGTCGAGAATGGCGCAACGCAGCGGCATTGAGGCTCCTGTTTCCGGCGCGCTGCCGGCGCAACGCTAAAGCCTACAGCCGCGGCAGGCGAATTGTCCCGTCCGGCGTTCGGTAAAGGGGAAACCTGTTGGCGGCCGCAAAGGGGCCAGCGATTATGCGGCGGCCTTGGCGATGTCGTCGAGGCCGGCGGCGTCGGCGAGATGCTCGGCGGACCGCGGTGCCCGGGCGGCCTGACACTTAGGCCCCGGCCCCCGCATATAATGTAATTCGGGCCGGTACGGATCGACGGCGCCGCCAAAGGCGCGCCGCAGGTCTCGAACCACGATCGCGATGTCGTGCCACATCAAACGCTCCGGCAGCCTTGTCGACTGAGGCGCTTTTGGCTTCCCGGTTGCGCTTTTCGGCAGGCGCTGAGCCGGGTTCCGGTTTCGAAGCTGCTTGCGTGCAATTTTCAGCGAAAAATCATTAAAAATTAGTACGAATATCGCGAAGTCGCGGCTGCCGCTTGGACGAAGAGGCCGCGCAAAGACGGTCAGGCTTTATGGAGACTAAAACGTGCGGCCTTGCGGGGGCGTGCCGCGCTCGTTAAATCAGCAGCGCATTCCCGCCGATCGGCCGCAAACCCTTTTCACCCGAAGGCCGGGCGCTTAACGCCCACACGCAAAAGACCATAATGGCTCGTCAATTCATCTATCACATGCAGGGCGTCTCCAAGTCCTATCCGGGCAACCGCAAGGTCTTGGAGAACGTCCATCTGCAGTTCTACCCCGATGCCAAGATCGGGGTCCTTGGCGTCAATGGCTCAGGCAAATCGACGCTGCTGCGCATCATGGCCGGCCTCGATACCGAATATAGCGGCGAGGCCTGGGTGGCCGATGGCGCCCGCGTCGGCTACCTGCCGCAGGAACCGCAACTCGACGCGACCAAGTCGCTACGCGAGAACGTCATGGAAGGGGTGGCGCCGCAGCGGGCGATCCTCGACCGCTATAACGAATTGGCGCTCAATTACTCCGACGAAACCGCCGACGAGATGACCAAGCTCCAGGACGAGATCGAGGCCAAGGGGCTGTGGGACCTCGATTCCAAAGTCGATCTGGCGATGGAAGCGCTGCGCTGTCCGCCGGACGACGCCGAGGTGGCCACGTTGTCCGGCGGCGAGCGGCGGCGGGTGGCGCTGTGCCGGCTGCTCCTGGAGCAACCGGAGCTTCTCCTGCTCGACGAGCCGACCAACCACCTCGACGCCGAATCGGTGATGTGGCTTGAGGGGCATCTGCGCAATTATCCGGGCGCGATCCTCATCGTCACCCACGACCGCTACTTCCTCGACAACGTCACCGGCTGGATCCTCGAACTTGATCGCGGCCGCGGCATTCCCTACGAGGGCAATTATTCGGCGTGGCTGGTGCAGAAGCAGAAGCGGCTCGCGCAGGAGGGCCGCGAAGAGGAAGCGCGGCAGCGGACGCTGGCGCGCGAGCAGGAATGGATTTCAGCTTCGCCGCGCGCGCGCCAGGCCAAGTCCAAGGCCCGCTACGAACGCTACGAGGAGCTGCTGAAAAAAGCCGGCGAGAAGCAGACCCAGACCGCGCAGATCGTCATTCCGGTCGCCGAGCGGCTCGGGCAGAACGTCATCGATTTCGAGCAGCTCAAGAAAGGCTTCGGCGACAATCTTTTGATCGACGACCTCACCTTCAAATTGCCGGCCGGCGGCATCGTCGGCGTCATCGGGCCGAACGGCGCCGGCAAAACCACTTTGTTCCGCATGATCACCGCGCAGGACAAGCCGGATGCCGGCTCGATCAAGGTCGGCGAGTCGGTGCATCTCGGCTATGTCGATCAGTCGCGCGATGCGCTCGACGGCAAGAAGACCGTATGGGAGGAAATTTCCGGCGGCCTTGATCAGCTCATGCTCGGCAAGCGCGAAGTCAATTCACGCGCTTATTGCGGGGCCTTCAACTTCAAGGGCGCCGACCAGCAAAAGAAGGTCGGGCAATTGTCCGGCGGCGAAAGAAACCGCGTGCATCTCGCCAAGATGCTCAAATCCGGCGCCAACGTCTTGCTGCTCGACGAGCCGACCAACGATCTCGACGTCGACACCTTGCGGGCGCTGGAAGAGGCGCTGGAAGATTTCGCCGGCTGCGCGGTGATCATCAGCCACGACCGCTGGTTCCTCGACCGCATCGCCACCCACATCCTCGCCTTCGAGGGCGAGAGCCACGTCGAGTGGTTCGAAGGCAATTTCCAGGATTACGAGCAAGACAAAATGCGGCGGATGGGAACCGACACGGTCATTCCGCACCGGATCAAATACAAAAAATTCTCGCGCTGATGCGCCGACCGTGCCGCGGCCTGATCTGCCTTTACGGCTTCACCAGCAATCCCTTGAGCACCAGATCGAGGTGAGCGTCGAAGTAAGTCTTTAAGTCGAGCGGGTGACGATCGTCGAACATCATGATCCAGATGTCGACGAACGCAATCGGACCGATAATGACGAGCGGACAATCGCTCACGACCGAGCGGCGGATTTCGCCGCGATCGATGCCGCGCTGAATGATCCGCGACAGCATGTCCATGCAAGGCTGGTGAATTTCCTCGTGGTAGCGGTCGGCGAGCGCCGGAAAGCGCGAGGCCTCGGCGATCAACATTCGTACCACTTCGCGACGGCGCCGGTCCTCGACCAGATGCTGATAGATGAAGCTGAATTGCGCGCGCAACAGATCGGCCGTGGAGCCTTCGTGGCGCTCGAACATTTCGTGGATGGTGTCGAGGCTCGCCTTCATCGCCTCATGCACCATCGAAATGAACAACTGCTCCTTGTTCTCGAAATAAACGTAGATGGTGCCCTTGGTGACGCCGGCGCGCTCGGCGATCTGATCGAGCGTGGTCACGGCGTAGCCGTTGCGCGAGAATTCGGTGAAAGCGGCTTCGACGATTTCTTGCGGCCGCTCGGCCTTGCGCCGGCGCCTGGTTTCCGGTCGTGTCTCAAGGACATCGGTCATGCGAACGATCCACCCTCCACAACCATAGTATAGTTATTGACTAACCAGATAGTAAATAACTAGTCTGCCCTTGTTAAGGGTGGGTCAAGTGCTGCTTTCGGTTGGGAAATTATGTTTGCGCGGTGGCCAGTTAGCCGCCGCGCAACGAGTCAGGCTTTTGGCGCGTTTTGGCGTGTTCCGGCCGCAAGCCGCGAGCGTGGCGCTCTCTTTATTATTATCGCTTGCGGCATGCGCCGTCGGCCCTGACTTTGCCGTTCCGCCGGCGCCGCCGGTTGCCGGCTACACCCCGGACAATCCGCCGGCGGCTACCGTGGCCGCGGAGGTTTCCGGCGGCGCGGCGCAGCACTTCGTCTCCGGGCGCGACATCCCCGGCGACTGGTGGACGGTGTTTCATTCAAAGGAACTCGACGCCCTGATCGCCGAAGCACTGCATGCCAACCCCAGCCTGCAAGCGGCACAAGCCGCGTTATGGCAAGCGAAGGAGACGCTCTACGCCTCCGGCGGCAAGCTTTTGCCTGCGATCGATGGCACCGCGTCCTTCGAGCGGCAGGCGTTCTCGCCGGCCGAATTCGGTCTTCCCGGCCCGACGCAGACTTTCAATCTCTTCCAGGCGAGCGTTGCCGTCTCGTACGCGCCCGATGTTTTCGGCGGCCAGCGCCGGCAGATCGAAGCCAACACGGCGACCGCCGAGTATCAGCGCTTTCAGCTGGAAGCGACCTATCTGACTCTGACCTCGAACGTCGTCACCGCGGCCGTCCAGGAAGCGTCGCTGCGCGGGCAGATCGCCGCCACGCTCGAGATCGTCAAAGCGGAAAGCGACCAGCTTGGAGTCGTGCGCCATCAATTCGAGGTCGGCGCCGCCAACCGCGCCGACGTCCTGACCCAGGAATCCGAAGTGGCGACGACGGAGGCGACCTTGCCGCCGCTGCAAAAGCAGTTGGTGCAGCAGCAACACGTGCTGTTGGCGTTGATCGGTCATTTCCCCAACGAAACGCGGCAGGACCGCCTGATACTTGCCTCGTTTCATCTGCCAACCAGCCTTCCAGTCAGCTTGCCGAGCCAACTCGTCGAACAGCGGCCGGACGTGCGCGCCGCGCAGGCGCAACTGCATCAGGCGAGCGCGCAGATCGGCGTTGCCATCGCCAACAGGCTGCCGCAATTCAATCTCACTGGCTCTTACGGCAACGCCGCGGCAACGGCGGCGACATTGTTCACGCCCGCTACGGCGGTGTGGACTTTGGGCGCTGCTACCACTCAGCCGATCTTCCACGGGTTCACCTTGTTGCATCAGGAACGCGCGGCCCGAGCCGCCTTCGATCAGGCCGACGCGCAATATCGCAGCACGGTGCTGAACGCGTTCTCAAACGTCGCGGACGCGCTCCGCGCGCTGCAACTGGATGCGGCGACGCTAAAGGCGCAACAGCGCGCCGTGCGCGCCGCTTCCGACACCTTCGATCTGACCAGCGGGCAATATCGGCTCGGCGCGGTCACGTATATCATTCTGCTCAATGCCCAGCGCACCTACCAGCAGGCGCTGCTGGCGCTGGTGCAGGCGCAGGCCGCGCGCCTTGCTGATACGGCCGCGCTTTACGCAGCGCTCGGCGGCGGCTGGTGGAACCGCATCGACGTCGTGCCCGATCCTTATAGTCCCGAACCGCAAATCGTCCAGGCAGTGAGCGATACGCCGCCGCCGGCAAAAACGGAGCTGCGTCAATGACCAAGCGCATGGTGATCATGCTCGTCGCGGTCGCCATCGTGTTCGGCGGAATCTTTGGCTTCCAGGTGTTCAAGGCGGCGATGATCAGAAAATTCATCTCCGCTGCGAGCAATCCGCCGCAGACCGTCTCCACCGCGAAAGCTTCATACGGCGAATGGGTACCGAAGATCGAAGCGGTCGGGTCCTTGCGCGCGGTCAAAGGCGCGGACCTGTCGCTCGAACTGTCCGGCGTCGTCGAATCGATCTCGTTCAATTCCGGCGACGACGTCGAAGAGGGCGCGCCGCTTCTCAAGCTGCGCACGGCCGACGACGTCGCTCGCCTGCAGCAGCTGCAAGCTATGGCCGAATTGAGCGAAATCACCTCCGAGCGCGACCAGAAGCAATTCAAGATGCAGGCGGTCAGCCAAGCTACGCTCGATACCGACGCAGCCAATCTGAAGAACGCGAAAGCGCAGGTGGCGCAACAACAGGCGATGATCGACAAGAAGGTGCTGCGTGCGCCGTTCTCCGGCCATCTCGGCATCCGTGCCGTCGATCTGGGTCAATATCTCGGCCCTGGGACCGTGATCGTGACGCTGCAGGCGCTCGATCCGATCTTTGTAGATTTTTATGCCCCGCAACAGGCGGTCGATCAGATCCGCCTCGGTCAGCCGGTCACGGTCAAGGTTGACGCCTTCAAGGATCAAACTTTTACCGGCGAGATTTTGGCAATCAATCCCAAGGTCGATACCGGCAGCCGCAACGTGCTCATCCGTGCGACGCTGAAAAATCCGGACCACAAGCTCCTGCCCGGCATGTATGCGACGGTCGATATCACGACCGGCTCGCCGCAGAACTACGTGACGCTGCCGCAGACCGCGATCACCTATAACCCGTACGGCGACACGGTGTATGTGGTCGAAAGCAAAGGCACCGACGCCGAGGGCAAGCCGCAGATGGTGGCGCGGCAGACTTTCATCGCGGTCGGGCCGACACGCGGCGATCAGGTCGCGGTGCTCAAGGGGGTCGACGACGGCGACATGGTCGTGACCGCCGGCCAGATCAAGCTGCATAACGGATCGGTGGTGCTGATCGACAACTCGGTGACGCCGACGGCCGACGCGGCCCCGGTACCGATCGATCGCTGACGGGACCGCCACGATGAACTTTACCGATCTCTTCATCCGCCGCCCGGTTCTCGCTTCCGTCATCAGCCTTTTTATCCTGGTGGTCGGCGTGCGCGCCTATTACGCGCTGCCGGTGCTGCAATATCCGCGCACCGAGAATGCGGTCGTCACCGTCACCACCACCTATTACGGCGCCGATCCCGACGTGGTCGCCGGCTTCATCACCACGCCGCTCGAAATCGCCATCGCTCAGGCCTACGGCATCGACTACATGACGTCGACCAGCCAAAGCAGCACGTCGACCATCACTATTTATCTGCGGCTCAACTACGATGCCGACAAAGCGCTCACCGAGATCAACACCAAGATCGCTTCGGTGCTCAATCAGCTGCCGACCGGTACGCAGCAACCGGTGCTCACGGTCAAGATCGGCCAGACCATCGATGCCATGTATCTCGGTTTCGACAGCGATACGCTGGCGCCGAACCAGATCACCGACTATCTGACGCGCGTCGTGCAGCCCAAGCTGCAGACCGTGCCGGGCGTGCAGACCGCAGAGTTGCTCGGCCAGAAGGTCTTCGCGCTGCGCGCCTGGCTCGATCCGCAAAAGCTTGCGGCGTACGGACTGACCGCGAGCGACGTTACCGCTGCGCTTGCCGCCAACGACTTCATTTCCGGCATCGGCAACACCAAGGGCCAGATGGTGCAGGTGAACCTCACTGCGTCGACCGGCCTGCATTCGGCAAGCGAATTCCGTAACCTCGTCATCAAGCAGGTCAACGGCGCGGTGGTGCGGCTGCAGGACGTCGCCAATGTCACGCTGGGCGCTGAGGACTACGAGTCCGAGGTCGGCTTTGACGGCAAGCAGGCGGTTTACATCGGCGTGCAGGTCGCGCCGGCGGCCAATCTTTTGGAGGTGGTGCGCGGCGTACACAAAATCTGGCCGGACATCCACGACCAGCTGCCGCGCGGGCTGGAAGGCGCCATCGTTTATGACTCCACCGAGTTCGTGAATGCGGCGATCTACGAAGTGGTCTTAAGCCTGATCGAGGCTTTGGTGATCGTCACCCTGGTCGTGTTCCTGTTTCTGGGCTCGGTGCGCTCGTCGCTCATTCCGACCGTCGCCATACCGCTATCACTGGTCGGCACCCTGATCATCCTGTTGGCGCTTGGCTATTCGATCAACTTGTTGACCCTGCTGGCACTGGTGCTGGCGATCGGCCTTGTCGTCGACGACGCCATCATCGTGGTGGAAAATGTCAGCCGCCATCTGGAGGAGGGTGTCGCTCCGATTCCGGCCGCGATCGCCGCGGCGCGCGAGCTCGGCTGGCCGATCGTCGCCATGACGGTGGTGCTCGGCGCGGTTTATGTGCCGATCGGGTTTCAGAGCGGACTGACCGGCGCGCTGTTTGCCGAATTCGCCTTCGCGCTGGTCGGCGCCGTGACGGTTTCCGGTATTGTCGCGCTGACGCTCTCGCCGATGCTGTGTTCGCGGCTTCTCAAAGCCCACGATCCGCAGCATCGCGGTTGGGAGCAGAAGTTCACCTACTATATCGACCACGCCTTCAACTGGCTGCAGGGCGCCTATCAACGGCGGCTGCACGGCAGCCTCAACTACCTGCCGGTGACGATTGTGTTCGCGCTGATGGTCCTCTCGAGCATTTATTTTCTGTTCATCACCGCCCATACCGAGCTGGCGCCACAAGAGGATCAGGGCGTCATCCTGTCGCAATCGATTGCCGCACCCAACGCGACGCTGAAGCAACGACAGCTTTATTCGCACGAAATCTACGAGATTTTCTTCAGGCACCCTGAGACCGAGCATGTGTTTCAGATCGACCTGCCGGGGCAGTCGATCTCCGGCATGGCGTTAAAGCCGTGGGACAAGCGCTCGAAGTCCACGAACGCGCTGCAGCCGGTGGTGCAGCAGGAATTGGCCAAGATCGCCGGTGAGCGGGTGGTTGCCTTTCAGCCGCCGCCGCTGCCGGGAAGCATCGGCCTGCCGCTCCAGTTCGTGATCGGCACGACCGAGCCGTTCGAACGGCTGTATAACCTTGCGCAGGATTTTCTGCACGAAGCGCAGGCAAGCGGTAATTTCATTTTCCTCGACAGCGATCTTAAGATCGACAATCCGCAATCGAACATCGAGATCGATCGCGACAAGACCGCGCAGCTCGGCTTGAAGATGAGCGACGTCGGCGGTTCACTGGCCGCAATGCTTGGCGGAGCCTACACCAACTACTTCAGCATGAGTGGTCGCTCCTACAAGGTTATCGCGCAGGTGCAACAACGCTTCCGCTTGAACCCGAAGCAGTTACTCGATTATCACATCCGCACGGCCGACGGGACGTTGGTGCCGCTCGCGACGGTCGCCACCGTCTCGACAAAAACCGTTCCGGAATCGATCAATCATTTCCAACAGCTCAACAGCGCCACTATCCAGGGCGTCGCTATGCCCGGCGTCGCGCAGGGCGACGCGATTGCCTATCTGCAAGACTTGGCGGCGCGCAAATTGCCCCGCGACTATTCGATCGATTACGGCGGTTTGAGCCGCCAGTACGTGCAAGAAACCGCCGGCTTCGCCGCCACCTTCGGTTTCGCGCTGATCATCATTTTTCTGGCGCTGGCGGCGCTGTTTGAAAGCTTCCGCGACCCCGTCATCATTCTCGTGTCGGTGCCGATGTCGATTGCCGGCGCGCTGATCTTTGTCTCAATCGGCATCGCCGGCGCCTCGCTCAACATCTACACCGAGGTCGGCCTGGTGACGCTCATGGGCCTGATCAGCAAGCACGGCATCCTGATCGTGCAATTCGCCAACGATCTACAGGCCGAAGGCCGCTCCAAGCGGGCCGCCATCGAGGAAGCGGCCGCGATCCGGCTCCGTCCGATCCTGATGACGACCGCCGCCATGGTTCTCGGCGTGTTGCCGCTGATTACCGCCGGCGGCGCCGGCGCGGTGTCGCGCTTCCAGATGGGTCTCGTGATCGCCACGGGATTGTCGATCGGCACGCTGTTTACGCTGTTCGTCGTTCCGGCGGCGTATATTCTGCTCGGCGCGGATCGTTCGAAGGCCGCGGCCGTGACTGCGGACGCTGCGCCGGCGCACGTTCCGGCCGAATAAGCGGGTTCGCGAGCTGGCGAAGGGGCTTCGCGCCATGGATGACTGGAGCGCGCGGCAATATCTGAAATTCGAAGATGAGCGCACCCGCCCGCCGCGCGACTTGTTGGCGCAGGTGCGGCTGGAGCATCCGCGGCTTGTAGTCGACCTCGGCTGCGGTCCGGGCAATTCGACCGAGCTTTTGGTCGAGCGCTTTCCGCAATCTGAGGTGATCGGTGTCGATTCCTCGCCCGATATGCTGCGTAAGGCGCGCGAACGGCTGGCGGGCTTAACCTTTGTCGAGGCCGATATCGCGACGTGGACCGCGGACCCGCGCGCTGACCTTCTGTTCGCCAACGCATCGTTCCAGTGGATCCCGGATCACACGCAAATCCTGCGGCGGCTCCTCGCGGCTTTGCCGGCGAGCGGCGTGCTGGCGGTGCAAATGCCCGACAATACCCGCGAACCCTCGCATGTGCTGCAGCGTGAGGTCGCGGCGAACGGGCCATGGGCGGATCATCGAGACATCAAAGCCGCCGCCCGCGGCGACTTGCCGCGGCCGGAGGTCTATTACGACCTGCTCAAGCCGGACTGCAGCCGGATCGACATCTGGCACACGATCTACGAACACGCGCTGGCGTCGCCGCAAGCGGTTGTCGAGTGGTTCAAAGGCTCGGCGCTGCAACCGTATCTATCGCCGCTCGATGCCACTCAACGCGCGGCGTTCCTCGCCGCCTACACGGAAAAAATCGCCGCCGCTTATCCGCCGCGCGTCGACGGCAAAGTATTGTTGAAATTTCCCCGCCTGTTTATTGTCGCCGTGCGATGAGAATAGCCGCAATTGTTTTTTGCGCTGCGCTTTTGAGCAGTTTGGATTGTGCTCAGGGCGCGCAGGCCGCTGACGCCGCCTTCAAGTCCTGGCTTGAATCGCTGTGGCCGCAGGCGCAGGCCCTCGGCATTTCGCGCGCGACCTTCGCGGCGGCGACACGCGATCTCGAGCCCGATCTGTCGCTGCCGGAGCTCGTCATTCCCGGCCGGCCGGAACATGCCGGACCCGGGCAGCCGGAATTCGTGCTGACGCCGGCCGACTATCTAAAAGAATCAACGATCGAGAGCCTGGCCGCACAAGGCCGCAAGGTTTACGAGCAGTATCGCTCGCAACTTGGCGCGATCGAGCGAGAGTTCGGCGTCAGCGCGGCCGTCGTGCTCGCCATTTTCGGGCGCGAGACCGATTACGGCCGCGCCCACGACGCCCACGACGCCATTCGCGTTCTGGCGACGCAGGCCTATTACGGCAAGCGGGCGGAAAAATTTCGCGGCGAATTTTTATTGGCGCTGAAAATGCTTGACGACGGCGTCATCAAGCGCGCCGAGGTGAAAAGCTCCTGGGCCGGCGCCATGGGGCTCACGCAATTGCTGCCGTCGGAGTATTACAAATACGCGGTCGATTTCGACGGCGATGGCAAGGCCGACATCTGGCATTCGGTGCCGGATTCGCTCGCCTCGGCGGCGAAGCAGCTCGTCGACAAGGGTTGGCAGCGTGATTTGCGCTGGGCGTATGAAGTCCACGCGCCGGCCGACGTCGACTGCACTATCGGCGTTCCTGAAAACACGCGTCCACTCGGCGAGTGGCTGAAAAGCGGCTTTGTGCTGGCCTACGGCCGCGTCCTGTCGGCGCCCGAACGCGCCGAGGAGGCATCGCTCTTGCAGCCCGCCGGCCTTTACGGGCCGGCGTTCCTCGCCACCAAGAATTACTTCGTGATCAAGGAATATAATTTCTCTGACTTATACGTCTTGTTCGTCGGACACTTGAGCGACCGCATCGCGGAGCCGCGGCCGTTCGAGACGCCGTGGGGCAAGGTCGCGCAGCTGCCGACGCGCGATCTCGTACGCATGCAGGAAATCCTCACCGCTCGAGGCCTTTACCACGATAAAATCGACGGCAAGGCGGGGATGAAAACGCGCTCAGCGCTGGGCGATTATCAGAAGAAGAACAACCTCAAAGTCGATTGCTGGCCCACCGCGGCGCTGCTTGCGCATATGGAGACCGGGGGCCATTGAGTCGAAGCCGGCGGTTTGTCTGCTTCATCGGGGAGCAAAATGTATCCAAAGAATCGCGTCGATGCACTCACCGACGGTCTCTTCGGCGTGGCGATGACAATTCTGGTCCTCGACTTAAGGCTGCCTGATGAATTCGACCCCGCCGACCAGGCTGCGCTTATGCGCGCGCTGTTTGGCCTTTGGCCCAAATTCTTCCCCTACGCGCTGAGCTTTTACGTCCTTGGCTCCACTTGGCTTGCGAACATCAAACTGCGCTCGCGCGGCGAGTTCGTCAGCAAGCATTATGCGGTTTGGTGGCTGCTCTATCTGCTGCTGGCCACCTGCATACCGTTTTCCACCGCCGTCGTCGGGCGGTTTGCCCATTTCGGTCCTTCAGCGTGGCTCTATTCCGCCAACCTGGCGGCGCTGGCGGCCGTCGGCTACCGAATGGTGACGCTGCTGCCCGGTCTTGACCACGACGAGCATACGATTGACCGCAAAGTGTCGCTTCTGGTCCTGATGGGTACGGCGGTGCTGTGTGTCGGGATTAGTTTGTTCGATCCGGCGAAAGCATTGTGGGTCTACGCACTCAACATCGCCGCGCCGCCGCTGGCGCGCTGGATCGGGGCGAGACGGTTGACGACCGATGGCTGACACGGATCGGCGCTCCTCGCGGCGGCGGGGATCGTGCTGTGTCAGATCGCACAGCGAGCGTCTGCGTTCTTAGGCCCGGCGAACTCTAGCCGCACGGTAACGCAGTCCAGCCCAGAGGCCGGCCACACCACCGGCGATTATCAGCAGCACCGTGAATGGGGTGCCGATCGTTTCGGCAAGCGAGCGCGACAGCAACTGGTAGTGAACGATCGCGATGACCAGGATGATGCCAAGCCCGGCAACGCTGCCTATCGCGCCATACGCGAGCCGCGACCAAAATGACGGCGCCTCCCAGGCTCGCTGTTTTCCCGACGTGCCGAACAGGGCGGCAATAATGTTTTCCATATCGTCGTCAAAACTCTCATGCCGCAGCGGCAGCGCGTTTCGCGTCGTGATGCCTCGGATGTCGTCAGGGAGCTGCTCGTGGCCAGGCATTTGCGCTCGCGCAACGAGAACGGGCAGCACAAGCTTGAGCTTTGCCAAAGCGGCACGCACCTCCATCCGCACATAATCGTCGGCTTTCCAGATTCTGGCCGTATCTCCCGCCGCGGCCGGCGACACCCACTTATCGCCGATGAAAATCAGCGCGGCATCGCTGTCGTCGATCGCACGCTCGATCCGCTGTTCGAAATCTTCGCCGCCCTTTATGGCGCTGACGTCAAAAAACACGTCGTCGGGGCGCAGCACACGGCATAAGCGGTCGTAACCGCGGCCGGCGGCCGATGCCGTGTCGTCTCGTCGATAGCTGATAAACAATCTCATTGCGGTGGCGCGCGGCGCTCAGTTCGGTTTGACAAGGAGGGCGAGCAGACCGGCTTTCTCGAGATGCTGCTTTCCGGTGAGGGGGCTCCCTTCGATCAATTTTGCGGTCGGGCCGCCTTCGCTGGCAAACTCGTAAATGAGCGCCTCGCAGTGCCCGTCTTTGAAGGACCGCTCGGCGATATCCGGCGGCAGGACGTTGCCTCCCCGCGCCAGCCAATTTTGCGCGTCTTTTTTGTTCGGCTCATTCGGCGATTGGACGAAGGGTGGGCCTTGCAAAATGAAAACGATCACCCGGTAGCGGCCGGGCTCCGCAAAGAACAGGCCGCGCAGATAAAGCGACGCCGTAAGACGCGCATCCACCGTTTTTGCCGGTGGCCAGCGCCGCGGATCGGCCGCGGACGATCCGTCAGTGTTGATGTGTTCGAGTCGCGTTACGAGCGCTATGCCCCCGGCCGGCGTCGCAAAGAAACTTCGCTCGACGTAGCCTCGGGTTTCGAGCGCGGCGACGATGGCATCGGCGGCCGCGCCAAGGGTGGTTATGCCTGCGAAGAGGTTGTCGGGCAGAAGATACGACGACGACGCTGTCGGCGGAGGCCAAGGGAAGGGTGGCAGTTCTGCTGTCGCGTCGTCCGCCAAGGGTGGCGATTTAGGCGGGCTTTCTTCGGTGCTGGTCAACTCCGGTCCGCGGCTGCCGCCAACCGCCGTTGGCGAGACGCTATGCAAATGGAGCGACCCGACCGCCTGCATTATTCCGGCGCCGACAAGCAGCGCCGCCAAAACAGCCAAGGTGGTCCAGATTGCCGTTCTGCGTGGCATCGTTGCTAACCGCTCCACCGGAAATTTGTCGGTGTCGAGAATGGCATTTATCAAACTTCGATGGGCGGACCAGACCTTCTAACGACACTTGAACGTCTGGCACCATGCGGCGTACGGTCAGACGTCGATCGCCGCCGGCCGCGAGTTGACTGCGACTTCATCGCTTGGCACGGTCGCCATCGTTGCCGGCCGATTGGTTGCCTAGTGCGAGCAGGGCGCGGAGCGCGTCAACCAACTTTGCGCCGGATGCGTCGAGGCCCAGCGGCTGACCGGAAGAGGATAGCATTGCGCGGATCTCCCCCGGCTTGAGCGTTGGTTTGCGTTCGAGGAGCAACGCCGCCACGGCACTGACGTGTGCGGCGGCGATCGAGGTCCCGGTCGTGACTTGATAAGAGCCGGCGGGAGCGGCGGCGAGAATATCGACGCCGGGGACTGCGACAACAATATAGTCGCCGCGGTTGGCCATGTTGTAGATCCCGTCTCCGCTGTCGGTGGCGGTTACCGCAATCACGTTGGCATCGGCTGCCGGGTAGAGCGGCGGTGATTTGGGCCCGGCATTGCCGGCGGCCGCGATTAATACGAGATCCTTGGCGTAGGCAGCGGCGAGCAGACGGTGCAGATCCGGATCCAATGGTCCGGCGAAGCTCATGTTGACGACGCGGGCGCCGTTGTCGGCCGCCCATTGCAGGCTCTTGTAGATGGCATACGAGGTCCCCTTGGCGTCACCATTGCCGAACGCATGAGCCGCCAACAGCTTAGCGCCCGGCGCCACACCCAACAGCTTGCCGTGCGCGGTGATTGCGCCCGCCATCGCGGTTGCGTGTTTATGCGCGGTTGTGTCGCCGCCGGCCGCGTCGAAGCTTTTTACGATAGTGTCGGCGAAGTCCGGATGCTGCGGTTCAATCTGCGAATCGATCACCGCAATCAGGACATCCTTCCCGGTCGCAATCTGCTGCGCCTCACGGACATGCAGCTTGGCAAGAACATACTGCGCAGCGTCGCCGTCGGTCGCCGCGGGCGGGGCGGATTGCTCTTGCAGCGTGTAAAGATAGTTCGGCTGCGCGCTGGCGACCGTGCGCTCGCTCTCAAGCGCACCAATGACGTCCGCTACCGAACGGCGACCGCCAAGCCGATAGTGGTATAACGAGGCGCCGATCAGCGGAAAGTTTTGCGACTCCAGACGGGTCAGATTGTAGCGCCGCGCGATTTGATCGATTGCCGGCTGCGACGCGTTTGGCGCAAATTCGACTACGACTTCGTCCGCGACGAATCGGGTTTCGCCGCGGGGCGGAACGCCGCTCGGCCGATTGCCGTTACCGCCGCCGGCAGCACCGCTCTGCTTGGCCATGGCTTGCGGCTTTTGCTTGCTCGAAGCCTGGCCGGCGCTTCCGCCGCCGCCCGCGCTGGGCGGCTGCGCGATCATCTGCTGCATAAGCGCGCCGCCGACGCCGATCGCTAACCCGACGCCCATCTCTTGTGCCGCCGCCGGAGCGGACGCGATAACCAACAACACCGCCGACGCGGATAGCGCCGCCGGCAGACGCAAGCGCGGAGCCTTCGAGCAATTTGACATGGCGAACTCCCCTGTGGGGGTATCAACTGCCGACCGGTTGCCGCGCGGTATGCGCGACCGCCGCCGGCGCGGCTCGGCACTCTCCCGGCATGCGGCCCGGGCCGAAGAATGAAACAACGAATTCCGGTGGCCGCCCCCGGCCATTAAGGCTGCGCGGCCGGTTTCCTGTTTCCAACACCGCTTTCCAGCGCCGTTGGCGGCGCACCAGCGCTTCATAGCACGCCGGTCGCGGCGACTTCCAGCCGCGGTAATGGAGTGCGCTTCGAATTGATGCCTATAAGAAGCTCAGTCCTCGCCGGGTATCGCTAGCGGCAAATGGTCGTCATCCTCGCCGGCATAGCCGAGCGCGTGCTTGACGGCTTTTTTGATCGAACCGGTGACGCCCGGGTCGCTGTTGTGGACGGCGTAGCGGCCGCGGGCGCGCTCGGCGACGACTTCGCCCGGGATCGCGGCCGGTTCGCAGATGCGGCGCCCACTCGCGCGGCGCATCAGATCCACGTGGATGTGGTTATAGTGATACACGTTGGCGCCGGGCGCGAGTACGGTCGAGAATTCTTCGCAGGCGGCAAGCTGCACGTCGTGCAAAAATCCCTGCTCCTCCGGCGACCCGTGCCAGCCGTATTGCACGGTGATCTTATGCCCGTCGGCGAGCACGAATTCGGCGACGTCGAGGGCATTGCCGAACGCGTGTTCCGAGATGTGGGCGTTCGAATTGCCGTTCATACCGCGGCACGAATACGCTGAGATTTGTTTGATCTCGACCACCGGCACGCGGAACCAGCGCAAAGCCGCCGGTTGTACCGCAACCGTGATCCATTGATCGAGCGCCGAGACGATGGGGCAGGCGAGCGTTGCCGCCGGCTTGATTTCTACGGGACCGGCGGTCGCGGTCACCGCAGGTCCGCGCGACAGGCCGAGCGGCTCGTGCTCTTCGGCAGCGGGCGGAGGTGACATCACGCGCGGCGTGTAGGCGGGCGGCGGACTTGAACGCGAGGGCGGCGCACTGCCATAGGGCCGCGGCGGCTCCGGCTCGAAGGCGGCGCTGTCTTCTTCCGGATCGGCGATGCCGGGGGCGTAAAGCGACATCGGTGCACCGGCGAGAGGTTTTGCGGGTGCTTGCGGCGGCGGCAATGCGTCTGACTGAATGACCGGCCAATGTTGCGGCATGGCGCTGTTTGGTATTGCGCTGTTCGGACTGGCGCCGTTCGGCACGGCGCTCGGCGGCCGCAGCGGTTCGTCGTCATAGCCGAGCGGGGAGCTTTCACCGAGTGCCGTCACGCGAACGGGAAAATCGGCGCCACACATGCCCGGCCCGCTGATCGCCGAGATGCGAACGCGATCGGGACCGTCTTTGATGGCGCCGGAATTCAAGCAGGCGACTTCGGCGTCGTGTCGCCAGCTCTCGCGTTCGCCGCTATAAAAGTTATGGCCGCAGCCGGCGAGCGCGATCAACGCGGCTGCCGCAAGCGAGCCGAAGAGAAAGACCTGGACGCCACGCGACATGCGCGGACAATGCGAGCATTTCCGTTAAGGACTGCTCAATGTTGTGGCGGGTTGCGCAGCCGCAGGCTTGTGTTAACCATGTTTGCTCGGACGGGAGGCGTCGCAGTCCGTCTCTTCAACAACCCGGGTCATCGCCCATGGAAGGCAAGGCGCGGATCATCTTTCCCATCTTCGCCACGGCGATCATCGTGCTTGTCGCCAGCGCCGCCGTGACCTTTTCCGATATCGGGCCGCGCGGCGATTTCGTGCTACGCTGGCTTTCGGCCTTTCTGATCGGCTGGCCGGTGGCGGCGGTGACCGGCTACGTTGTCATGCCGCATGTGCGCCACCTGACCGAACATATCGTCGCCTTGATCGAAGGCAAACACGGCGACGCCTGACGCCGGCGGCTTTTTTATTCGGCGGCGCTGCGCATCGCCGGCATCGGGTCGTAGTTGAGGACCGGCGACAGCCACCTTTCGGCCTCTGCGATGGTCCAGCCTTTGCGCTTGGCGTAATCTTCAACTTGATCGCGTTCGATACGGCCGACGCCGAAATAATAGCTTTCGGGATGGCTGAAATAACAGCCGCAGACGGAGGCGCCCGGCCACATGGCGAAGCTCTCCGTTAGACGCACGCCGGTCTGCCGCTCGCCGTCTAGAAGCGCAAACAACGTTGCCTTCTCGGTGTGATCGGGCTGCGCCGGATAGCCCGGCGCGGGGCGGATGCCACGATATTTTTCCGCGATCAGCTCGGCGCTGCCCAAAGCCTCATCCGCCGCGTAGCCCCAAAATTCCCGGCGCACGCGCTGATGCAGCCGTTCAGCGAGCGCTTCGGCGAGCCGATCGGCGAGGGCCTTGGCCATAATGGCGGAGTAGTCGTCGTGGGCGCGTTTGAACCGCTCGGCAATCGCGTCTTCGCCGACGCCGGCGGTGACGATAAAGGCGCCGACATAGTCGGCGAGCCCGCTCGCCCGCGGCGCCACAAAGTCGGCAAGCGCCACGTTGGCGCGGCCCTCGCGGCGCGGCAGCTGCTGGCGCAAGGTGTGCAACGTCGCGATCGGTGTTCTGCGCGCCTCGTCGGCGAAAACGAGGATGTCATCGCCTTCGCTGTTTGCCGGCCACAAACCGAGTACGGCGCGCGCTTTGAACCAGCGCTCGTCGGCGATCTGCCGCAACATCGCCTGCGCGTCGGCGAACAGCGCGCGCGCCGCTTCGCCGACCTGCGGGTCGGAAAGGATCGCCGGATACTTGCCGCTGAGTTCCCAGGTGGCAAAGAACGGCGTCCAGTCGATGAAGTCGATCAGTTCGGCGAGCGGGACATCGGTGAGCTGCTGGGCGCCAAACCGATGCGGCACCGGCGGCCGGTAGCTTCCTGACCAGTTGAGATGCAGCGCGTTCAAACGCGCGTCGATGAGCGGGAGGCGTTGTTTGTTCTCCTCGCCGCGCGCATGCGCGGCGGCGATGCGGGCGTATTCGGCGCGCACCTCGTTGACGGTATTCGTCCGTGTTGCGGGCGAGAGCAGCGAGGATACGATGCCGACTGCGCGGCTGGCATCGGTGACATAGACGGTCTGGCCGCGCCGGTAATTGGGATGGATCTTTACCGCGGTATGCACGCGGCTGGTGGTCGCCCCGCCGATGAGCAGCGGAATGTCCAAACCCTGCCGCTCCATCTCGGCAGCGACATTGCACATCTCATCGAGCGACGGCGTGATCAGGCCGGAAAGGCCGATAATGTCCGCCCGCGCGTCAGCCGCGGCTTGCAGGATTTTTTCCGCCGGCACCATGACGCCGAGATCGATCACGTCATAGTTGTTGCAGGCGAGCACGACGCCGACGATGTTCTTGCCGATATCATGGACGTCGCCCTTAACGGTGGCGAGCACGATCTTCCCGTTCGAGGACGCATGCGTGCGTCCGTCGTGTTGCTGTTCCATATACGGCAGCAGATGCGCAACCGCCTGCTTCATCACCCGGGCCGACTTCACCACCTGCGGCAGAAACATGCGGCCGGAGCCGAACAGATCGCCGACCACATTCATGCCGTCCATCAGCGGGCCTTCGATCACGGCAAGCGGCCGCGGCGCTTTGAGGCGCGCTCCCTCGACATCGGCGGCGATGAAATCGGTCAGGCCGTGCACGAGCGCATGCGTCAGACGCCTTTCCACCGGCCATTCGCGCCAGGTTAGATCGGCCTCGCGTTTTTCCTTGCCCTGACCGCGATGTCGCTGGGCGAGCGCTAGCAGCCGCTCGGCCGCGTCGGCGCGCCGGTTGAGCACCACGTCCTCGCAGGCCGCGCGCAATTCGGGATCGAGATCGTCATAGACCGCGATCTGTCCGGCGTTGACGATACCCATATCCATCCCGGCAGCGATGGCGTGGGTGAGAAACACCGCGTGCATCGCCTCGCGCACCAGTTCGTTGCCGCGGAACGCGAACGACAAGTTCGAAACGCCGCCGGAAACATGCGTGTGCGGCAGGTTCGCTCGGATCCAGCGCGCCGCCTCGATGAAGGCGACCGCATAGCCGTTATGCTCTTCGAGGCCGGTCGCGACCGCAAAGATGTTGGGATCGAAGATGATGTCCTGCGGCGGAAAGCCGACGCGGTTGACCAGAATGTCGTAGGCGCGCGCGGTGATCGACGTCTTGCGCTCAAGCGTATCGGCTTGTCCGGCTTCGTCGAAGGCCATGACCACGACGGCGGCGCCGTAGCGACGCACCAGGGCGGCATGATGCACGAACGCTTCCTCGCCTTCCTTCAGCGAGATCGAATTGACGACCGCTTTGCCCTGGACGCATTTCAGTCCGGCTTCGATCACCGAGAATTTCGAAGAATCGACCATGATCGGCACGCGGGCGATGTCGGGCTCGGCGGCGATGAGATTGAGAAACGTCGTCATCGCCTTCTCGGAGTCGAGCAGGCCTTCGTCCATGTTGACGTCGAGGATTTGCGCGCCGTTCTCAACCTGATCGCGCGCTACGGCGAGTGCGGCCGTGTAATCGCCGCTGGTGATCAGCTTGCGAAAGCGCGCCGAACCGGTGACGTTGGTGCGCTCGCCGACATTGACGAACGGGATCGCCGGCGTGAGCGTGAAGGCCTCCAAGCCCGAGAGTCGAAGCCGCGGCGCGACGCTCGGGATCTGGCGGGGCTTCTTGCCGGCGACCGCGGCGGCAATGGCGCGAATGTGGCCCGGCGTGGTGCCGCAACAGCCGCCGACGATGTTGACAATGCCGGCGTCGGCGAATTCGCCGATTTGCTCCGCCATGGACTTGGGGCTTTCGTCATAATGGCCGAATTCGTTAGGCAGACCGGCATTAGGATAGACGCAAATCAGCGTGTCGGCGACGCGCGCCAGTTCGGCGATATGCGCACGCATCTGCTTGGCGCCCAGCGCGCAATTAAGCCCGATCGACAACGGTGCGGCGTGCGCGACCGAATTCCAGAACGCCTCCGGCGTTTGACCCGAGAGAAGCCGCCCGGAACGGTCGGTGATGGTGCCGGAAATCATGATCGGCAGCTGCACGCCGTATTCGTGCATAACCTCCATGCAAGCGAAGATCGCCGCCTTGGCGTTGAGCGTGTCGAAGATCGTCTCGATCAACAGCGCATCGACGCCGCCGTCGATCAACCCGCGCACCTGTTCCGCGTAGGCGACGCGCAGCTCGTCGAAGGTGACGGCGCGGAAGCTCGGATTGAGAACATCCGGCGAGATCGAGGCGGTGCGGTTGGTCGGGCCGATGGCGCCGGCGACAAAGCGCGGCCGGGCGTCCTCGTCTTGCGCCACCTGCGCCGCCGCCCGCGCCAGGCGCGCGCCTTCGAGGTTTAGTTCGTAAACGATCTCCGTCATGCCGTAATCGGCCTGCGCGATGCGGGTCGAGGAGAAGGTGTTGGTCGAGACGATATCGGCGCCGGCGCGGAAATAGGCGAGATGGATGGCTTGCACGGCCTGCGGCCGGCTGAGGTTAAGGAGGTCGTTGTTACCGCGCACCTCGCGGTTCCAGGCATCGAAGCGGGCGCCGCGATAGCCGCGCTCGTCGAGGCCGAGCGCTTGGATCATCGTCCCCATGGCGCCGTCGAGCACGAGAATGCGCTCGGCGGCGAGCTTGCGCAGGGGATTCTCTTTGGCCGATCCGGCTAATTCTTGCATTGATTTACGCTTGCTCCGTTTCGGCGGGGCTTGGTGTCGGTGCGGCAAGTACCTGCGCCGGCCGGATGCCCAACAGGTGGCAGATCGCGAAGACCAGATCGGCACGGTTCATCGAGTAGAAGTGGAAGTCGGTGATGCCGCGGTCGACGAGATCGATCACCTGCTCGGCGGCAACGGCGGCGGCGATCAGCTTGCGGGTGGCCGGGTCGTCGTCAAGGCCGTCGAAGCGGTGCGCGAGCCAGGCCGGCACCGACGCGCCGGCGCGCGCCGCGAAATTTTTCACTTGCTTGAAGTTCTGCACCGGCAGGATGCCGGGCACGATCGGGATATCGATACCGCGGGCGCGCACGCGGTCGAGGTAGCGGAAGAAAACGCTGTTTTCGAAGAAGAACTGGGTAATGGCGCGGCTGGCGCCGGCATCGACCTTGGCTTTGAGCATATCAATGTCGGCGGCGATGTTTGCGCTTTCCGGATGTTTCTCCGGATAGGCCGATACCGACACCTCGATGTCGGCCATGCGCTTGATGCCGCCGACCAGATCGGCGGCGTTGCGATAACCGCCCGGATGCGGCGCGTAGCTTTCGCCGACGCCGCCCGGCGGATCGCCGCGCAACGCCACGATATGACGCACGCCGGCTTGGGCGTAAGCGTCGATCACCGCGTCGACTTCCGCCCGGGTCGCGGCAATACAGGTCAGGTGCGCCGCCGGGGTCAGCATGGTGTCGGCGAGAATGCGTTTGACGGTCGCGTGCGTGCGCTCACGCGTGGAGCCGCCGGCCCCATAGGTGACGGAGACGAAATTCGGTTGCAGCGGCGCGAGCCGCGCGATCGCCTCCCACAGCGTCTGCTCCATCTCCGCCGTTTTCGGCGGAAAGAACTCGAAGGAGACGCGGATGCCGGGTGCGGCGTCGGTTGCCGTGAAGCGACTTGGGCGGATCATCGTCGTCATTTACGCGACCTCACGGGTTGCCGGGGCGGCCATCAGCACGCGGGGATCGCGCGCCAGCCACAGCGACACCGCGATCTTGCCTTCCGGGTCCGGCGGCAAGGTTTGCTGCCGCACGAGATCGAGTCCGGCCGCTTCTAGCCATTGTGTCACCGTGTCGGCGGCGAAGCCGAGCCGGCGATGCGCATGTTCGTCACGCAGGAATTCGAGATCGTGTGGTGCGAAATCAACCACCAGAAGCCGTCCGCCCGGCCGCAATACGCGCGCCGCCTCGCGGATCGCGCGCGCGCTGTCGTCGAGGAAGTGCAGCACTTGATGGACGATGACGACATCGAACGAATCGCGCGGCAGCGCCAGGTCGTAAATGTCGCCGTGCCGCACGGCGCAATGCTTCAAGCCGACACGATCGAGGCGCGCGCGCGCTAGCGCCAGCATGTCGAGCGACAGATCGAGGCCGAGACCGCGTTCGAAGCGCGGCGCAAACAATTCCAGCATGCGTCCGGTGCCGGTGCCCAGATCGAGCAGTGAACGGATCGGCTGATCGCCAAGCGCAATGCTGATCGCCTGCTCGACCGCCTCGTCGGCGACATGCAGACGGCGGATGCGATCCCATTCCGCGGCATGGCGGCGGAAATAATTCTGTGCGGCGGCGGCGCGCGCGGCGCGGACCGCGGCGAGCTTTTCACGGTCGCGGGCGATAAGCGGGTCGGAGGGGTCGAGCCGAGCGATCAGCGCCCGCGCAATGTCGGCGGCGTTACCCTCGCCAAGCCGAAAAAACGCCCATGAGCCCTCGCGGTGCCGCTCGACCAAACCGGCCTCGGCCAGGAGCCGCAGATGGCGCGACAGCCGTGGCTGCGACTGGCGCAAAATGGCGGTAAGATCGGATACGGTCAGTTCCGCCTCGGCGATCAGCATCAGAAGCCGAAGCCGCGTGGTCTCGCCGGCCGCTTTCAGCGTCGTCGTCAGCGCCGGAAAGGAAAGTTGGGCAGAATCCATTTTGTTCGCTGTACGTACCCTTACTACGACATAAAGATATCTTTATGCGTTAAATAATGCAAGACCTGATGGGATATTTCCCATCGCGGGCTACGCGAATGACGCCGATCAACGATTGCCGCGGCGACGGTTGGCTCCCTGATCGCGCCTATGCGAGAACCGGCGGCGATGGTTGAGCACAGCACGGCGAAAGCGGCGCAAAAAGACGCGGGTGAGTTGCGCGAGGGCGAAATCGCGATCGACCTGCCGGCGCAATTCGATGCCGGTCTTTATTATATCGGCCGCATCCGCACGCCATGGCAGCGACGGGAGGATTGTCCGAAAAACCCGCGCGAAACGGATGCGACCTGCACTATTGAGTTAGAGGCGCGCTGGGTTGACGGCCTTGCCGGCCTGGAAAGCGTCAGCCACGTGGTCGTGCTCTATTGGATGGATCAGGCGCGCCGCGACCTCGTGCTTCAGGCGCCGCATCACTACACCGAGCGGCGAGGCACATTCGCGCTGCGCTCGCCGGTGCGGCCCAACCCGATTGCGGTTTCGGTGGCGCGGCTGGTGCGCATCGACGGCAGCAAGCTTACCGTCGTGGGTCTCGATTGCATCGACGACACGCCGCTCCTCGATCTCAAACCGTATTTTGCTTCGACCGATTCCGTCCCGGACGCGTCGGTCGGCTGGCACGCGGGAACCAAGCGATGACAGTACACTGGCCTCAGGCGGGCCGACCGCTTATCTGTTTGCTGCGCAAGCGCTTCATAACGAGCGGGATGCAGAAATGACGAAATTACCGACACTTTTTATTCCGCATGGCGGCGGACCGTGTTTTTTCATGGATTGGGATCCGCCGGATACGTGGGAACGCATGGCCGATTATCTGCGCCATGTGCCGCAGGAAGTCGCCTCTCCGCCCAAGGCGTTGGTGGTCGTTTCCGGCCATTGGGAGGAGGATGTCGTTGCCATCCAGAACAATCCCGCCCCGCCGCTGCTCTACGATTATTACGGCTTTCCGCCCAACACCTATGAGATCAAATTTCCGGCGCCGGGCGCTCCCGCGGTATCCGCGCGCATCGCCGAGTTGCTCGAAGCCGCCGGTATTCCCTGGAAATACGACGCCGCGCGCGGCTTCGACCACGGTGTATTCATTCCGCTGAAGGTGGCCTATCCGCAAGCCGACGTGCCGATCGTGCAAGTCTCGCTGTTGGCCAGTATGGACCCGGCCGCGCATATCCGGATCGGTCAGGCGTTGGCGCCACTGCGCGACGAAGGCATCCTCATCGTCGGCAGCGGCATGAGCTATCACAATATGCGCACGCTCATGGCCAGTAAGCGCGGCGGCGCCAACGGACGTTCGGCCGATCCCCAATCGGAGCGTTTTGACGATTGGCTGGAAAAAGTACTGACTCACGAGAGCCCGCAGCAGCGCGTTGCCGCGATGACGGCCTGGGACAAAGCACCCGGCGCGCGCGCGGCCCATCCGCGCGAAGAGCATTTACTGCCGCTGCATGTCGTGGTCGGCGCGGCCGGCGGCGATCCGGGACGGCGGACGCTTAAGGATGTGGTGATGGGCGCCGTCGAGTCGGCGTTTCGGTTCGGCTAATCGCCCGCTCCAGCCCAGCGGTGCTGTTTAAAACAAAGCCGGTACTTCGCCGAGCGGGAGCATACCGAGATAGATCGCGCCGTCGGCAAAACGCAACGGCAGTACGATGGCCGGCTGACCCTCGAGCGTTGTCGGTTGGCCCATTTTCTTGAGGCTGTCGACGAGGCTCGTGGCGGCGCTTTCGCGCAGCGCGTCGGCGAGCCCCGGTATCAGGCGGTCAAGCGCGCTCCCGCCGCCGGACGATTGATTGAGCCCGCGTCCGATCGCGCGGTCGATGCCGAGTCGCGGCACCAAGTGGTCGACGCCGACGATGCCGACCGGAACGGTTCCGTCGAGTTTGCCATTCGCGTTGAGCGTGAGCGTTCCCCTGCCGATGACGATGACGTTTGCCTGCTCGACCCGAAACGACTTGATTTCGATACTGCCGCCGGCAGCGTGCATCTCACGGAAGCGGGCGGCCCACGGCTTGGGCGCCAAATCCTCAAAACCTTTCAAAACGGCTTCGGCTTCGGCGCTGGTCTCTTCACTGAGTACGGCGTGAAGCGTCGGCGCCAACGCGCCGGCCAGATGGAGCACGACGTCAACAACCGGATGATTATTCGGCGTGCCGCCAACAAGCCGGCCGTGCAGGAAGGCATGTGTAGCCTGGAAGATGGCTTCGCCGCCGAGCGGTCGCACATGCGCGGCTTCAAGATCGATGGATACACTTTCCGGTTTGGGCGGTACACCGCTCACGATCAGCATTGCGCGCGACCAATCTGCGGTCAAACCTGACGATTGGCCGGTCTGCGTGAGCGTCAGCGGGCCTTTGAAGTCGCCGATCAGCCGCGTTGGCCGCCAGACCTCGGCCTTAAAAGCGACTGCCTTGGTCTGCACGGAATAGGGCGGCTGCACAGTGTTGATTTGGATGCTGGCGTCGGTGCAGCGTGCTTGAATGTTGAGCGGAAAGCCGCCGATCGACTGACTTCCGCACGAATAGACCCGGCCGGCGGCCGCTTCGCGTTCCACCCAGCCGGCCAAAGTACGGTCGGCGAGCGCGGCGGCGTAGTACCAAAGGCACGCCCACGCGAGCGCGGCGGCAACGGCAAGCGTCAACGTCAAGTAGATCGGCCAGCGCCGCGAGCGTTTGGTCCGCGTCCGCCGCACGCGGTGCGGCGGTGCGTGCATCATGCCCAGAGGAGATTCGCCCGGCATTTTGTTGTCATTGTCCCAGAAGCATTTCCAACCCGTCGGTACTTCGATACTAAATTTCGGTTGGATTGCACACACGCAGCAGGCGGCAGGCGATGAAGTTAGAGAATGCCCGGGATAAGAGCGACCTGTGGGTGTTCGGGTACGGCTCGCTGATGTGGTGTCCCGGTTTCGACTTTGTCGAGCGGGTGCCGGCGCGGCTCGTCGGTCTGCATCGGGCGCTGTGCGTCTACTCGTTCGTTCATCGCGGCACGCCGGAGCGGCCCGGGCTGGTGCTCGGGCTTGACCGCGGCGGCATGTGCCGCGGCATTGCGTTTCGCGTTACCGCGGCGGCGCGCGAGGCGACCATCGCCTATTTGCGCGGCCGCGAGCAGGTCACCCGTGTTTATCTCGAAACGGAGCGACGGATCGGGCTTGAGGACAAAGCGCGGCGGCAAGTGCGGGCACTGTGTTTCATCGTCGATCGCAGCCACGTCCAGTATGCCGGGCGCCTGACCGTCGAGCAAAGCGTCCATCATGTACGGCAGGCTCACGGCAGTTCCGGCGCCAACCGCGATTATGTGATCGAGACGGTGAAGGCGCTCGAAGCGCTGGGCTACCGCGAAACCGATCTGCATCTCATCGCTTCGCGGGTGAGGGGCCAGCATTCAGCCGCCGCCGGCTGATCGCCTGCCTTCTTCGACGAGGCGCGCGGTCGCTTCCTCCAGCACGTTTTGCAGGCGGACGAGGAATTCGCGCCGTGGCAGGCCGGCCGGAATCGGGTCGAGTACTTCGACCAGCACCGTGCCGGGATAACGGCGCAGCGACCGCCGCGGCCAGTAGAGTCCCGAATTGAGCGCGACCGGCACGCAGGGCGGGCCGGTTTCGCTGTAGAGAAGAGCGACGCCGGGCAGATAATGCGGTTCCGCGCCCGGCGGACGCCGTGTTCCTTCCGGAAAAATCACGATCTGACGCCCGCGTGCGATCTGGCTGCGGGCCGCCGCCATCATCCGCGCGAGTGCGCCACCATGCGCGCCACGGTCGATCGGAATCATTCCGGCTCTGCGCGCGAGCCAGCCGAACAGCGGCAGCCGCATCAATTCGCGCTTGAGCACGTAGGTCGGGTCGGGCAACAGCAAAAACAGAGCAAAGGTTTCCCATGCCGACTGGTGTTTGCAGGCGACGATGTAGGAGCCCTGCGGCAGTTTTTCGCGGCCGCGCCATTCGACCGTCGTACCGCAAATCAAGCGCAGCAGCCAAAGGCTCGAGCGCGCATAGCTGCGCAGCACGGCGTGCAGATATGGATAGGGCAACGCAAGCGTCGGCAGCGCTATGATCATGCGAACAACAACATTCGCATAGAACAGCGCGGCAAACAGTATCGAACGGACGAGAATTGAAAATGAGGGCGGCAAGGCGGTCAAGCTTATTGGTATTTTGAAGCAGCGTCCGCATCCGCCAGGCGGCGGCCGGACGCCGTTGCTGCCACGGTTTCGAAGCGCATGCGCACTTGCGCGAAAAGATATTTGAAATATTCCGACAGAACTAGCCGCGTCGTTGCGCCGTTCGACCACCACGGTTCGACGCGCAGCCGATCGGAGAGCACCGGGTAGGGGATCAGCGCGACGTCGGGCAGTTGGTGTGCGATCTCGGTCAGGGCGCGCGGCATGTGATAGGCGGAGGTGACGACAATCAGTGAGCGAAATCCGCGATCGAGCGTCCAACGCCGGGTCTCGACCGCATTGCCAAACGTGTTCAGCGCCGAATAATCGAGGTCGACGCAGCAGGCCAAGAGCCGGTCGTAGCCGACTTCCTTATGCGCGATCTCGGCTGTTGTCGTGCCGGGGTTGACGCCGGTGATCAGAAGCCGTTTGCCGCGGCGGGCGGCGAGGAGTTCGAGCCCGTCGGCCACCCGCGAAGTGCCGCCGGTGAGGACGACGATGCCATCGGCGCTGCGGTCGAGCGCCACCTGCTCGTTCGGCAGCAGCCAAAGGAAGGCGCCAAAGCCGACCACGAGCGCGATCGCGCAAAGCGCCACGAGCTTCGCAAAAAACGATGTGAACCGCCGCGTTCTGACCGCGGCCTTAAGATTCGTCATTGCCGCGCGCGTCCCCCGCACAGTTTTTTGGCGCGTCTGCCCCGCGCGGCATTTTACGCCCGCGAATCAAGCCGGCAAAAGGGGCGGCAAGCGGATTGCGTGTTGATTTTGTCAGTCGATCATCTCGAGCGTTCGATTGACCGTGCGGCGCGAGGCGAAAGCGGTCACCAGCGCCATGAATGCGATTTGCAGCAGAATCGCCAGGTAACCGGCCACGCCGATGGAGAGATTGCCGAACAGGCCGGCGATCTCGTCGCCGCCGGGCGTGTCGACCAGCCAGCTATTGGCGGCCTCGACGATCGCGAACAACAAGATCGCCGCGCCACCGCCGATAACGCCGCCTTTGAATCCCAGCAGCAGAAAATGGCGCTGGAATTGTCCCGACACGAAGCTGTCGGTGGCGCCGACATAGTGCAGGACTTCGACAATGGGCCGATTGGTCGCCATGGTGCCGCGGGTGGCAAACGTCACCGACAGCACCGTCACCGCCCAGACCAGCGCCAGTACGGCGATGCACGCCACCACCGCCGTCTCCGCCATGGTGCGCATGCGGTCGATCCACCGCCGGTGATCGTCGAGGCTCGCGGTCGGCACGCGCGCCGCCAGCACCTGGCGGAGCGAGGTGAAGTCGGGCCGCGCGCCAAAGGCTAGCTTGACCACGATCAGGCGCGGTATCGGCAGGTCCTCAAGGGCGAGACCGCCGCCGAGCCAAGGCTCGACCAGCCGCGCCGATTCCTCTTTGGTGAAAGGCCGAACCTCGGCGACGCCGGCGGCGGCGCGGGCAATTTCGACCGCGCTGCGCACATCGGCATCGATGTTGTGGGCCGGTGCCGGCCGCACTTGAATGGTGACTTCGCGGCCGACGTCCGATTGCCAATCGCTCGCCGCGCTGACCACAAGCATGGCGACGCCGGTGGTGAGCGAGGCGAGGAAGGTCATGATGGCGACGACGACGGTCAGCGAACGCCCGGCGATGGAGTCTTTGGGAACGATCGCCGTGGACGCCCGCACCGCGCGCACGACCGATGGCGACGCGTGCACGTCGTCCCACGGTTCCGCCATGGTCTCGATCGGCTCAGTCATAGACATGCAGGCGTCCTTCATGCAGGACCAACCGGCGCGCGTCGTATTCGTCCATCAGCGCAATGTCATGGGTGGCGATGACGACGGCGGTGCCGGACTTGTTGAGCTCGACGAAGAGCCGCAACAGCCGCTGACCAAGATTGGGATCGACGTTGCCGGTCGGCTCGTCGGCAAGCAAGAGCTGCGGCCGGGCGATGACGGCGCGGGCGATGGCCGCGCGCTGCTTCTCGCCTCCGGACAGCACCGGCGGCAAAGCGCCCATGCGTTCGCCGAGCCCGACCCATTGCAGCAATTCGACGACCTCGGCCCGGTAATCGGCCTCCTCCCGCCCGAGGACGCGCAGCGGCAGCGCCACATTCTCGTAGGTGGTCATATGGTCGAGGAGCCTGAAATCCTGGAACACGATGCCGATCCGCCGCCGCAGATTGGCGCGCGCGTCCTTGCTCAGCCTCGCGGTGTCCTCGTCGAACATGCTGATGAGGCCGCGGGTCGGCCGCAGTGACAGCAATAACAGCCGCAGCAGCGAGCTCTTACCGGCACCGGAGGGTCCGGTGAGGAATTGAAAGGAATGGCCTTCGATGCCGAAGTTAAGGTCGCGCAGCACTTCCGGGCCGAGCCCATAGCGCAAGCCGACATTTTCGAACCGGATCACGCGGTCCTCCGCAAGCCTCCGGGATAAGATGGGCGAACCGCGGCCGATTCGCGGCCCTATACAATCTCATAGCATGCCGCCACCGCCTCGATGGCATGGTTTCCAATTCGTTAACGGATCAAATGCTAGCGTCGGCGCGATGATGAGGCACCCCCTGATTCGCCAATGCTTATCGTCTGCCCGAGCTGCGCAACCTCCTACGACATAGACTCGGCAACCCTGTCCCCGACCGGCCGGCAGGTGCGTTGCGCGCGCTGCCGCACGGTGTGGCGGGCGGAGCCAAGCCAAGCCGATAAGCTCCTGGCCGCGGCCGGCGCGATTGGCTCCGGCGACGAAGCCGAACGCACCGACACCATGTCGGACATGGAGACGATTTCACGCTCCGTCGACGAGCTCGCAAGCGACGGTGTCGGAACCGGCGAATCCCCGATCGACGGAGCGATGGAAAACGCGTCGACCCGTTCGGACGGCGGCGATCTCGATTCCAACGTTGCGGTCGAGATGCCCGACCATGCTGCCGGCGGCGGGAGCGACCCGGCCGAAGTGGAAGCGCCCTCAATCGTGCCGACCGGGCTTGATGAAGCGGGGCCGCCGATCGATGCGGCCCAAGGCGCCATCGACGACGAACCGGCCGAGGATGTGGAGACTGTCGCGGCGCGCCGGCGGCGGCGCGCGGCCAAGCGCGGCGCTTTGAGCTGGCCGCTGACGCGTTTGCAGACCGCCATTTTGGCCCTGGCTCTCCTGGACACCATCCTCATCGGCTGGCGTAGCGATGTCGTGCGCGCGCTGCCGCAGACCGCTTCGTTCTACGCGCTGCTCGGACTGCCGGTTAATCTGCGCAGCATTACGTTCGACGGCGTCGCCACCAGCATGGAGTTGCACGAAGGCGTGCCGATCCTGGTGGTCGAGGGCAACGTGTTCAACGACACCCGCAAGGCTGCGGAAGTGCCGCGGCTGAAATTCGTCGTCCGCAATGCCGCGCGTGAGGAGATTTATTCGTGGACCGCGGTGCCGGGCCGCGCCTCGTTGCAGCCCGGCGAAGAGGTCTCCTTCCGCAGCCGGCTCGCCTCGCCGCCGGCCGAAGCGCGCGATCTTATCGTTCGTTTTGTCAACCGCCGCGACATGGTCGCGGGAACACGCTGATAGCAACATGGCACGCATTCTCCTGGCGGAAGATGAAGAACCGTTACGCGCATTGTGCGCTCGCGCGCTGGAAACCGGCGGTCACGAAGTCAAGACGGCTTGCGACGGCGGCGACGCGCTCGACGTTCTCGCCCGCGAGCAGGGCCGCTTCGATCTCCTGCTCACCGATATCCGAATGCCGGTCATGGACGGCATCGCGTTGGCGCTCAGCGCGGCGCGCGACTACCCGAGCCTGACCATTCTGTTGATGACCGGCTACGCCGATCAGCGTGAACGCGCCCACGGGCTTGATGCGATCATCCACGACGTGATCAGCAAGCCGTTCTCGGTGGCGACCTTGCGTGGCGCCGTCTCCGAGGCGCTCGCAGTGCAGGGCCGGAGCTAACGCGAACCGCCTTAGCTGTCCTCGGGCGCCGCGTAAGGCCGCGGCAGCGGTTCGACCGGCAAGTCCGGATGCGGACGTCCGAAATCGGGCGCCGGCGAATCCTGGCCGATCTGCACGATGCCGCGGCGGATGGCGCGGGTGCGGGAAAAATGCGCAAACAAGGCGTCGCCGTCGCCGCGGCGGATGGCGCGCGTGAGCTGCGACAAATCCTCGTTGAAGGTGCCGAGCATTTCCAGCACCGCATCCTTGTTGTTGAGGAACACGTCGCGCCACATCGTCGGGTCCGACGCCGCAATGCGGGTAAAATCGCGAAAGCCGCCGGCGGAAAACTTTAAGACTTCGGACCGCGTGACTTCGGCGAGTTCGTCGGCGGTGCCGACGATGGTGTAGGCGATCAAATGCGGCAGGTGGCTGGTGATTGCCAACACCAGATCGTGGTGTGCCGCCGGCATGGTCTCGACATTGGCGCCGAGCGCGCGCCAGAACGCGGCAAGCTTCTCGACCGCGGCCGGGTCGGCGTCCTCGGGCGGCGTGAGGATGCACCAGCGGCCGACGAACAACGTGGCAAAGCCCGCGTCCGGCCCGGAATTCTCGGTGCCGGCGACCGGGTGTGCCGGAACGAAATGCACCCCGGCAGGCAGATGCGGCGCCATCTCGCGCACGATTGCGGCCTTGACCGAGCCGACATCGGAGACGGTTGCGCCAGGTTCAAGATGCGGCCCGATTTCAGCGGCGACTTCCCCGCAGACGCCGACCGGGACGCAAACGATAACCAGATCTGCGCCGGCCACGGCGGCGGCGTTGGTCTCGACCACCTGGTCGGCGAGACCGAGCTCGGCGACGCGCCGCCGGGTCGCGGCCGAGCGCGCCGTCGCCACGATCTCCCGCACGGCGCCCTGCGCGCGGGCGGCCCGCGCGATCGAGGAGCCGATCAGGCCGGTGCCGATCAAGGCGAGGCGGTTGTAAAGCGGCGCAGTATCGGTCACAGCGTCACGACGCCGTAGCCAAAAAATCTTTGAGCGCGGCGACGACCAAATGATTGGCCTCTTCCGTGCCGACGCTCATGCGCAGCGCATTGGGCAGGTGATAGGCGCCCACCTGCCGCAGCACGAGGCCGCGCGCGGTCAGAAAGGCGTCCGCTTCCTTGGCGGTGCGCCCCTTGATCGTGGGAAAGTGGATCAGCACGAAATTGGCGGCGCTCGGCGTCACCTGGAGGCCGAGTTTGCCGATTTCGTGCGTGAGCCAGGCAAGCCAACGCGCGTTGTGCTCACGCGCCCGCTCCTGATGCTCGCTATCCTCGATCGCGGCGACGCCGGCGGCGATGGCCGGCGCGCTGACATTGAACGGGCCGCGGATGCGGTTGACCGCCGCGATCACATCCGCTGGACCGAATATCCAGCCGAGCCGTAACGCCGCCAGCCCATGAATTTTGGAGAAGGTTCGGGTCATGACCACGTTGTCGCTGGTGGCAACGAGTTCGATGCCGGACTCGTAGTCGTTGCGCCCGACATACTCGGCGTAGGCGGCGTCGAGAACGAGCAGCACTTGCGGCGGCAGGCCCTTGTGCAGCCGTTTCACCTCGTCGAAGGAGATGTAAGTGCCGGTCGGGTTGTTCGGGTTGGCGAGAAAGACGATTTTGGTCTTGTTCGTCACCGCGGCGAGGATCGCGTCAACATCCGCGGTGAAATTCGTCTCCGCCGCGACAACCGGCCTGGCGCCCGTGCCGAGCGTGGCGATCGGATAGACCAGAAAACCGTGCGTGGTGTGGATAGCCTCGTCGCCGTCGGCGAGATAGGCGCGCGCCAAGAGATTGAGCAGGTCGTCGGAGCCGGCGCCGCAGACGATGCGCTCCGGATCGAGTCCAAAAACCCGACCGATCCCTTCGCGCAGTTCCGACGCGGAGCCGTCCGGGTAATCCTCAAGGTGGGCGCCGATCGCTTGATAGGCCGCGATCGCGCGCGGGCTCGGCCCGAGCGGCGTCTCGTTGGACGACAGCTTGAACACTTTGGCGACGCCGGGCGCGGTGCTCTTGCCGGGCACATAGGCCTGGATGTCGAGCACGCCGGGCCGCGGCTGTGGGTGCAAAGCGGACATTTGCTTTTAGCCTTTCGCGGGCACCGTATAGCGGGTCGCGTGGCTGCCGACGAGGGCCCGCGAGCGAATGGAAACGCCGCTTTCGCGCAGCGCGTCCGCTACCGCATCGATGCCGGCGCGGCTTACCGAGACCAAAAGCGCGGCGCCGTCAAAAGCGCGATCCGGGACCGCGATCGCATCCGCCAGCCCGGCAAGGCGGTCCACATGCGCCGCGTTCCAGCCCGACACGCGCAGGCTCCAGACCTCGGTTTCGGTCACCATCGCGTCCGCCGCCACGCGCGAGATGACAAAGACCGGCAGGCCGGCCGGGTGATCGGCGCGTTCGAGGAAAGGTAGCCGCGCGATGATCTTCGGCGCGGCGTCAAACTCGAGCGCCGTCCACCAGGGGCCGGCGCCGGCGAGAGCAAAAGCCGGCACCAGACCGAGATCGCCTTTGGAAGCGGTCACGGCCTGCACCACATTGGCGGCGCCGGCATGCGGCACCAGCGGTACGGTGAAGCCGAAATGAAAGCGGGCGCTATCGCGCATCAGCGCGTCGCCGGCGGACAGATCGGCATGGGCGGAGAATGGCGCTTGTACGTAAGTGAAACTCGAGATGATGACGCGCCAGATGCTCTCCACGGTGTCGAGCGGCAGGCTGCCGTGGTGGCGCTGCACCAGGCGGCGCATCATGTCGGCTTCGCGCGCCGGGCGGAACGCGGAGCCGCTCTCTTGCGTCTTCTTCACCGCAATCAAGCGGTCGATGATCTCGCCGCGCTCGATCAAAAGCGCGTGCATCGCCTCATCGATGCGGTCGATGTCGCGGCGCAGATCGGCGAGCGACGGTTGGGCTTGGCGCGGCGATTTCATGCTCTGTCCCGGTAATGGCTGGATTGATAGGTATCAGCAAACGAGAAAGCAAAGAAAAATCAAACACCAAGACAAGAAAACATTGACTCCTTCGCGGCGCGGCCTATTTACCCCCGTTTGACCGGCGGTCGGCTAGACTTGATGGCACCGCCGATGTTTCCGGGAAGACTTATGGCAGACGCCAGCGCCACGCTCGACCTTGCCGACCGCACGCGCGAAGCGGATCATCCGCATTCGCTGATCGTGCGTTTCTCGGCCAATAATCCGCTGCGGCTGGACGCCGGGATCGATTTTGCACCGCTGCAAATCGCCTACCAGACCTATGGCACGCTCAACGCCGAGCGCAGCAATGCCGTGCTAATCTGCCATGCGCTGACCGGCGACCAGCATGCGGTTAACGACCATCCGGTCACCGGCAAGGCCGGCTGGTGGGAGACTATGGTCGGGCCGGGCCGGCCGATCGACACGCAACGGTATTTTGTCATCTGCCCGAATGTTGTCGGCGGCTGCATGGGATCGTCGGGGCCTGCCTCGACCAACCCGGCAACCGGCATCCCATGGGGGCTGGATTTTCCGGTCATCACCGTGCGCGACATGGTGCGCGCTCAAGCCATGTTGCTCGATTATCTCGGCATCGACTCGGTGTTCGCGGTCGC
>Ga0181520_10001404_pt1 | contig 49059 bp, 41 predicted proteins | sample PEATcosm2014_Bin_29_FD_132451 | JGI IMG/M metagenome (GOLD analysis project Ga0181520, IMG submission 132451) | Peatland microbial communities from MTU Mesocosm Facility, Houghton, MI, USA - PEATcosm2014_Bin02_30_metaG | ecosystem: Environmental > Terrestrial > Soil > Wetlands > Peat | place... | reverse complement strand
TCCTGCGCGACCACCGCATTTCCGCTCCGCTTTTCAACACCTATGAATCCGGCGGCTATCTGATCTGGCGGGGGATCCCCGTCTTCATCGATGGCCGCGCGCTGAGCGAGAGCGTCTTCAGCGACTATCGCACCATCCTGGCCGCGCCTCCGGGCGACCCGGCCCGCCGGGAGCTGCTGGCGCGTTATGGCATCGGAGCCGTGGTGATGAACGCATTCGAATACAACTCGGGATCTCTCTACGGGCTGGCCCTGGCGCTGCCCGGCTCGGCGGAGTGGAAGCTGGTGTACGAAGATCCCCAGGCGATGGTCTTTCTGCGCGAGGTGCCGGCGGGCCTGCCGGTGCTCGATAAAGGGCGTATCCTCGATCACCTCCAGGGCGAGTGTGAGATACATATCGCGCGCGACCCGGAATTTTCGTTGTGCGCGCGCACATTGGGCGACCTGTTCTTGCGGGCCGGCGATAACGCCCGCGCGCGCCACGCCCTGGCCCTTTATCTGCAACATCCCTACAATGGCATCGCCGATCCGGAGGCGCGCCGCGCCTATCTCCAACTGCTTGGCCGATAACTCACTGCAAGGCCCCGCGCAATCATGCGATAGTAATAGTTCCGGCAAGTCCTTCTGTCTCGTGCCCAGAAAACTACACTGGTTCCTGATTGCCTCCGCCCTCCCGATTCTGGTTATCGGAGCGCGTACTGCCCCTTTGGCCTTTACCGTGTTGAACGCGGCCAGTTGGAACTCCGGCCGCTTGCCGGACGGCTGGCAGATCAAAGTTAATCACGGCATTCCCAACGTTTCTTTTTCGAGGGACGACGCGGGTCCCTCGGTGCACCTCAAGAGCGTCAACTCCTCGTTCGGACTGGAACGCGGCGTGGACGTGGATCCCGGCGAGATGCCTTTTCTGACCTGGCGCTGGAAGGTGGCGCAGGTGCCGCCCGGCGGCGATTTCCGGCATCCCACCACCGACGACCAGGCCGCCCAGTTGCTGATCGCGTTCAGCGACCGGCACATCCTCAGCTACCTGTGGGATAGCACGGCGCCCCGGGGAACCTTGCAGAGCGCCAGCGCCATTCCGCTCGTGCATATTTTCGCGGTGGTCTGCGAATCGGGCGTGGCCCAAACCAACCGCTGGATTGTGGAGTCGCATAACGTGGCCGCGGATTACGAGCGGGCTTACGGCCACGCCGCGCCGCATGTGAAGGGCATTCGCATCCAGATCAATTCGCAGCACACCGGCAGCACGGCCGAAAGCTACTTCGGTGAAGTGGCTTTCCGTAGCGCGCCACAGTAATGATACTGGTAACGGGTGGCACGGGCTTCATCGGGAGCCATCTGGCGGCGGAGCTTGCGCAACGCGGCCGGCCGGTACGCTGCCTGGTGCGGCGCAAGTCCGCCGTCAGCTCCTTGCCGGCGGGTGTCGAACCGGCGTTCGGGGACCTGGCGAGCGGGCAGGGCATCGCGGAGGCCGCCGCCGGCGCCGATACGATTTTTCACCTCGCGGGCGTAACCAAGGCCCTCCATCCGGACGATTATTATGCGGGCAACGCCCGCGCCACCGCCACGCTGCTGCACGCGCTTGCAGGCCGGTCCTTCCGCCTGGTGCACGTGAGTTCGCTGGCTGCCATCGGTCCCAGCACGGATGGCCGGCCGGTGGAGGAAGATGCCGAGCCGCACCCTCTGACGCACTACGGAAAATCGAAGCTGGAAGGCGAACACATCGTGCGCGCGCTGGCGCCGGACGCGGTGATCGTGCGTCCGCCGGTGGTCTATGGGCCGCGGGATACCGACGTTTTCCAGATTCTGAAGGCCGTCTCGCGCGGCCTGGTGGTGCAAATCGCGGGCGGCGAGCGGTGGTTCAGTGCCATCTACGTGGAAGATCTGGTGGAGGGCCTTATCGCTGCGGCCGAAGGGGCCGCCCCCGGGCGCGCCTATTTCCTGGCCTACCCCAAAGCGGCCTCCTGGAGCGAACTGGGGGCCGAGGCCGCCCGCATCATGTCCCGCCAGCCGCGCGTGGTCCATGTGCCGCCGCTGGCCGCGTATGCAGTAGGGTATGGCGGAGAGCTGTGGTCGTACCTGACCCGCAAACCAGGCATCATTTCACGCGAGAAGGTCGCCGAGGCGCTTTGTCCTTATTGGACCTGCGACTCGCGGCGGGCGGCTGTCGATTTCGGATTCGAGGCCCGCACTCCGCTCGGCGCCGGGCTCGCCAGAACGCTGGCCTGGTATAGGGAGGCCGGTTGGCTGAGCTACTGAAAAACTGCCCGATCCCGGCGGCCGCCCGCGCCACGCGTTTCTGGGCGGTCGATCAAGTGATTCTGTCGTATTACGCTTTCGCTGCTGCCGTGGTGGTGGGCTGGTGGGACCATGTCCCCGGCGCGGCGGTGTTGCTGGGCTGGCATATCCTGGGCTCCGCCATCCTGATATACGAGGTCAAGCGCCCCAACCGCACCACCTGGGTTTTCCACAACTGGTATCCCCTGCCATATGTGGCGGCCTGCTACCGGGAAGCGGCCCTTGTGGTCCCCGCGATTCGGCACTGGGATGCCGACGCGTGGCTGGCCAATCTGGATTTCCGGATTTGGGGAGCCTATCCCACGGTCTGGCTGGAGCGCTTCCAAAGGCCCCTGTCGGTGGAATTCTTTCAAATCGCTTACACTTCTTTCGTTCCGGCCGTGCTCCTGGTTGCCTATCTGTTGTGGCGTAAGGGTTTATACGACGAATTCCGGTATTATGCCTTCCTGATCGCGCTGGGCTTTCTGGCCTCGTACCTGGGATACCTGGTGGTGCCGGCGCGGGGCCCCCGGTTTTTGCTGAGATCCCTGCAACATCTGCCTTTGCAGGGTTTGTGGCTGTTCCAGGCCATGCAGGCGGGGCTGGACCGGCTGGAAACCGCCGCCTATGACTGTTTTCCGAGCGGCCACACGGAGATCACCATCCTGGCGTGGTGGTCCAGCCGGCTAGTGTCGAAGACGGTTTTCCGGATCTATTTCGCCTACACACCGCTACTCATTTTTGCTACAGTTTATCTTCGATATCACTTCACGGTGGATGTGCTCGCCGGAGCCGCGCTGGCAGCTTTCCTGATTGCGACCGCACCCGCCATGTTCCGGAAACTCTCATGAAGGGACCGAGATTTTGGGAGGACTAAAAGTCGTAACGGTCGAGGACCGGAAAGCACTCCGGCAGTTCGTCGAATTGCCTTATACGTTGTACCGCGACGATCCTCACTGGGTCGCTCCGTTACGTATCGCCGTCAAAGAACTCCTCGACCGCCACAAGCACCCCTTCTACCTCGATGCCGAGGCGGAGTTTTTTTTGGCCCTCGAAGATGGCCGGCCGGTGGGGCGGATCGCCGCCATTCTCGACAAGGCGCACAACCGGTTCCGAGAGGAGAACGCCGGATTTTTCGGATTCTTCGAGTGCACCGACAACCAGGCTGTCGCCGGGGAACTGCTCTCGCGGGCGCGCCAATGGGTGATGGACCGAGGAGCTCAGGTCGTTCGCGGCCCGGTAAATCCCTCCATGAACTATGAGTGCGGAATTCTGGTCGATGGGTTCGATTCGGACCCCTACATCATGATGACCCATAATCCGCCCTACTATCCCGTTCTGATGGAGCGGGCGGGCCTGCGTAAGGCCAAAGATCTGTTCGCCTATATTTGCCCGACCGCCACCCTGGAATCGAAAAAGATCGACCGCATCGCCGAGCGCGCGACGGGGCTTAATGGCGTGCGCGTGCGCCCCATCGACATGAAAAATTTCGATGCCGACGTGGAGCGCGTCTGGGAGGTGTACAATTCCGCCTGGAGCCGCAACTGGGGTTTCGTGCCCATTTCGCGCCAGGAGTTCGCCGCCATGGCCAAGGAAATGAAGCAGATCCTGAAGCCCGACCTGGTTCTGATCGGGGAAATCGGAGATCGCCCGGTAGCGTTCGCTTTGGCCCTCCCCGACATCAACCAGGCGCTCAAGCCGGCGCACGGGCGGCTGTTCCCCACCGGGTTGCTCAAAATTTTGTATCATCAACGGTTGATTACAAATGTACGGGTTCTTACACTGGGAGTTGTGGAGGAGTACCGGGCCTCGGGCCTGGGTGCGGTCCTTTATGCCACGCTTATCCGCAACGGCCGGAGGCTTGGCTTTCGCGAAGTCGAGATGTCCTGGATTTTGGAAGATAATGTACTAATGAATCGCTCCGCCTTGCTGATGGGGGCGAAACGGTACAAGACCTACCGAATTTACGAATGGAACTGAGGACCATGCGCTTATCCACTAGCGACATCAGCGGGAAGAGGAAGGGTAACGTAGCCAACGACATTTTCGAAAAATGCCGTGCTTTCACTCGTCCGAACGATCTGCAGGCCGCCGGGCTGTACATGTACTTCGAGGTTTTCGGCGATCGCGAGGGCTGCGGCCCCGGCGAAGTTCGCATGGGCAAGCGTAAGGTCCTGATGTTCGGATCGAACGACTACCTGGACCTCATCACGCACCCCAGGGTTAAGGAAGCCGCCGCCCAAGCCGTTCGGAAATACGGCAGCGGATGCAGCGGATCGCGCCTCGTCAACGGCACGCTCGATCTGCACGTCAAACTGGAAGCCGAACTGGCCGCCTTTGTGCACAAGGAAAGCGCGATCATTTTCGGCACGGGCTTCCAGGCCAACTACGCCACTCTCTCGGCGCTCTGCGACAAGGGCGACGTGATGATCTGCGACCACAACCTGCACGCCAGCCTGGTGGAAGGCGCGCTGCGTTCGCCGGCGCGGACGGTGCGCTTCCGCCACAACGACCTGGAGCATTTCGAGCGGTGCCTGGAGAACTGCCCGCCGGACGAGAAGATCTTCGTCGTTTCCGAAGGCGTATTCAGCATGGAAGGCGATATCGCCGACCTGCAGGGCATCATGAAGCTGGCCAAGCCGTACAACGCGCGCGTGTACGTGGACGAGGCGCACGGCATCGGCGTGTTGGGACCCACGGGAGCGGGCGCCGCCGAGCACCTGGGCGTGCTGGACGAAGTCGATATCGTCATGGGCACGTTCTCCAAGTCGCTGGCTTCGGTGGGCGGTTTCATCGCCTCGGAGCGCGCGGTGGTGGATTATCTCAAGCACACCGCGCGGCCCTTCGTCTTCTCCGCCAGCCTGCCGGCGGCCTCGGTAGCCGCCGTGGGCGTGGCTCTGGAGATCCTCAAGAGCGAGCCAGAACGCCGCCAGCATCCGGTGCGCATCGCGCGCCTGCTGCGCGACGAGCTGCGCGCGCGCGGATACGCCGTGTTGCCGGGCGAGACGGCTATCGTTCCGGTGGTCATCGAAGACGAATTGGACCTGTGCCGGCTGTGCAAGACCCTGCTCGAGGAGGGCGTCTACATCAACCCGGTGCTGCGTCCGGCCGCCGCGCAGAACCTGCTGCGCATTTCCTGCACCGCCGCGCACACCGAAAGCCACATCGAGCGGCTCGTCGAGACGCTCGATCGCGTGGCCAAGAAGCTGGGCATCGAGCGGTAAGCGGCGGCGGCGTGAACCCGGCGCCGCTCACCGGCGCCGCGAAACACGCTGCGTTCAGCCCGCGGTCGATGTGTGCCCGACCGCGGCTTTGGCCTGCAGCAAGCGCTTCCGTTACTCGCGGGTTGCGCGCGGTCGATCCACCAAGTCGAACTCGACCTTTTCCACGGGAGAGGCACTTCCAAAGAGCTGATTTCCCTCAAAGGCGGCATAGGAGCCGCGGATCATGGAGAAGCGCGCACGGCCAGCGGGGTCGACCTGATAGTACAGAAATTCGGCATCGCTGGCCCATGCGCCGGCAGTCCATGGGCCCGGACGTGAGGCAAAGCCGAAGCGATGATGGCCGGACACGCTCGCGTACTCGTAAACTACCGCGCCATCGCCGGCGCAGCGTCGCAAGCAGCCGGCGTCGCGGCGGGAGCCGAATGCCAGAACCGCCGCAAACTCGGCGGGACAGGCAGACCGCAGGCTCCACAGGGCTCGCCGGGCGCTAACACGCCGGCCGTATACAGGCGAGTAGTCGTAGTCCTCCAGGCGCAGATCCCAGGAGGTATCGGCGGCGGGGATCACCAGAAGTTCCGATCCCTCCGCGGCTGCCGCGACGGCGTTCCGGTCCGCGGTGACGCCCAGTTCGGGAGCGAAGTGCCAGGCGAGCTCGAAGCTGTGATCGCCGCCACTTCCCTCGGCCAGGTCGCGCACCAGGAACAACTCTCGCCCGGCACGGATCACCCAGCGCCGATGGGTAACCGGCGAACCCAGCCGGAGATAGCCATCGTGAGCGCCCTCGAAGAAATCGATCGCCTGGCCGGGAATCCAGCAGCGGGCCTCCGAGTGCGGCAGAGTTGCCCAGGAGAAAGCCTCCCCCGGCTCGGCCTGGCTGCGCCCATCGACGGTGAGGGTGTTGTGCGCGGAGGTGATGCGAAAGTGGTCGCGCTCGGAGGCCGGTCCCACGTAACAGAAGGTGCCCGGATCGGTAAGCCACAGCCGGCCCGCCGCGGCAACCTGCAGGCTCAAGGCATCGGCGTGGCCATGCCCGGCGGCCAGAGAACCTTGCGGGCCGGCGTCGATGAAAAGCTGTGCCACGGGCGGTCCGGCCAAGCTCATGGCGTAAAGACCGGCATCGGGCAAGGCTACTGCGCGCGCCATGGCGGAAAATGGTTGAACCTCTTGGATAGCCCGGTCCGGGCCCAGTAGCCAGACAGTCTCCTCGCACAATCCAGCATGAGCCGGCCTCCACTTCGCATCCGGGAAAAGGCGCGTGCCGGTCGAGAGGGGGTCCGACATTTGCTCGGCGCGATTGCGCGAGCCGTCGAAGAGGCGCCCGCCATCGTCGTCGCCGAAACGCGGCAGCGCGCCCGCCTGGTCCAACCCGTCGAGCGCAGCCATCATCGATTCGATGGTGGCATCCAGCTCCGCGGGTATGGCGATTCGATTCCGCGCGGCCGCGAGCCTGGCATAAAGGAACAAATCGAGAGCATAGACGTGGTAATAGATGGACTGCTCGAAATGCAACCCATCGGAGCGGATCTGGCGGCGGGCTTCCTCCCGCACGATCCGCCAGCCCCGGTCACGCCAGCGTTCCGCGGCGGCGAAATCGGGGTACCGCAGGGCAATCAGGAACAACACCACGGCTTCGCCCAAAAGATGCGTGTTCGGCGCGAAATAGGTGGACAGGAAGCGCTCGATGTACCAGCCCGCGCGCTCAAGCTCGCACGCCAGATCGCGCTCGAATGCGGCATCCGCTGCCGTCCCCTCCAGCAGAAAGGCCGTCCAAAGCCAGGAGTGCGCGCGAAAAGCCACCTCCAGGGTGCTGGCCCAGTTGATCCCCATGGGATACGGGTTCTTCTTCCGCCAGTCGTACCAGAGCGTCTTCAGATCCGCGGCGAACCGCTCGTCTCCGGTCAGCCGGTAGGCTTTCGCCAGAGTGACGAGAAACTGGTGGCGGTTCAATTCCCAGACAATCTTGTGGTCGCCGACCCGGCTGAAATCGAGAAACGGCACGCGAGCCCATGGCTGAAGCCGGGCGTGCCGCCGATGGACGGGATCGCAGGACCAATCGATATCGTGCCCGAAGTCGAGGCCCTCGAACCCGAGCAGGTCAAAGCGCCGATCCAGGATGCGCTCGGCCCGGCCGACAATCGCCTCGACCTCTGCCGGCAAGTGACGGCGCAGGATTTCCAGAATGCGAGGGATATCCTCGCGATCGCAGAAGAAACGCCCGCGCGGAGGATGGAAGGGCGAAGGCCGAAAAGGGTCCACGCCGAAACGGCTCAGGGCCGCGTGGGCATACTTCGCGACCATCTGGCCGGAACGGGTATGGATCTCACGGGGGGTCATGCGCGCCAGGCGGCGGGCATACGAAAGCAGGTGCTGGGGGGCGAGCATATGGGCGTCGGCGCGACGGTCCGGCGGGCTTGCCAAACCACGCAGCTCAGCTCCGATTCTGTCTACCAGAGACTGTAACATGGGGAGCTTCGGGCGAGCGCAGACGCACCCTTGATGTAACAGGCCGTGCCAGTGGAAGGCGAGGTACTCGATACCATCCGGCAATAGCGCAGGCAATAATAGAGGCGGTGTATGGCGCGCGTACTGATTATCGGTTACGGCAATCCGCTGCGTGGCGACGACGCCTTCGGCTGGCTCGCCGCCCAGCGGCTGCGCGAGCTGCTCCACGATTCGGATATCGAGATTCTCACGGTCCAGCAGCTCACTCCCGAGCTGATGGAGCCGATCAGCCGCTCCTCGACGACCATTTTTCTCGACGCGGCCGCCACCGGCGATCCCGGCCATTTATCGGTCACGCCCGTCGATTCCACGGCTGCCGGGACCGCCTCCTTCACCCATTTCGCCACCCCCGACGCCCTGCTGGCCGGAGCCCGCGCGCTCTATGGAGGCGCGCCCGAGGGCCTAATGATTTCGGTCGCCGGAGCCGATTTTAGCCTTGGTGCTGAACTTTCCGAGCCGGTGCTGCGGGCCACCGAGGAACTGATCAGTCTGGCGGTCCGGGATGGGTGTTGGGTTCTACCACCATTTGCCTGACCGAGCGCTTGTTTCGTGCGCCCGAAGTTGTGCATACTTGATCCGGAGGAACCCATGAAATTTCTGCGCTTGCTTCTTGCGCTGGCCTTTCTCGCAGGCGCGCAGGAGACTCTCACGAACGATTCGATCGTGAAACTGGTCAAGGCTGGCCTGAGCGACAGCCTGATCGTTAGCATGGTACAGAACCAGCCGGGCCAGTATTCCCTGAGCGCGGACGCTATTGTGAAGCTGAAACAGGCTGGTGTATCCGAGAAGGTCATGGCCGCCATGGTAGCCAAGGGCGCCGGAGCGCCCGCCGCATCCGCCGTTCCCGCGCCGGCCAATGCGATTCCGGCACCCGCCAACGCCTTGGCTGCGGATACCGATATTCCGCAATCGGCCGAAATCGGCGTGTATTTCAGGAAGGGCGGCGTTTGGACGGAGATGCTGCCCGAGGTCGTCAACTGGAAGACCGGGGGCGTGCTCAAGCACATCGCGTCGGCGGGGGTGGTGAAGGGCGATGTGAACGGCAACATCCAGAGCCCCCATAGCCGGAACTCGGCCAAATCGCCGGTGGAGGTTTTCATCTACGCGCCGGAAGGCATCGCCATCACGGAGTACCAGCTCGTGCACTTGCACGAGAGCCCCGACTTTCGCGAATTTCGAACCGTGACCGGCGGCGTGATGCACGAATCCGGCGGCGCCACTCGCGACCTCATCCCGTTCGAAGGCAAGAAGGTGGGTCCTCGCATGTATAAGGTTCTGCTGCCCAATCTCGGTGCGGGCGAATATGGTTTCTTGCCGCCGGGAGCCTTCGGCTCGGCCAATAGCGCTTCGATCGGCAAGATGTACACCTTCCGGCTGCTCGAATAGCATGGACATCGGTGTAATCCGCGAGCGCGGCGCCTACGACCGGCGGGTCGCGCTGACGCCTTCGGTGGCCCGCCGCCTGGCAGGGGCCGAACACACGGTGTGGGTCGAGACCGGAGCCGGCGAGCGCGCCATGTTCCCCGACACCGAGTATGCGCGGGCCGGCGCGCGCATCGCCTATTCGCCAGCCGAGGTCATTCAGCGCGCGGACCTGATGGCCAAGATCGGGCGGCCGACCCTGGAGGAGCTGAGCTTCAGCCGCCCGGGCACCGCCTGGATGGCCTTCTATCACATGCCCGTGGCGGATCGCGGGCTGCTCGATGCCCTGGCCGAGCGGTGCGTCACGGCGATCGGCTGCGAGGTGATCCAGACCGCGGACGGCCGCCTGCCGGTGCTGGCGCCCATCAGCGAAATCGCCGGGCAGATGAGCATCTCGATCGCCGCCCACCTGCTGCGCTCGAGCTCCGGCGGCCGCGGCATCCTGCTCGGTGGAACGCCGGGCGTGCCTCCGGCGCGCGTGGCGATTCTGGGCGCCGGCTCGGTGGGCTTCTCGGCCGCGCGCACGGCCGTGGCCACGGGGGCGCGCGTGGCGCTTCTCGATATCGACCCGCGCAAGCTGCGCCACGCCGTCGAGCGTCTGCCGGGCATCGAAACCTCGCTGGCCGATGAAGAGGCCATCGGCGCCGCGGTAGCGGAGGCGGATGTGGCCATCGGGGCGGTCCTGGTGGCGGGGACGCGCTCGCCGCACGTGGTCAGCCGCGCGATGGTCGAAAGCATGAGGCCGGGATCCGCCATCCTCGATGTGGCCATCGACCAAGGCGGGTGCGTGGAAACCAGCCGGCCCACCACTATCGCCGAACCCACCTTTGCCTACCGGGGAGTCACGCATTTCTGCGTGCCCAATTTCACTGCGGATCTGGGCCGATCGAGCAGCGTGGCGATCTCGCAGGCCATGCTGCCTTACCTCGAGGAGATCGCCGGCCGCGGCGTCGAGGGCGCCATACGGGAGAACGCCGAACTGGCGCGCGGCGTCTATACGCTGCGGGGAAGCCGCCCGTGACCAACAATTACCGCGCGCGCATCGTGACGCCCGAGCAGGCGATGGCGGTGGTGCGCTCCGGCCAGCGCGTGTACGCGCATAACGGCTGCTCGCAGCCCGAAACGCTGCTGCGCGCGCTGGTGGGGCGGGCGGACGAGCTGCGCAACGTGGAAATTGTGCACATGGCCACCTTCGGCTACGCGGATTACACGCTGCCGCGCTACGAGGGCATTTTCCGGCATAACGCCTTTTTCCTGAGCGGAAATGTGCGGCAGGCCGTGCAGGAGGGCCGCGCCGATTACACGCCCGTGTTCCTGAGCGAAATCGAGGGCGTGATCCGCTCGGGGGCGTTTCCCATCGACGTAGCCCTGCTGCAATGCTCGCCTCCGGATCATTATGGGTACATGAGCCTGGGGCCGAGCGTCGATATCTCGATCACCGTGGCGCAGTGCGCGCGGCACCTGATCGTCGAGATCAACGACCGCGTGCCGCGCACCCTGGGCGATGCCTTTGTGCACGTGAGCCGTGTGAATGCGTTCATCGAAACGTCGCACCCGCTGGTGGAGTACAGCGTGCACGAGACCACCGATCTGCACCGCGCCATCGCCCGCCACGTGGCCGGCCTGATTTCCGATGGGGCCGTGATACAGGCCGGCATCGGCGGCGTGCCCGAGGCCACGCTGGGCCTGCTGACCAATCACAAGAACCTGGGCTTCCACAGCGAGCTGGTGCCGGACAGTGCCATCGACCTGGTGGAATCCGGGGTGATCGACAACTCCCGCAAGGCCATTCACCGCCACAAAGCCATCGCCGGTTTCGCCCTGGGCGGGCAGCGGCTGTTCGATTTCATCGATGGCAACCCGGTTTTCGAGTTCCATCCCACCGCCTACACCAACGACCCGTTCGTCATCGCGCAGAACGATAACATGGTGGCGCTCAACGCCGCCATCGAAGTGGATCTCACCGGGCAGGTCTGCTCGGACTCCATCGGGACGGCGCCTTTCAGCGGCATCGGCGGGCAGGTGGATTTCCTGCGCGGGGCGGCGCGCTCCAAGGGCGGGCTGCCCATTATCGCGCTCCCCTCGACCGCCAAGAATGGAACGGTATCGCGCATCGTGCCCTTTTTGCGGCCGGGGGCCGGCGTGGTGACCTCGCGCGGCGACGTGCATTACGTGATCACCGAGCACGGGGTGGCTTATCTGCACGGGAAGACCGTGCGGCAGCGCGCCGAGGCGCTGATTCAGGTAGCCGAACCGAAATTCCGAGACGAGCTGGCGCGTGCCGCGGTGAAGGCGCGACTATTAACGGCCAGCCGCTCGACGGTTCCGGTGGGAGGTTAGCTTACCGGCTGCCCAGTCCCACGAAGAAGACGCCCAGCAGGATCAGCCCCAGCGCCGCGAACTTCTGGGCCGTGAAGGCCTCCTTGAAGAACAGGCGCGACCAGAAGAGCGTCCACACGTTGCCGAGCGAAACCATCGGGTAGAGCACCGAGAGCTGCCCGTGCCGTATCCCCATCACAAAGAAGTACGAAGATCCTAGGTACAGCACCACGCCGGCAGCCAGTTGCGGATTCAGGATGTGCCAGAAGCCGTTGGCCAGTTTGCCCGATCCCAGCTTCAGGAAAACCGCGCCGAAAGAGCCGATTACCGAGGCCGCCAGGATGAAGAGCATCGAGCTGATGGGTGTGGCGGTCATCGCTTGCCTTTCCAACCCAGCACCCCAACTCCCAGCACGATGATGACGATGCCAGCGAGCTTAGCGGGCTTGATGCTGTCGTGGAAGAGGATGAACGAGAGTACCGTCACCCAGACATATGTGAGCGCAATCACAGGGTATAACAGCGACAGCTCGCCATCCTTGAGGGCCAGCACCAGTAGAACCGTGCTCATGCCGTAGAGCGTGTAGCCGATCATCAGCGGGATGTTGGTGGCCATGCCGATCAACCCGGGGTTGGCCAGGTGATTGGCGCCATATTTCATCACGATCTGCGCGGCCGCACCTAATATGGTGCAGCAGAAAACCAACAGGATCGAGCGCCGGTGGGAGGCCTCGGCGGGCATTGCAGCGGGTGTTGTAGCAAGGGTACTCAAACGGAAAGCCTCGTCAATCTTCATCAGGATAACAGGGAATGGCCGGAAATTCCGCTAGAATAAGTATCAGTGGACCCAGAACACGTCGAGGTAGCGGACGGCGAGCGGGAGCAGCCTTTACCGCCTCCGGAAGATCGCCCCGCGCCCCCGTATCGTGGCTTTATCGCGGAGTGGACCATCACCATCATCCTGCTGCTGTTCGGCACCACCACCCTGGTGCAGGCCTTCGTGATCCCCACTGGATCGATGGAAGATACCCTGCTGGTGGGCGATCACCTGCTGGTGGACAAGCTGGCTTACGCGCCCGAGGGGGGGCTTTCCCGCCACGTGCTGCCGTACAGGGATGTGAAACGCGGCGACATCATCGTGTTCCGCTATCCCGTGGATATCGACCAGACGTTTGTGAAGCGCTGCATCGGCGTGCCGGGGGACCGTCTGCACCTGGAAAACAAGCAGCTATTCCTGAACGGAAAGCGGGTCCCGGAACCTTACGCGTATCATAAGAGCGACTATCTCGATTCGTACCGCGATAACTTCCCGTCCGAACCCAATACCCACGTTCCCGATCCGGCCGTGGACATGCTGCTGCACCACGTCAGCGGCGGTGATGTCGTGGTACCGCCGGGATCGTATTTCGCCATGGGCGACAACCGCGATTCGTCGCTGGACAGCCGCTATTGGGGCTTCGTGCCGCGCGCCAACATCATTGGCAAGCCGGTCATCGTTTACTGGTCGTACGACGCGCCCACCGACGCGCTATCCGATTCCGCCATGAGCGCGAAGCATCTCATCGACCTGATCGAGCATTTTCCAACCAAGACGCGCTGGAGCCGGACGCTCCGGCTGATTCGCGGTTATCCGTTGAACTGATGAGATCCGCAATGCGGGGCGGACCGGGCGGTCCGCGTGTGCAGGCCCGCGGTTGCACTAGGAGAGAGAGCGAACCTCGATGAATCCGCACCATTTCGGGCTGATATTGGCCGGCGGCCGCGGAACGCGCTTCTGGCCGCGGAGCCGCAAGCGCTCCGCCAAGCAGGTACTGAATGTGGTGGGCGAGCGAACGCTGATCCAGGCCACCGTGGACCGGCTGGCGCCCGTGATCCCGCCCGAGCGCCTGTGGATCCTCACCAACGAGTACCTGCGGGAGACCATCGTGCGCCAGCTCCCGGAGGTCCCCGCGCGGCAGGTGCTGGCCGAGCCGGCGCAGCGCAACACAGCCCCCGCCATCGGTCTGGCCGCGCACATCCTGGGATCGCTCGATCCGGATGCCATCATGGGCGTGTTTCCGGCCGACCACGTGGTGGGAAAGCCGGCCTTTTTCGGGCGCGTGCTGAACTCCGCTCTGAAAGGCGCCGCGGCGGGCCGCCTGATAGTGGTGGGGATCGCGCCGCGCTGGCCCGAAACCGGTTACGGCTATATCGAGTTCCCAGAGGGGACCAAGGCCGGCGCGAAGCCTGTTCCGGTGCGCCGCTTCCACGAGAAGCCGGTGCTGCGGAAGGCCCAGCGGTATGTGGCCGCGGGCAATTTCTATTGGAATTCCGGGATGTTCTTCTGGCGCGCCGGCGTGCTGCTCGAGGAATTGCGCCGCCACCTGCCCAAGACTGCCGCGCTGCTGGCCTCCCTGCCGCGCTTCGGAACGCGCCCATTCGCCGCCCGGCTGAAGGAGACGTTTCCGCTATGCGAGAACATCTCCATCGATTATGCCGTGATGGAGCGGTCCGCCAACGTGTGCGGCATCGCGGCGGCGGATTTCGCATGGAACGACGTGGGAAGCTGGAACGCGGTCTATGAGCTGCTGCCGCGCGACGGCGCCGGTAACGTCAAGCCAGGGGACACCATCGCGGTGGACGCGCGGGAGAACTTCGTGGACGTCCGCGGCAAGCTGGTGGCGCTCCTGGGCGTGCGGAACCTGATCGTGGTGGATACGCCCGATGCGCTGCTGGTGGCCGCCCGCGACCGTGCCCAGCAGGTGGGCGAGATCGTCAAGGAACTGGAACGGCAGAAGCGTGAAGATCTGCTGTAAGGTGGGGCATGCTTTAGCTTGCCTGTGACCGCACGTGAAACTGCGCTAAGTATCCTTTATGGCTCCCAGAAAACTGGCTTGGGGGGCGCTGGCCCTGCTGCTGATTCCGGCGTTCGTCCTGCCTTCCGAGACGCCCGATTGGCCGGCCTGGATCGTGGGCGCGCGCCTGGCGGGCGATGCCTCGCGGCTCTATTCCTTCCAGGAATCGCAGAAGATCACCAGCGCGTTCGCCGAACCGCGTAACGGCGTATGGGCCTTCGTGCGGCCTCCGATCTACGCCACGCTCCTGACGCCTCTGGGCTGGGTGAACCCGCGGCAGGCGTTCATCGTTTGGCAGATCGTCAACCTGGCGGCGCTGGCGGTGGCGGCGTGGCTCTTCTGGCCGTCCTTCTGGACTCCGCTGATCGCGGTGTGCTGCCCGCCCATACTGGCCAGTTTCAAGCAGGGCCAGGACATGCCGCTCTTCCTGCTGGCGCTGGCGGTGGCGGCGAAGCTGATGCACAAGCGGCCGGTGCTGGCCGGTATGGTGCTGGCGCTCTTGGGATTGAAGGTTCACCTGCTTTTGCTCATCCCCGTCTTCTTCGTGATGAAGCGAGCCTGGAGGATGGCGGCGGGCTTCCTGGCGGGCGGAGCGCTGCTCCTCGCGGGCTGCTTCGCGCTTTACGGGAGGATCTGGCCGTCGCTCTATTTTGGAATCATCCTGGAGAACCAGAAGCACCTCGGAGATGCGGGCTGGTTCGGGAATTTCAGCGTGGCGCGAGCGGTCCTGCTGGTTGTCTCGGCGGGCGTGTCGGTCGTGCTGATGCGTAAGATTGAGGATCGGGAATTGGCCTTGTTCACGGCGCTGGCCATCAGCCTGATACCCGCGCCGCATCTCTACCCCTACGATTTTGCGCTGGCTTTCCCGCTGCTGCTGTGCCTGGTGCGGAAATACGCCCTGCCGACGGCATCCGCCGCTTCCGCCTGACCCGCGGGCCTGCCTACTTCGCCAGCATCACGCGCCCGGCGCGCGGTTCCGGGACGGCCGCTTCGAAGTGCACGCGAGCCACTACGGCGAGCGCGGCCAGATAGAAGAGGCCTCCGATAACGAGCGTCTGGATCAGCCCCAGGTAGATGGCGCACACCAGCGCGCCCACCGATCCCAGGACGCTCGAAGCCGCGTTCAACGACCAGGCCCAGCGCACCGAGGGGGCGTGCCAGGCTTCCAGGCGCGCCAGGCCGGTGGGGAAGGGCATGCCCATGGCGAAGCCAAGCGGCGCCACCAGCGCCACCGTCATGGCGATTTTGACCGTCAGCGGGAGCCACACCGTCGCGGGCAGCAGCGAAGAGACCACCACTCCCAGGACGGCCGCCAGGATAGCCACCAGGCCGAGTGTTTTGACCAGGGCGCCCTCGTTTTCGCCCACCAGGCGGCGGCTCACCGCGCTGCCCAAGCCGCTCGAAAGCAGCAGTGAAAAGATCACCACCGTCAGCGCGTAGGTGGGATTGCCCAGGAAGAGCACGAATTTCTGGATCAGCGCCACCTCGATCAGGATGTAACCGGCGCCGATGAACACAAAGAACGGCAGGAAGCCGAGCACGCCCTTGTGGCGCGGCAGGCGCGTTCCCAGCACCACGGGCGGCAGCACCAGCACCAGAGCGGTGGCCACCAGGCTGACGCCCATCAGCCCGAACAGCAGCGGCACGGCCTTATTGACTTTGTAATCGGCGGTGTCGTGCGAGGCCGTGGTTACGAACGACCACAGGTCGCGCGGCTGTACGGTATAGAAAAAGAACGGCCGGTTATCGGTGACGGGCGTAATGTCGAAGGTGTATTGGCGCTCGTAGTCTTCCGGATGGGGGCTGTGGAGCAGGTTGAAGAACTGGTTGCGAATCTCCACGCCCGGCACGTAGATGGCCTGCATTCCGGCGGCCGCGAACAGGGCGCGGGCGCGTTCGATATCGGCGGCGGAGAACGGCTTGCGCGAGATCAGCACGGTGTCGCGCGCGCCCCAGCCCTCGACCGAGCCTTCGCGGCCCACGATGGTGTGGCGCCATGGCTCGCTTTCGCCCATCTTACCCAGGGCCTCCATGCCCAGAGCCACCAGGCGCAGCGATTCGCGCGGCGGTTCGAAGCCCCAACGCGTGAAGGCCGTGAAGCCATCGGCGGTCAGGTGCGTCAGATAGTCCTGCAAAGCGTCGGTGGTGTACAGGTTGTTCTCGGAGAGCGCGAAGGCGCCCGCCGCCGTGGAGGCCCATGTATCCACCAGAGTGGCCTGGATCACCTGGTATTTATCGGCGCTGCGCCGCACGAAACTGCGGCCGTCCTCCACCACGATGTGCACGTCCGGGCGCAGGTACAGCCCGCGGCTGAGATCCGGGAAGCGCTCGCGCATCACGGTGGTGGCGATAATAGGGTTGATCTCGACGCCGGTCACGTCATGGCTGCCGGAGGCCAGCGCGCGCGCCACATCCCATCCGCCGCCTGGGCCGATGATCAGAGTCTTGGCGCCGGGGCGGACGACGTAGGGAAGCGCCGGGCCCTGCTCGAGCAGGTCGCGGCGCTCGTGCGGGGTGAGGTGGTCGAAATCGAAATCGGCGATAGCGGTGGAAGCGTCGGCATCGATGAAGATCATCTGCATGCCGTCCTGCTGCCGCACGCCGATGCGCGAGAAGCTGTTCCAGCGGACGAAGGACTCCTCGGCGATGGTGCGGCCCTTGGCGTGGCGGATATCGAGGATGTGGTGCTTCTGGTTGTAGGTCAAAAAGGCGACCAGGACGAGGGCCAAGGCCACGCTGCCGGCCCGGCCGGCGATGGATCCGGCCATGCTGTGCCAGATGGCCGCTGCCACGGCAAACAGGATGGCCACCGCCAGCACCGTGCTGGGTCCGCCGAATTGGTTCAACAGGGGGATCAGCAGCAGGCAGCCGCCGGCCGCTCCCGCGAGGTCCCAGAAATAGACGCGGTTGACGCGCTCGATGGTCTCAGAAATGGCCAGCGAGACGATCGCGCCGGCTCCGAAGAAGGGCAGCGCGGTGGTGAAGTAGACCAGCGCCAGGTCCCAGTTGGTGGGGTTATTGGGCTGCGCCAGCAGGCCGATCAGTGCCCCCACCACGAGCAGGCTGTTCACCGCGCTGAGGCGCCCCAGGCGCGTGAACAGGGGGGCTTTCCAGCCCGCCACAAGGTACGAGAAGACGCCACCCACTCCCATGCCGAACAGGGCGATGGAGATGGCCAGAAAGGCGAAGTGGTAGTAGAAGACTACCGAGAAAATGCGTGTCAGCGACAGCTCCAGAAGCAGCGTCGCCATGGTGGTCAGGGCTACACAAAGGTAAACCTGGGGCCAGGGGGCGGAAGACGGTTTCACAGACTTCAAACCTTATGGTAGTCGATGGCGCTCCTACTGGATCGGGATGTTCACGCTGTTGCTGTTCGATCCCGGGAACTCCAACAGCATGGGAACAATTCCCGTGGGCAGGCCCGCCGGCACCTCGACATTCACCTGGTACAGGCCGACGGCTCCGGGCGTCAACCCGGCGTAGGCCGGCGTGACGAGGACCCCGCCGATATTGACCTGCGGTGTGTCGACGAGGCGGGCCAGCGGTTCCGCCGAGGGCGAACCCACGCCGCTGGCCACCGAGGGACTGGTGGCGCCCAAGCCGATGCACCAGATGGTCAGGACGTCGCCCGCCGTGGCGGGACGCGAAGTTACGCCCGGATAGGCACCCACGGGCAGAGCCCAGGTGACGTAATCCGGAAACGTTATGATGCCGAAATTCCCGGCGATGGCCGCCGGCAGGATTTTCGGAGCGCGGCTGGCCACATTCACCGAGACGGTATTGCCGATGGTCCCATCGCGCTCGACTTGGACCAGCGCGGTGCCCGATGCGATATCCACGGGCATCTGAAAAGCGAGCTGAGAATAGAACGACGAAGCATAATACAGTGGCGCCGTCTCGCCATTCACCAGCACGCTCGCACCGCCAAGCTGCGTCGGCAGGGGGACGGTGGAGCTGTTATCCAGGTGGTTGGAACTGAAGGAAAGCTGCTCGCCCTTGACGATCATGACGTCACCGGGCGTGACGGTGTCGCCGGGAATATAGGTGGCGTTGTCCAGCACGCCCTGATAATAGATGAGCGGCGCCCCTTGGGGGACTACCTGCAACGAGACTGGCACGGCGATGTTGCCGTTGGCGGCGTTCGATGCGATCGTCACCGTGGTGTTGTAGGTGCCCGCGGCCAGCGAGCCGGGATTGATCGTCAGGGCCACGGTGCTCGCGGAATTGGCGGTCGATGTAATCCACTGCGCGCCTCCTACATCGGCATTCTGAATGGTGAGCGTGGCGGGGCCGAGATTCGAGAGCGGGATCGACGCGGTGTAGTCCGGCGCGCCCTGCGCCAGCCGAATCTGCAACTGGGCGATGCCGGCCTGGATAATCGGCTGGTTCACAAGGTGCATGGTCACCGGAACGCTGGTGTTGTCGGGAGCGAAAGCGGAAGTGGCCGTCACGGTTCCGGTGTAAGTTCCCAGGGCCATGCCGGCGGGCGGCTGCAAGCGAATGCGATAGGGATAGTTGTAGGCGAAGGTGCCGGCGGCATTCAGGGCCAAAGCCTGCGCCGTGCCGGCCTGGCTTGCGTAATCGAAATTGAAGCTGCCGCCGCCGCTGACCGAGACGCTGAGCCAGGCGCCGCCGTCCTTAGTAGTGGCTTGCATGGCTACCGGCACACTGGCGGTGAACGATATATCGTTGGTGTAGCCGGGGGCCGCGTAGGCATTCACGCTGGAAGGCAGATCGCCGCCCACCTGCACGGTCACGGTGATAGTTTGCGGAGCATCCACCGTGTTGGGCGCGGTCACCGTCACGGTGCCGGTATAGCTGCCGGCCGCCAAAGCCGAAGTGTTTAGCGCGAATTGGAGCGGCAGGCAGTTCGAGGCCGCCACGGTGACGCACGGGCGCGCCGCGCCCACGGTGGCCGTCAGCCACGCGGCGCCGCTCACCGAGAGCTGCGGAGCGAGCGTGCCATCCCCGGCGTTATAAGCTTCGACGGTTTGCGAAGTGGACGTCCCCGTGGCGACCGAGACCGGTCCCACGGCGCTGGTGGCCAGGCGCAGCATCGGTGCGGCCTGGACGAAACTCGCGAAAAGTAAACCGATGAGTAGCGGACGGGAAAAAAGCGGCGGGATCAAACCCACTCGAAAGCGCCTTTCTTGTAGGCCCATATATAACCCACGATGAGAATGCCGAGGAAAACCGCGACCTCCGCGACCCCGAACCAGCCCAGCGCGCGATAACGCACGGCCCAGGGGAAGAGGAAAATGGTTTCCACGTCGAAGATGACGAATAGAATCGCGACGATGTAGAACCGCACCGTGTAGCGGCCGCGCGAATCCGAGGCCGCCTTGATGCCGCACTCGTAGGCCTCGAGTTTGGTGAGGAACGGGGAGGAAGGGCGCAGCAGTTTCGCCAGCACAAGGCAGACCAGGGGGAACAGCACGGCGATCCCCAGAAAGATGAAAATCGGCACGTAGCCGCTCGGCATGGCAACACTATAACACGCGTCAATTTGGCGAGAAATGGCTACCGCCGGCCGCCGTCGAGCGGACGGTTGAACGGGGGCTTACCGCAACAGGAATGGGCTATTGGGGGGGGGGCCCGCTCCATCCCTGGTCTGTCCGGTCGATGTGTTCCAGGCGTGTGGTGCCATCCCCTAAACAGTTAGACCTCTTTTCGAGCAAGATCATTCGCAATTCCCGTGAATACCAACTCTCGCTCACAGCCACGTTCTCATCACATCCGGGCGGGGAGCCGGGAGATACGCTTGTAGTCCTTTGACCGTCGGCGGCCAGTCCCTCGATCAGTTGGTTTCCCAAGGATTCGCGCTTGGTCTGAACGTCATAGGCTCTTGGCATGGCCATAACGCTTACTGCGGAAGCGTCCGACGCGCTCGTCGTCGGAGTTAGTCCGCGCGTCGCAGGCCAGACAAGCCTCCGGGCGATCTTACGTTCCGTGTCCAGAGAGTAGTGAACGCCCGCCAGCGGGTCTTGTATATTCACGAACCGCATAGCGATAGGGTCGCGCGGAATCGAAACATCCTCTCGGGTCCGTCCGGCCGAATCCCGATAGATGCGGATGGTTTTCTTTGGAAGCACGTTATGTACATTCGGCCGCGGATTTTCGGTGATCACCTCGTCGGCTGAAAATGGTTGACCGGCAATCGGTGCCACCGGCAAGATCTGCCCAAATCCCTCGGTGATGAATGCCAGGATCGACGCTATCCCTAATGCATTCCGCATGGACTGCTCCTGGCACCAGTCTAGTTCGCGATCCGACGGTACACAACGAGACGCTCGAAGCGGAATCGCTGCTGGCGTGCGTAAACTCATCGCCGGCTATCCCTCCATTCGTTGCCTGCACTTCGTTTGCCGCGGGTCGCTCAAGGCGTTCTTCGAAATCCCTGTACCGGTACCCCGGTGGTACCCGTGGGGTACCCGGATGAAGCATCTAGTACCTTTAAATTGTTTGGTTTACGAGGAGAAGCGATCTATGATCGGAGCAGATGAAACGGACAGGCAAACTGGTAAACTTCACCGAGAGGCTGAGCCGATGGCTCGCCCCCCTGGCCGTGGCCGCCGCGGCTTCGGCGGCTCCCGTAGTGGGCGCCTCGCAGACGGCCGCCGGCTCCGGCCACGATCCCGCCGTCCTCATGCTCGCCGGCGCAAGCCTGATCGTGCTCGGCTGCCTGGGCCGCCGTTCCAAACAAGTTTCAGATTAAGGGTTGCTTGCCAGCGCCCTGATCTCCTTCCCAGGGGGCGGACTCGTGCCGCCTCCTGTATTTTTTTCCGCCGCGCTTTCCGCGAGAGAATGGAAATGCCGATGGCGGAACCTCATCTCATTTATTCCCGGCTTCTTGAAGAACGACGCGCGCGGCTGGCTGTGAGCGACCGGCAACACCGCACGATGGGCTATGCCAAGCTGGCCGCGGCGCTCGTGGGCGGCGTGGTCGTCTGGCTGGCGCTCGTCGAACGCGCGTTTTCGATCGTCTGGCTGCTGGCGCCCATCGCGGCTTTCGCCATGCTAGTGGTGCTGCATAATCGCCTGCTGGCCGGGCGGGAACGACAGCAGAGAGCGGTGCACTTCTTCGAGAACGGTCTGGCGCGCCTGGAAGGCCAATGGGCGGGCCGCGGCGATACCGGCGAGGAGTTTCGACAGGCGGCGCATCCGTACGCGGCGGATCTGGACCTGTTCGGCAAAGGTTCCCTGTTCGAGGCGATCTCTACGGCCCGCACGCACATCGGCCAGGACACCCTGGCGCGCTGGCTGATGGCTCCGGCCGATCCGGCCACCGTGCGGGCGCGGCAGGCCGCCATCGAGGAACTGCGCCCGCGTCTGGATCTAAGGGAAGATCTCGCCATTGTGGCGGAAGAAGCGCGGACGGGCGTGGATCCCGTGTCTCTGGCGGCCTGGGGGGAAGCGCCGCCGATTCTGGGGCAGCCTGGTGGGGCATCCTTTAGGTTGCCCATATCCTGGCTGCGCGTGTCCCTGCGGGCGCGCATCTGGATGCACACCGCGCTGGGATTTCTGGCTGTCGCGGCGGCGATCCTGCTGATGCTTCGCTCAGCGGGCTTGCTGGCCGTCTCGGACTCGGCGGCCGTGCTGCTGCGGGACGGGCTGCTGGTGGCGCTGCTGGCCAATGCCTGGTTTCTGTACCGCACCCACGCGGCGATCGGCGGCGCGGCGGCGGCCGTGGAGGAAGCCTCTCACGGGTTGGGACTGCTCACGGAGGTGCTGGTGCGCCTGGAGCGCGAGCGCTTCGACTCGCCGTTGCTGTCCGATTTGCGCGCCTCGCTCGATGCCGATGGCGCACCACCTTCGAAGCGGCTGGCGCGTCTCAGACGGCTGGTGGATTACCTGGATTCGCGCGACCACGTGCTGGTGCGCGTTCTCGAGCCGTTCATCCTGTGGACCGCGCACGTGGCCCTCAAGGTGGAAGAGTGGCGGCGCCATTCCGGCCCGGCGGTGCGACGCTGGCTCACCGCGGCGGGCGAAATCGAGGCGCTTTGCTCGCTGGCCAGCCACGCCTACGAGCATCCCGAAGATCCGTTTCCGGAACTGATCGAAGGGCCGGCGTGCCTGGAGGCCGAGGGCATCGGGCATCCGCTGATTCCCGAAGAGCGCGTGGTGCGCAACGACGTGAGGATCGGCGGCGGGCTGCGCGTCCTGGTGGTGAGCGGCTCGAATATGTCGGGCAAGAGCACGCTGCTGCGCACCCTGGGAGCGAACGTTGTTCTGGCTCTGGCCGGCGGCACGGTGCGCGCGCGGCGTCTGCGCCTCACTCCGCTCGAGCTGGGGGCTTCCATACGCGTGACCGATTCGCTGCAGGACGGCATCTCACGTTTCTACGCGGAGATCCTGCGCATCCGCCAGATCCTGGACCTGACCGCCGGGCCTGCGCCAGTGTTGTTTCTGATCGACGAATTCCTGCACGGCACCAACTCGCACGACCGGCGCATCGGCGCGGAGGCTTTGGTGCGCGGCCTGGTGGAGCGCGGCGCCATCGGACTCGTGACCACGCACGATCTGGCTCTGGCGGCGATCGCCGAAACCCTAGGCGGGCCCGCCGCTAACGTGCATTTCGAGGACCGCATGGAGAACGGCCGCATCCTGTTCGATTACGTCATGCTTCCCGGAGTGGTGCGTAAGAGCAACGCGCTCGAGCTGATGCGGCACGTGGGGCTGGAGATTTGACATCCGCGGAAATTCGCGCCCGGGCCCGCGCGTGCGGCTTCGAGCTGGCCGGCGTGGCGCGCGCCGAACCGTCCGGCGAACGAGCCTGGTACCGCGCCTGGGCGGCCGGCGGATTGGCCGGCGAGATGCGCTATCTGACGGATCGCCGCGCGGAAGTCCGCGAGGATCCGCGCAGCCTGCTGCCCTCGGCGCGATCCATCGTGGTGGTGGGCAAGCTTTACAACTCCGCCTGGCCGCGCTCGACCGAGTTCAATGACGCTGCGCGCGCCTGGATCTCGCGCTATGCCTGGGGCGGCGATTATCACAGCGTGCTGCGGCGCGGCCTCGAACGGCTGGATGCCGGATTGCGCGCGTCGGCCGCCGCGGGGTACGAATCCAAAATCTGCGTCGATACGGCGCCGCTCCTGGAGCGTTCCTACGCGCGGCAGGCGGGCCTCGGATGGATCGGCCGGAACACGTGCCTCATCAACCAGCGGAGCGGCTCGTGGTTCTTTCTGGGCGAGCTGTTGGTTTCGCTCGAAATCGAACCCGGCCCCGAAGAGGCTCCGCCGGCCGATCGCTGCGGGACCTGCCGGCGCTGCGTCGAAGCTTGTCCCACCGAGGCTCTCGTGCCGGGACCGCTCGGCTACACGCTCGACGCGCGGCTGTGCATTTCCTACTTCACTATCGAGCTGCGCGGCGCCATCCCCGAAGCGCACCGCCGCGCCATGGGACGGCACGTTTTCGGATGCGACATCTGCCAGGACGTCTGCCCCTGGAACCGCCGGGCGCCGCAAACGGATGAGCCGGAGTTTCAGCCGCGCGAATTCGCACCGCCGCTCGACAGGCTGGCCACACTCACGGAAGCCGAATTCCGCGCGCTGTTCGAGGGTACGCCGGTGACGCGCGCGCGCTACTCCGGCTTCCTGCGCAACGTGGCGCTGGCCATGGGCACGAGCGGCCTCGAGAAATTTCGCACGCCGCTCGAAGCGCTGGCGCGTTCGCAAGATCCGTTAGTTGCCGTACACGCAAGGCATGCGCTCGAGAACTTAAAATAAGGGGAGTGAGAACCCTTGCGCTGGCTCTGCTGGTTCTGATGCCTCTGGCGGGCCAGGACGCCCTGGTGAAGAGAGGCTACGACCACTTCTATAATCTCGAATACGAAGAAGCCCTTGCCGATTTCGAGCAGGCCATCGCGCAAGACCCCGAGGTTCCCGATCTTCACAATCACGTGGCCGAAGCGCTGGTCTTCCGCGAGATGTACCGCAACGGCGCGCTTGAAAGCGAGCTGGTCTCCGGCGCGAATTCTTTTCTGCGGCGGCCCAAGCTAAATCCCACGCCGGAAAACGAAAAGCACTTCCTGGGTGAGATCGCACGGTCCATGAATCTCTGCCAGGCGCGCCTGCAGCAGAACCCTAACAATACGGCCGCGCTATATGCGATGGGCATCGCCTATGGTTTGCGCTCGAACTACTATTGGGTGGTCAAGAAGGCCTGGCGCGATTCCCTGCGCGATGCCACCGACGCGCGGCGGGCGCACGACCGCGTCGCCGAGCTCGACCCCCGCAACGTGGATGCGCGCCTGGTGAGCGGCCTGGACGATTACATCGTGGGCAGCCTGCCGCTGGCTTACCGGATGCTGGGGTTCATGATCGGAATCCGCGGCGACAAGGAGCGCGGCATCCGCACGGTGCAGGAAGTGGCGGCGCACGGGAACCTTGACCGCGTGGACGCCGAGTTTTTTTTGGGCGCGCTCTACCGCCGGGAAAGCCAGCCGCGCAAAGCCATTTCCCTGATCGAGGATCTGATTACGCGCTTCCCCAGAAATTTCCTGCTCAGACTGGAACTTTCGCAGATGTACAGCATGGCGGGGGATAAGGGCAACGCCCTGGCGGCCGTGGAGGAGATCGCGCGCCTCAAATCCGGCCACGCCCCCGGCTACGACCGGGTTCCGTGGGAGAAAGTCTATTTCCAGGAGGGCACCATCGAATTCTGGTACCGGGATCTGGACCGAGCCCTGGCGCATCTCCAGCAGGTAGCCGCGGCCAGCGACCGGATCGATTTAAATACCGGGGCTTACGCCTATCTGCGGATAGGCCAGATCTACGACCTGACGCACCGACGCGGGCAGGCGCTGGAGGCATACCGGAGAGGCATCGCCTACGCGCCGCAAGCCGAAGCGGCGCAGGAGTCCAAAAGATACCTCACGGCGCCGTATCAACGCTTGTAGCCGTGCGCGCCCCCCTCACTACTCGTCGATCTGCACCTTGACGGGCTGCTCGATGTACTTGGCGTCCTTTCCAGCGGTTAGAACCATGAGCGCGAGCCGCGCGGGAGCCTTCACCGAGGCCGGAATCTTGAACTTGATGCCGGTGGCCGATTGGTCGAGCAACTCCACCACAACGTCGTTCTTTCCGTCCGTCAGGTAGACTTTGGAGACCAGATCCTTTTGCAGATTCTCTCCGGAGACGGCGATTACATCCCCAGCTTTTCCATTTCCTGGTTCGCACGAAACCATTCGAGGCATCGCCTGCTGTGCATAGCCCACGAAACTCGCGGCCATGAGGAGCGCAATCACAAAAGACAGTTTCATCTGAATATCCCGCCTTCGACTACACTGTATGTCTATTGCACCCCGAATACAAGGGCGTGGGGGGCCCGTCCCCAGGCGTTTGCGGACGCCCGTGCCCAGGCGCACGTTTGAGGGGCGCGGAGGCGCTTGATGGGCCTGGGCGCCGGGAGGACCGGCTCGTTCGAGCCTGTCGCCATTTCCGAGGCCTGTGATATGATTCGACTGGAGCGTGTCTGCAATGCAGGTGCCGGTTCGCCTATTTTGATCCAACACTGTCAAAATAGGGAGTCCGACTCGTTGATGATGCGCCGGTGAGCAAGCTCCTGGCGGGCCAATCCGCAAGGGAGAAGCCTGATGGCGCCCGGAGGACACCCACCCCGTTTACAAACGTGGGTCAATACCGGGGGCTGGCACAGCCGAGCGGTACGCTCCCTTTTCTCTCATATCTGGCGTGCATCGGGGTTTACGGAAGTTACTCGCTCCGGATAATTCCTCGCCGCTAACTTCAGCTAACTCCCGATGCGATTCGCGCCTGCCGCGGGCCATTTCGGGGCACGAAACCGTCCGGAATCGGGTAAATCGGCCGTCACTCTTGCATAATATATGCCGATCGGTTGTAATTAGTGCGGAGGCCTCCGATGGTACAACGGCTGTGCGTGTTTCTTCGCGAGGACGACGGCCAGGATTTGATCGAGTACTCTCTGCTTATGATCTTCATTGCCATCGCCTGTCTGGCGCTGCTGGGCGCCGGGCGGCCGGCGGTGAACGCCATTTGGACCCACGGGAGCACCGAGCTTACCAACGCCGCGAGCGTGGCCAGCAGCTAGCGTCCGCATTCCCTTTCCGCCCCCACGTGCGCCTTCCGGCCTTGATCGCCGCAAGTTAGAATGGTTTTCTAATCCCATGAAGACCGTTGCCGCACTCCTGGTTTGTCTGCTCTCGGCGGCCGCCGCCACTCCCTCGGAAATCGATGGCCTGATCGACCAGGCGCGCTCGCTCGCCGGCGAATTCGCGGCCGATGGACTGATTCGGATCGCCGGTTCCGAAAAGCTCTCCGCGGAACGCAAAATCGAGCTGCTCAACCGCGCTTACGAACGGGCCGCCGAAGCGCAGCAGTCTTTCAAGCGCCACGCCGGAGTGAATCCTCCGGGCTACGCGGTGGGATTTATCAACCGCGCTTACGAGCAGGATCTGGACGGCCTTTCGCTGCATCTGCGCGCCATTGAAGCCATGCTGCCCCTGGATGGCCGGCGCGCGCGCCAGATGTTCCTCGACCTGGGGTCGCCCCACCCGCCTCAGGTCGGCTGCGAGGAATTCCTGGTTTACGATGTCAGCCGTTACTACAGCGTGCTGGGCCGCGTGGCCGCGGAAACGTTCACGGCCGAGGAAATCGGCAAGGGCGAGCCGGTCCGTCTGCTGGCGCGGTTTACCGGCGCTCTCACGTCGGCGGTCGAAATCGGACCGGCCGCCCAGGCCATCGCCGGCGCGAAAGTGAAAGACGAAGACTTCCAATCTCTGGTAACCGCCTTTGCGGGCGTGCTGGGTGGGATCTCCGGCGACGACCGCTCGTTCAGCGCCTCCCAGCAGGCCGCCGCGCAGATCCAGTCTCTGGTGGCGGAGTGCCGGCGGCGGCAGATGTCACCGCTGCCGCTCATCGAAGGTTTTCGCCTGCACCTGGTCACGAATCTCACGGGGAAGCGCTGCGCCGACGACGATTTGGCCGCACCGGTCAGCCAGGGCTTCGGGGTGGCCTCCAGCGGTTCCTCCAATCGCGTCGGCGACGCGGTTGCGTACTTCAACGACGTGCTGCAAATCCCCCCTATCCAGCCCATCAAGCCGGATGAAACCGTGGCCTCCTCGCTCGAAGGCAAGGTCAAGGTGGAGCAGTTCTGCCAGGATGCCGAATGTCGCGCCATTCGCGACCAGTTCGAAGGCTTGTTTTTCGGCCCGAATTCGACACCCCACCCCAACAGCTACCGGGACACCAACGAGTTCCGCGGCAAGCTGCGCGATTTCCTTTCCGCCATGGCGGCGTGGAAGGAAAGCAGCGGAGCGACGCCCGCCGAATACTTCCGCGAAAAGGTGGGCATCTTCAGCGAGTTGTTCAGCCTGGTCGGCGCGGATGCCGATCGTGACGCGGTGACCTCCGCGGAGCTCGATTACCTGAACCAGAACCGCTTCCAGTCCGAGAACGCCATCGAGTGGTTCCTGCCAGTCAACATGCTGGTCGGGCAGGCGGGGATGGCGCCGGTCCTGCGAGGCGTGGCGGAGCGGCTGCGCGAGGCGCAGGACCCCGTGATGGCCTTCTACGCGCGGCTGGAGTCGATGGTGCCGCGAACGCCCGGCGAGATCATGCCGCTGCTCTGAGGGCGCGGGCCGCCACGGCCGCCAAACCTCCGCCACGTAGGCCACGAGAAACTCCCTCCGCGTTTTCGGGTCTTTTTATTTCATTTCTCCCGAGTGGCGATTGCACCGCGGGGGGGGACGGGGATCGGCTGCCTACACGTGCCGAACCGCACCATCGTTCGTTCCGCTGAGTATCCTCGACGCGGTGGTTTTCAGCACACATAGCGTTGACTCTATTCGCTCCGCTCTTGAAAACGGCCCGACGATCTTGATAATAATTAAGCACTGGTTAGTCTACGAGACACTGATTCGTCATCGGGACTCTAAAGGATCCTCGTCGATCGGTCATCACTCAGATTCAAAAGCTGCTCCGAACGGCAATAGCGCCGAGGTTCGGAGTGTGTCAATGGGAGGGGATCATGCAGAGGATTTTCAACGCGCGGTTATTCGTCTGGCTGGCGATCGTATGGGGAGCTTACAGTCAGACGTTCAACGGAGCTATAAACGGCAGAGTTACCGATGCGGCTGGAGCGATTATCGCCGGCGCGGCGGTCACGATAAACGATACGGGAACGAACATCGCTCACAACACACTGAGTTCAAGCGACGGTCAGTTCGCGTTCCAGGAATTACCGTTGGGCACGTATACGGTGACTGTCTCGGCGCGCGGCTTCGATAAGATGACGGTTTCGAACGTGGTCGTATCGGCCGGCAATATCTTCACGGTCCCGGTGCAATTGGCGGTCGGGGCGCAATCCACCACCGTCGAAGTGTCCGCCTCGGCGGTTGGGGTGGATACCACCACCGCCATGCAAAGCGACACCATCCCCTCCACGGCCATGCAGGATATTCCTCTCAATGGCCGCGATTTCACTCAGTTGATCGCGGTCAAGCCCGGCTACGGGGGCTATTCGGGGAATGGCTTCGGCTCGCTCAACGGGACCCGTGCCAACGAGATCAATTGGCAGATCGACGGAACCGATAACAACGACTTGTGGCATAACATCCCGGCCGTGAATCAGGGCGGTGTATCGGGGATCGCGGGCGTGGTGATGCCTATCGATGCGGTGGATGAATTTTCGGCGCAGACCCAATCCAACGCCGAGACGGGTCGCAGCGCGGGCGGAACCGTGAACCTCACTATCAAGACCGGCAGCAACAGCGTGCACGGCAGCGCGTATTACTATAACCGCAACGAGTTCTACGCCGCGCAGTCGCCGTTCTTCGTGCCCACGGCGCAGTTTCCAAAGGCGCCCGAACTTCGCAACCAGAATTGGGGCGGCACGGTGGGCGGCCCCATAGTCAAAGACAAGGCCTTCTTCTTCCTGGGATTCGAGCGGCAGAACTACATTTTCGGGTTAACCGGCTTATCCACCGAACCTTCCGCCGCCTGGGTCAACCAGGCCATGGGGCTGCTGAGCAACGTAAACGGCACATACGGATCGTACGGCTCCGTGCAGGCGAGCTCACTCTCCACGCGCCTGCTCTCGACATTGTGGCCCAGTTCCATCGCCAGCCTGGCGGGAACGACGAACAACTACTTCGCGACGGTCCCTGGCACCGGTTACAGCAACAACGGCGTGGCCAAGGTAGACTACAACTTCACCGACAACGAGCGCCTCTCGGTTCACTGGTTCGCCGGACAGGGCAGCCAGACGCAACCGCCCGGAGCCAGCCTGGCGCTGGCCACCGCGAGTTCGAACCTGGGTTACTACTTCGAGGTCGCTCCCATTCACGTCCAGAACTACTCGGCGGTACTGAACTCGGTATTTAGCAGCACCTTGACCAACCAGTTACTCTTCGGGGTAAGTTATTTCAACCAGGTCTTTCACGATTCCAACAATAGTTTCAATATGCAGGGCTTGGGGCTCAACCTCAGTCCCAGCGCCACCATTAACGGACAGCCGATCCTGGGAGCTTCCAATATCGCCATTACCGGTTTCGACCAGGTGGGCATCACCCCGCCCGAGGGCCGCAACGACGTCACCGGCCATCTGACGGATGTGATTTCGATCGTAAAGGGCAGCCACCAGTTCCGCTTCGGCGGCGAGGTCCGGCAGGGGCGCGTGGATGAGTTCTACTTCCGCCGGTCCACGGGGGCCTTCAACTTCGATGGCACCCAGGGGCCTTGGGCGTCCTACTGCTCGACGCACTCGTCGATCGCCGGCTGCGACACCAGCACGCTGGCGCTGGCCGACTTCCTGGCCGGAGATGTCAGTACTTCATCCATCGCCGTGGGCGATGCCGAACGGCACGTGCTGGTCAACGCCTTCGACCTCTTCGCCCAGGATAACTGGCAGCTTACCTCGAAGCTCAACTTCAGCTTTGGGCTGCGCTACGAATACTTCGGCCCGCTGCACAGCAACCAGGGCAACGATCTCGGTGTGTTCGTTCAGGGCAGAGGCCTGGTTGTGCAAGGGGCGGGAGTTAACTCGATCTTCCCTTCGGACTGGAATAACCTGGCGCCGCGCTTCGGCTTCGCCTACAACCCCGGAGCCGGCCTGGTGGTGCGCGGCGGATTCGGCATGTTCTACGACCAGATCAACATGAACCCCTTCCTGGATTTCCGGCCGACCATCAGTGCGGCCGACGGCCTGGAAGACAATCCCGTGGGACCCCACGCGGTCGATAACTACAGCCGCAATAACTACAACTGGCAAACCGTGCAGAACGGCGGCGGCTCGATCTTCCCGGGTGCCACGACCTGTTCGGGCAACTTCGCCACCGACCCGAACTGCCTCAGTTCCTCGCAGATCTTTAACGTCTTCTCGGTGAACCAGAATTTCCGCACGCCGTATTTCTTCAACTACAACCTGAATGTGGAAAAGAGCCTCGGAAAGGCGGCCGTGCTCGAGGTCGGTTACGTGGGTAGCCAGGGGCGCAAGCTCTCCGTGATGGAGAACATCAACCAGAGTGGTGCCTATAGCGCGCAGTACCCCAACTACGGCTCTATCATTCAGCTCAACAGCGTCGGCAACTCCAATTACAACTCACTCCAGACCACGCTCAAGCTGAGAACCTGGCACGGACTTACCTCGCAGTTCGCGTACACCTGGGCGCACGCTCTCGATTTCGTCACGGAGTATCGCGAGGCCATTCCGCTCAACAGCCTCAACCTGGGCCAGGAATACGCGAGCAGCGATTTCGACACCCGCCAGAACTTCACGGCGTTCTTTACTTACGATCTTCCCGGCTCGCGCCACATGGCGCTCCTCACTTCCGGCTGGCAGGTCGGCGGCTTCATTTCCGTGCACAGCGGTCAGCCGTTCAACTTCGACGGCGCAACGCAGCGCCCCGGCGTGAATCTGATCGGCGACCCGTACGCGGGCGTAAGCCACAGTTTCGTCGCGGGCGTTGGCGAGCAGTGGGTGAATCCGAATGCCTTCTGCATGGCGGGAGCGGCCGGCTGCCCCGGCAACCCGTTGCAGGGCAACCTGGGCCGCAATGCCCTTTACGGCCCCGGCTTTGCCGACGTGGATCTCTCGGTATTCAAGAACATCCCCGTGGGCGAGCGGCTGAAGGTGCAATTGCGAGCGGAGATGTTCAACGTGTTGAACCGGATCAACCTGGCCTCCGGCCCCGGCTCGGTGGGATCGAATGGCGTGGTCGGCGATACCATCGGCGATTTCAACGGCGCGCCCGGCATCGGACCCGGCGAACCCTTCAATATGCAGATTGCCGCCAAGGTCATTTTCTGACGGCTTTGAAGTGGCGGGGAGCGCCGGCTCACAGCACGTCGGCGAATCCCCGCTTCATGTGTCGGAAGAACAGGCCGCCCGCGCAGAAGACTACCGCGCCGTAGCAGGCAGCCACAGCCAGATCGCGCGGGTCGGGCGCCGCGCTGCCGAGCAGGACGGCGCGGTAGCCGCGTACCAGGTAATACATGGGGTTGGCCACCAGCACGAAATGCGCCCAGCGCGGGAACTGCTTCTCGGAGATGAAAATGGGGGTCAGCCAGAACCAGAAGGTCAGCACCACGCTGAGCATCTGCGCGGTATCCCGCAGGAAGACATGCAGGCTGGCCACGATCCAGCCCAGCCCCACAGCGACGAGGCCGATCAGGAAAATGTAAAGCGGCAGCAGTACCAGGAAGACGCTGGCCTGGTTCTCCCACACGGCCGCGGCGGCCACCATCAGCGCAAGGGCGAGCAGGTGACTCACCAGGGTCGAGAGAAACACGGAGACCGGGACGATCTCGGAGGGGAAAACGGTTTTGGTGATCAGGCTGGCCTGGTCCAGCAGGCTCGAGGCGGAGCGCTGCACGGTTTCACTGAACAGCCCCCACGGCAGCATGCCGGCAAAAATGTAGAGCGGGTAATTGCGCACGCCCTGGGGCGGTGGCATCCGCATACAGATCTGGAACACGAAAACCCAGCTCATCAGCAGCACCAGCGGGTGAACTAATCCCCAGATCCAACCCATGGCGGAACCCACGAAGCGCTGATCGAAATCGCGCCGCACGAGCTGGAACAGCAGGCTGCGCCGTTCGACCAAATTCCGCAGAAATAAAGTTCCAGGAAGTCGCCGTGGCACCGTTGAATTTGAACAATATCAATTTCATCAATAGGTTGCAAGCGGTCGGAGGGGGGTTGACAGGGGACTTCGAGGGCTGCTATATTCCGTGATTCGCCACTTCGGTACGAAATAGCCCCTTCCGGACTTGGGTACGGCAACGAACAACATAGGTGTTCCGGGCGGAGAAGACTATGAAGCAGGAATACTTTGTGGTTGTGCTGGCGCATTCGCTGCACGGCCGCCTTCGACGCGTTCACATCCCGCAGCAGGCCGTGTATAGCATTCTGGCGTTGGCCCTCCTCGGCTGCTTTTCGGTTGCCGGCTTTGTGGCCAGCTACGCCCGTATGGCATGGAAGGTGGCCAACTATAACGCCTTGCGTGGGGAAGCGGAAACGCTGCGCACGCGCTACCGGAGCCTGCAAACCGAAGTCAGCCGTACCAACGAACAGCTCGCCAGCCTGGAGTTGTACGCCAAGGAAGTTTCCATCGCCTATGGCATTCGCGAGCGCCTGGAAGGCCCCCCCGATATCACCGCCGAAGGCAAGCTGGTCCCCAGTTTCGCGGAAAGCGTACAGGATTACGACTTCCTCCGCAGCACCAACGTCTTGGCCATGATGAGCCGCTCCACGCACCGCCTGCAGCCGGCCTTCGCGCAACCCGCGGGATATCCCGTGGCGGGCCGCCTGATGGGATCGTTCGGCGACCGCACCGACCCCTTCTCGGGTGAAGGCGCGTTCCACAAGGGCGTAGATATCAGCGCGCCCTCGGGCACGCCGGTGCATTCCACGGCCAGCGGGATCGTGGTGCACGCAGACGCCACGCTGAGCGGATACGGCCGCCTGGTTATCGTCGATCACGGGGGCACCTACCAGACCTACTATGCGCACCTTTCGAGCGTTTACGTGCGGGTAGGCCAGGAGATCCGCCGCGGCGACCTGGTGGGCGCCGTGGGCAGCACCGGCAGAGTGACGGCGCCGCACCTGCACTACGAGGTGCGCATCGGAGGCGTCCCGCGGAATCCGCGTCAGTTCCTGGCCAAGGCCGTCTCCTACGAGCAGGCCGGCAAAAAAGACTTTCCATTCTAATTCTCCGATTTCCCGCTGCCTCCGTCTTCCGTCTTTTCGCGCACGAGCTGGCGAGGGGATCGCTCTTTTGCGGTACCCTGGGTTCGAGTATGCGAAACCTCCTGCTGCTGGCGGCTCTGGTCGCGTGCGGATGCAATCCGGCCACCCAGGCGGGCGCCATCCCCGAGTACGGCTACGAGGTGGTCCACACCTATCCGCACGATCCCATGGCGTTCACCCAGGGCCTCTTCTACCTGAATGGCTATCTGTACGAAGGAACCGGCCTGGAGGGGCAATCTTCCATCCGCCAGGTGCGCCTGGAGACCGGCGAGGTGGTTCGCAAGCACGACGTGCCGGAGGAGTATTTCGGCGAGGGCATCGTCAACTGGAAGGACCGCCTGCTGGAGCTGACCTGGAAGGCTCAGCGCGGCTTTATCTACGGCTTGGCCAGCTTCGACCCCGCGGGCCAGTTCGAATATCCCGGCGAGGGCTGGGGGCTGACGCAGGATGGCAAGCGCATCATCATGAGCGATGGCAGCGCGCAGTTGCGCTTTTGGGATCCCAATACCCTGCGCGAGACCGGCCGCGTCACCGTGACGGCGGACGGCCAGCCGGTGACCGAATTGAACGAGCTCGAGTGGGTGAAGGGCGAGGTCTACGCCAACATCTGGCAGACCAACCGCATCGCGCGCATCGATCCCTCGAGCGGCAAGGTGACCGGCTGGATCGTCATGGCGGGCTTGGCCACGCCGGATGGCTTCTACATCGGTGCCCGGTCGGATGTACTTAATGGGATCGCCTACGACGCGCGCACCGATCGCCTTTTCGTGACCGGTAAGCAATGGCCCAAGCTGTTCGAGATCAAACTGGTCAAGCGGGCCGCGCAAACCGCTCCCTGACGGTCGCGGCTCGGTTCAGAGCCGCGACCGTCAGGGAGCGGTCTAGCGCACTCAACCTATATCGGGCAGCAGGAACTGTGCCGGCCGGCCGGCGGCGCGAGCCACCGCCTCGGCCGCCAGGTAACCGCCGCGCACGGCGCCTTCCATGGTGCCGGGCCAGCCCGTGCGCGTGTAATCTCCGGCCAGGAAGAGATTCGGCACATCGGTCGCGGCGGGCGGTCGCAGCGCCTCGGTTCCGGGAGCCGCCGAGAACGTGGCGTGCTGCTCCTTCACCACGTGAGCCTTTACCAGGTTGGCCTCGCGCACCGCCGGAAAGTAGAGCCGCAAATCGCCCACCGCCATATCGATAATCGTGGCGCGCGAGAGGCTGGTCAGCTCGCGCGAGGCGCTCACCACCAGCAGCAGGTAGCGGCCGCCATCCTTGTTGAACATCCACTGCATGGTGCGGCCCAGCAGGGTGGCGTGCGGCAGGGTGGTGACGGGCCGGTCGAACCACAGGTGCACGCCGGTGATGGGCGAATGCTCGAGCGGAGGCGCCGTCAGACCCACGGCCGCTAGGCGCTCGAAAGGCAGCGCGCAGATGTAGCGATCCGCCGTCCGCCGCTCTCCGCCCACCGTGAAACCGGCCTCTTCGATGCGCTCCACGGGGCATCGCAAATGGATGCGCACATTGCCTAGGCGGCTCCAGGACTCGGCCGCGTAAAGCTCGGACAGCGGGACGGCCGGGACGCCCATCTCGTAGGCATCGGCGCGCGCCAGAAATCCCAGCCAGAAGGCCTGGAAGCCGTGGCGCGCGGCCATGCGGTCGAGATCCTCGTTGATGGCGCTGACCAGCACCTGGCGCCAGAAGCGATCGATGGCTCGCGGCGTCTGGCGTTTCTGCAGCAGCCACTCGAGCATGCTGATGCTGTCGAGATCCTGGCGGCGCGGGTTGCCGCGGTTCCATTCGCGGCGCAGGGCCATGAGCGCGCGCGCGATTCCCAGCTTATCGTGCCGGTCCAGGCAGCGCATCGCCAGAAACGAGCCGGTGAAATGCAGCGGCGCGGGCAGAAGGCCGCGGCGCAGAACCGAGACGCGCCCGCCGGGTTCGATGAAAGAGAACTCGCGGTGGAATCGGATGCGCTCAGCGACCCCCATGCGCCGGTAGAAATCCAGCAGGTTGACGCAGCAGCGCAGCAGGATGTGCTGGCAATTATCGATGGTTTCGCCGGGCTGGTCCGGCGTGTCCGGCAGCGTGTAGGAGGCGGCGCGTCCCCCCAGGAAAGGACGCGCCTCGAACAGATCGACGGTGAAGCCCGCTTCGCCCAGCGCGGCCGCCGCGGCCAGCCCGGACAACCCGCCGCCGGCGATGAGCACGCTACTCATTCAGCTAGCTCTTGGCAGGTTGGGCCGCGTCCGCAATGAGATTGCGCAACTCGCGTTCAGGATCCTCCTTGACCTCGCAGGTCTTGTCAAGAATCATTACAGGACCTTTCTGCGCGTCGAACCTGGGCCAGTTCGGCAGACCGGGATGATTGGGATCGCCCTTGCGCGCGAAGTTGATCCAGGCATCGCTGACCTTGGCGGCCAGCGTCCGAGGCTCCGGCCCTCCGCCCGTGGCGAATGCCGAGACGTCCGTGTTGTAGAAGACGAACGGAATCTCGGAGCAGTGGAAGGCCCGCGGGCGCCCATCCATTACCGGCGTCTTCCAGCAGAACTCATACAGGAACGCCGGAGCTTTCCCCTGCGCCGTCTTGCGCTCCGCCTGGCGCACCGCGCCGGACCGGAAGACGCTGATGGCGGAGAGAATCGAGCTGACCTCCACCGGCTTGATGTTGGGATACACCTTTCGGCAGGCATCGATGATGGGGCCGGCCTTATCGCCGTATGCCGCCCCAGCCTGCTTGCGCAGCTCGTCTTCGGTCATCGATTCCGCCTTGGGATTGCTCATGGCGGGATTGAACTCGTTCAAGGCGGTGCCAATCAGCATGGGGACGTCCGCCGAAATCTCCGGCGCCGCGGGATCGAAGGGCACGGAGGGCAGAACCTTGCCCTCCACCGTCGGAGCCCACATCAATTTGGGAAGCGTGAAGCCGACGCCCGGCGCACGGGGCGGCGTGAGCTTCCGCATGGCCGCTACGCCCGCATCGATGAGAGAGCCGGCCGGCAGTTCGTGAAGCTTGGCGGCTTGTGCTTTGGTGAGGTGCAGCTCCGCCATCACCGCGGCTGCCAGCTTGGCGGACTCTTCAGGCTTGTTGGCCATGAGCAGTGAACCGCTTTCCACGACTGCCTTGTGGAACAGGCCCTTGGCAGACGGCATGGTCATGAGGGTGCTGACCTTCCCGCCGCCGCCGGATTGGCCGAATATGGTCACGTTGCCCGGATCGCCGCCGAAATTGGCGATGTTATCGCGGACCCATTCGAGCGCCGCCACCAGATCCAGCATTCCTACGTTGGCGGACTCGGCATACCGGGCGCCGCAGTCCGCCAGGTTCAGGAACCCCAGGGCGCCGAGGCGGTGATTGACGCTGACCACCACGACATCGCCGCGCCGGCTCAGGTTTTCGCCGTGATAGGCCGGCTGCTCCTGGCCCGATCCGGCCTCGAAACCGCCGCCGTGGATCCAGAACATCACCGGCCGCTTCTTGCCATCGAGCGCAGGCGACCAGAGGTTGACCCGCAGGCAGTCCTCGCCCGGCTGGCCGTCATCCCATTGGGAAAGAAACGATTCGACGTCGTTATCCCATCCCGCGCGCGGCACTTGCGGGCACGTCTTTCCATACCACATGGCGCTACGCGTTTCCGTCCACGGCTTCGGCTTGGCCGGCGGCTGAAAGCGCGCCTGGCCTTCGGGAGAAGCGGCGTAGGGAATGCCCTTGAAGGTCTGAATGCCATTGCGCGTGAAGCCCTGCACCTTGCCGGCCGTGGTCTCGGCGACGGCATTGGAATCCGACGCGACGATAATGGTTCCACCGCCGGCCGCCTCCGCTCTCTCAGGCGGGGCCGTGCGGCAGCCCAATCCCATGGCGGCCGTACCGCCGGCCAAGGCCGCCGCGCTCCCGATCAGCGCGCGCCGGCTGACCGACTTACCGGTCTGTACATTGCTGCTCTTCATCTGACAATCTCCTTTTCTCCCTTCCCCATTTGGCCGATTCGGGTCCGAGTAGCTCATTGGCTGCAAGTGTACCGTAATTCAAAAGGCCGTATGCTATGCCGCACTTACGGCACCTCCGTGGCTTGCGCCACTATAATTAAGGTAATGCCGACCACGGAAGAGGCGCGTGCGCGTCTCGCCGCGATTCCCGGGCTGACCGTCGCCACGGACGTTCCCCTTTCCCGCTACACGCGCTTCGGTATCGGAGGACCGGCCGATATCTACTCCGAAACCGACAGCGCGGAGGCCTTCACGGCTGCCATGGCAGCGGCGCGCGCGAGCGGCCTTCCCACCGTGGTGATCGGCGGGGGAACCAACCTGATTGTCTCCGACCGGGGCTTCCGGGGCATCGTGCTGCGCTATCGCGCCGAAAGGCTGGAAGCTCAGGGCACCTGCATCCACGCGGAGGCGGGCGTGGTCCTTCAGAGCCTGGTGGATTTCGCCATCGAACGGGGCCTTGAGGGTCTGGAAACGCTGGCCGGCATACCGGGATCGGTGGGGGCGGCCATTTACGGGAATGCCGGCGCGTACGGCCACTCGATCTCCGAGCGAGTGGCGCGCGTGCGGTTTTTCGATGGCGCCGCGGTGCGCTTCTTCGACCAGCGGGAATGCGAATTCGCCTATCGCGAGAGCGTTTTCAAGCGCCACAAGGAGTGGATCGTCTTCTCGGCCGAGCTGTCGCTCGAAACCGGCGACGCCGACTCGCTGCGCGAGACCTCCGGCGAGATCCTGCGCGTGCGCAACGAGAAGTTCCCCGTGACCATGAAATGTGCCGGCAGCATCTTCAAGAACCTGCTGTTCGACGCGCTTCCGGAATCCGCGGCCCGCGAGGTGCCACCCGCGGCCGTGCGCGAAGGCAAGGTGGCGGCCGCCTGGTTCCTCGAACGGGCTGGCGCCAAGGGCCTGGAGCGCGGCGATATCCACGTGGCCGCTTATCACGCCAACCTGCTCTACAACGGCGGCACGGGCACGGCCGCCGATCTCTGCGCTCTCATCCGCGAATTGAAGGCGCGCGTGCGGGAACGCTTCGGCCTGGATCTCGAAGAAGAAGTGCAGTACGTGGGCTGATGGCGGGCCGTGGCCGGGCCGCCGGGTAAAAAAGGTACCATGTTACAGGAAAGCAACCAGACAAAGAGGAGACAGCACAGACCATGAAGGGGAATCCCAAGGTTATTCAAGCTCTCAATCAAGCGCTCACCGAGGAGCTGATCGCCATCAATCAGTATTTTCTGCACGCCGAAATGTGCGAGAACTGGAAATACGACCGGCTCGGCGAGCACATCAAGAAGCAGTCCATCGACGAGATGAAGCACGCCGAAAAGCTCATTGAGCGCATCCTGTTCCTGGATGCCACGCCGGACATGACCGAGCCGATGCAGGTCAATATCGGCGCCAACGTCAAAGCCCAGATCGAAAGCGACCTGAAGCTCGAAATCGACGCCGTGGCCATGTATAACCGCAGCGTCGAGCTGGCCCGCCAAGAGGGCGACAACGCCTCCCGCGAGCTGTTCGACACGCTGCTGCGCGACGAAGAAGAGCACGTGGACTGGCTCGAGGCGCAGCTCCATCAGATCGAAGAGATCGGCTACGAGCGCTACCTGGCGCGCCAGATCGAGGACGAAAAATAGATCCCGATAAAGCCGGCTGGTACTAAAGCGGCCGGGCAGATCCGCCGATTATAGTCCTGTCACCGTGTGAGACGGGCCCATGACGGATGCGATCTTCACCCCGGCCGCGCGCCGGCATATCGCGCAGTTGAAGCAGGCCATCCAGCCGGCACTGGGGCGCCTGGACCGGCGCTTTCGCGCGCTGCTCCGCCAGAACGTCTACGACGCGGCCCAGATTCGCGCTCTGGCCGCCATCACGCCCGGCGCCGCGGCGCGCCTGCGCTCCACCGTACAATTCCTGGAACAAGTTGAGTATAACGGCCGCCGGCTGGCCAAGATGAACGTGCCGCCCGCGGAGGTGAACGACGCGCTGCGCCAATTCGGCGGGCTGGTGGAAGAGGAACTTGCGGGGCGTCACGCACCCGCGCGCGAGCAATTGCAACTGGCCACGCTCCTGGCCGTCGAGAACGCCTTTTACCAGGTGCGTGAGAGCGAAACCCAGGCCTTTTTCGGCCTGTACCACGCCGAGGCGGATGCCGATAGCCTGGCCGATATGTTGCAGCGGTTCGTCGCCATTCTGACGCGGACTTTTCGCGCCCGCGCCGGCCGCCTGATGCTGCTGAAGGAGCCGCTGGCGCGCTCCATGGCGCGTCCACTCTATATCCGGCGCGGGGACGCCCGCCAGCGTTTGATCGCCGACGCTGCCATGCGCGGCCGCTACGCATCCTATTGGTCGTATCCGGTTCGCCCGGCCGCTGTGCTGCAGCTCGCCTTCGATGTGGATTATCCCTGGCTGCCACGGGAACTGGTGCTGCTTGAGGCCATGGCGGGCCGCTGCCGGGAAGCCATCGAGCGTGTGCGCCTGGTGGAAGAACTCCGCCGCGTGGAGGCCGAGGCGCGCCAGGCCGAAGAGGAAGAGCGCCGCCGCATCGGCCGCGAGCTGCATGACGAGGCCGGGCAAACCCTGCTGTTGCTGCGCCTGCAATTGGAGATGCTCGAGCGCGATGCGCCCGCCGCGCTGGTGGAGCGCCTCCGGGAGACACGCGAGGGCGCCGGACGAATCGTCGAGGAGCTGCGCCGCATCGTGGCGGCCCTGGGGCCTTCGGTGCTCGATCGGATGGGCTTGCGGGCTTCGCTCCGCCAACTGGCCGGCCGCTTCCGTAAGATGCATTCCGCCCGGATGCGGTGCCACATCGAGGATCCTCCCGGCCAGCTTCCCAGGCGGGCCGCGGAGGTGATCTACCGGGTCGCCCAGGAGTGCCTGCAGAACATTGCCAAACATTCCCAGGCGACTCATGTAAACCTTTGGCTGCGAGCCGCCGATAGAACAATCAGGTTGAGGATTTCGGATGATGGCGCCGGTTTTCAAACGGATACTGCGGAAGCTAAGCCGATGTCATTCGGAATGGCGGGTATGCGGGAGCGCGCCGCGCTCCTCGGTGGGACCCTCGCCATCGACAGTTCGCCCGGCAAAGGTGCAACTGTCGTTCTTCAATTGCCGCTTGCCTAAGCACGGATCGTACTCATGCCTAAAATTCGCGTATTGTTGACCGACGATCACACCCTGTTCCGCCAGGCGATTCGCTCGATGCTCTCGACGGAGCCCGATATCGACGTAACGGCGGAAGCGGGCAGCGCCTCCGAGGCCCTAAGCGTGGCACGTGAAACGCATCCCGACGTGGTTCTAATGGATATCGGGATGGCGGGCATGAGCAGCTTCGAGGCCACCCGGCTGATTCGCAAGGAACTCCCCGAGACGCGCGTGGTGTTTCTTTCGATGTACGACGACGACGACTATCTGGCCGAATGCGTCGACATCGGCGCCAACGGGTACATCTTGAAGGAGAGCCAGGCGGATCAACTGGTGACCGCCATCCGCGAGGTTCATCGCGGGGGCAGCTATCTCAGCCCCCGGCTGCTCACGCGCCTGGTGGATGGCTTCCGCTCGCAGGCCGCCGGATCGCCGCGCCAGGCGCGTTTCGGAACGCTCACCAAGCGGGAGCGCGAGATCCTCAAACTACTGGCCGAGGGCAAATCCGTCAAGGATATCGCCGCCTCGTTCGAGCTGAGCGTGAAGACCGTGGAGGCCCACAAGTTCAACCTGATGCGCAAGCTCGACATCCACAACAAAGCCCAGCTTGTGCAATATGCCATCCAGAAGAAGGTGATCCGCCTCAACGAGACGGCCCCCGCCTAAGCGAGAAGGAGAAGTTCGTGGAAAGCGCTTTCATCTGCGTCGCGGTCGCGGCCATTACTTTTCCAGTGTCGTTCTGGATTGCGCGAGGATGTCTCGAAAGCCTCCTTCGCGTTGTCACCGGGCCGGATCGTCTCGAAACTCCCATCGCGGACGTGGAGACACGCGTGGCGCGGCGATCTCGCGCACCACGCCACGTTCGGCCAGCGTCGGCGGCCGGCGCGGCACGCTCGGCCGTCGAACGGCGGGCCGGGCTGTCATCGCCGGACTCAGCTTTGAATGCCAAGCCGGCGTGTGCGAGAATGACGGCGACGATGAAGCTCATATGCGTGAAATCCGCTGGCATGGCGTGCGTGTTCCTGCTGGCGGCGGCCTGCGCCCGCGGTGCCGAGAGGCCTCAATTGGTAGCGGTGGAGAAAGTTTCCGGCAGCCTCGGATTCTACGATCTCGACGGAAAGCGCCTCGCGGACGTGAAGCTTGGCCTGCATCCGCATGAGGCCGTTTTCTCGCCCGATAAGCGCTATCTATACGTCACCGACAACGGAATATTGTGGATGACCGACCCCGGCGCGGGCGAGAACACGATTTCGATTGTCGATTTGGCGGCGCGCAAGAGGGTAGGCGTGATCGATCTGGGCAGCAACCGGAGGCCGCACGGGATTGACGTGGACCCTGCGACCGGCCACCTGGCCGTCACGGTTGAGAATCCGTCCGGTCTTCTGCTGGTCGATCCGGCTTCCAGAACCGTCCTGCGCCGCTACGATACGCACGGGCAGGCTCCGCATATCGTATTGCTGGGCCCCGGCGCCAAGACCGGCTACGTCAGCAACGACCGTACGGGCGACGTGGCCGTGATCGACATGAAAAGCGGATCGGTCGTGACGATTCCACTGGGCGCGCGGCCCCAGGGCGAGGCGTTTTCGAGAGACGGGAAGAGTCTCTACGTCACCTTGATGGGTGCCGCCGCGATCGCAGTGATCGATTTGAGCAGCAACCGGCGAACCGGCACCATTCAGACCGGTGAAGGACCGTGCCGCATCGCGGTCAGCCCCGATGGAAAGACCCTCGTTTACGCCCTCCAGGCGGGCCACGCGGTTGGCTTTGCGGACGTGGCGACGTTGAATGAAACCAAGCGGTTGCCGTTAAGCGGGCCGCCCGTCTCGCTCACGCTTTCCGCTGATCGCACCATGGCGTACTCCTCGGTGCAGGAGCAGGATAAGGTCTACGTGGTTTCTTTAGCCCGGCAGGAAATCGTCAAGGTTCTCGAGTTTCCCAAAGGCGCAGGCTCCGATCCGGTTTTGCCTCTGCCTTGACGGGGCCGCACGCGGCCGGATTCGCGCCTGGTCCGGCGCGTTCAGAAGCGCGTCGCTTCCGTGAAGTTGAAATCGCGCACCTTCATGGCGGGCACCACCATGTCACCGGCCTCCTCGCCCGAGGCGCGCACCGCCGGCGAGAGCGCCTCTACCTTGGAGAGCATCTCGAGCAGGCTCTCGTTGAAGCGGAAATTCCGCACTCCCGCCGTCACGCGGCCGCCTTCCACCAGGAAGGTGCCGTCACGCGTCATGCCGGTGAAAATCTTCTCGTAAGGGTCCACCTCGCGGATATACCAGAACCGCGTCACCAGGATGCCGCGTTCGGTGGAAGCCACCATCTTCTCCACCCCGCTGTCACCGCCTTCGATAGCGATGTTCCCGGGGGCTTCGCCGAGCTCATTGGGCAGCGGGAAGCCGTGGCCGGTCGGCGCCACCCCGCTCACGGCCGCGGCCTGCCGGCTATAGGCGATCTCGCGCACCACGCCGCGCTCCACCAGCATGAGCGGCCGCCGCGGCACGCCCTCGCCATCGAACGGCGGGCCCGATTGCAACGGGTGAGATGCATCGTCGCGGATCGTAACGTTGTCGCCGAAGATCTTTTTTCCGATGCGGTCGTTCAGAAAACTACGGCCGTCACGGATCGCCGTGGCACTGAAGTCCCCGAACATCTGGCCCACCAGGTCGAGTACCGCGGCAGGCTCCAGGATCACGGTGTAACGGCCCGGCGCCAGCTCGCGCGGCGCCTGGGATTCGGTGGCCTTCGCCGCCGCCCGCCGCGCCAGCGCCACCGGGTCCAGATCGGCGTGATGGCAGGCGCTGGCCTTGGCCCAGCCGGAGCTGTCCACGCTCATGGCGGTGATGGAGAAGCGCGCCATGGTCTCGCGGTGAGTCGCCGTAAGCCCGCGCGAATTCAGCAGGGTCAGGGTCGATTCTCCGGTAGAGTAGATTCCCGCGGCGGTCTGGCCGGCGGCCTCCACCACGCGAATGGCTTCCGCCACCGCCAGGGCGCGCTCGCGCGGTGTGGCGTGCGCGGTAGTCCCGAAGAAACGATCCACGCGCGGGATGAAAGCGGAGTCCGCCAGCGGCAGCAGCTCCGGATCGGCCTCGTTCAGGCGCGTGATGGCGATGGCCTGCTCCACCACCGCGCGGATGCCCTCGCGGCTCAGCCGGTTGGTCCCGGCCCGCGCTGTACGCCCATCCACCACCGGGCGCACCGAAAGATGCCGGTCGTGTTCCGCCACGTTCTGATGAATCGCATTATTGGCGAAGCGTGTCAGGGCGTGCGATCCGCCGCCCATCATGGCTTCGATTTCGGTCACGCCCAGCGCGCGCGCCGCATCCACAACCTGCCCGAAGATTTCCGCCGCGTCGAAGCGCTCAGCCGCCATACGCGCTCCCGATGCGGATCTTGCGGAAACGCGCGGGGCTGGCGCCGTGGCCCGTGCCCATCACCTGCTCGGGCTGGCCCTTGCCGCAGTTCGGCACGCCCCACAGCGTCCAGTGCTCCGGCCCGGCAATGGCCGCGCAGGCATTCCAGAACTCCGTCGTGATGCCGCTATAGCTGGGATTCTTGAGCATGCGCACGCGCTTGCCGCCGCGCATCTCCCAGCCGATCTCGCAGCCGAACTGGAAGTTGTAGCGCTTGTCGTCGATCGACCAGCTCCGGTTGGTCTCCATGTAAATGGCGTGGTCCGCGCCGAAGACCTCTTCGAGCGATTGCCGCCCGGGCTTCAGGCTCACGTTGGTCATGCGGATCAGCGGCAGTCGCGCCCAACCATCCGCGCGCATGCACCCGTTCGATCGCGTCTCGCCCACGGCCGCGGCGGTCTCCCGCGAGGTCATGTAGCCCGTGAATCGCCCCTCACGGATAATATCGGTGGCCTGCGCCGGCACGCCTTCGTCGTCGAATGCGAACGTGCCCAGCCCCGGGCCGTGCTCCAGGCGCGCGTCGCAGACCACATTCACCAGCGGCGAGCCGTATTGCAGGCTCCCCAGCTTGTCGAGCGTGAGGAAGCTCATGCCGGCATAGTTGGCCTCGCTGCCCAGCACGCGGTCCAGCTCGATGGGGTGGCCGATGGATTCGTGAATCTGCAAGCCGAGCTGCGAGCTATCCAGAATGAGGTCGAATTCCCCTTCCGGGCACTTGTCGGCCGTATGCAGCGCCACCGCCTCCTCGGCCACCCGCGGCGCGTTTTCGACGAGCCGCAACTCGTCCACCAGTTCGTAGCCCTTCAACTGGTACTGCCCGCCGAACGAGTTCGGATACGAGCGCCTCTGAATGTCGCCGTCCTTGTAGCTCAAGGCCGAAAAGCCCGCGCCGGCGGTGTGGCGCGTCTGATCGATCAGGCTGCCCAGCGTGGAGGCGAACACCTGCCGCCGCCGCTCGAAGTGCATGGAAGCTTCCGCCAGGCTGACCGCCGGATTCCGCCGCAGCTCTTTGTCGACCGCCAGAAGCACCGCCAGGTTGCGGTCCACGGGGATGGCAAACGGATCGATGGCGCAGGGCGAGGCCCAGGTGGCCTCGTACTTTTGCTCCGGAGCCAGGGTGGTTTCGTGTTTCCGCGCGGCTGTTCCGGAGCGCGCGATTTCAAGCGCCAGGGCCGCGGCGCGCGCGATGCCGTCCCGCGTCAGGTCGTCCGTGGCGGCGAATCCCCAGCAACCGGACGCCAGCACGCGGATGCCGATGCCTCGCGATTCGGAACTCGAAACGTGCCCCGCCTTGCCGTTCTTGGTGGTGACGTCGCGGTCGCGGATTTCGAGCGCGCGCACGTCGGCATAGGAAACGCCGCGCCCGGCTACCGCATCGAGCGCTTCGAGAGCCAGGTCTTTCATCGCGGGGTGATCAATCCTCCGAGTTTATCCTGCTCCCCTGAAGCCGTTCGCGGAAAGCGCGTGGCGTACGCTTCCGGATATTTCAGGCCGGAGCCGGTATTGAAGAGCACCATGCGATCGGATGGTTTGAGAAAGCCGCATGCCAGCAGCTTCGCGAGCGCCGCGACGCAGGCCGCGCCCTCGGGAGCCGCGTAGATGCCCTCTTCAGAGGCGAGTTGGATGCCGGCATCCAGCATCTCTTCGTCGCTCACCGCGATGGCCGTGCCGCCGCTCTCGCGCACCGCCCGCAGGATCAGGAAATCGCCCAGGGGCTTGGGCACCCTCAGGCCGGCCGCCAGCGTGCGGGCGTCCTCGAAGAAGCGGCTGCGGGCTTCGTGCTCCTCGAAGGCGCGCACCACCGGCTGGCAACCCTCGGCCTGCACGACGATCATTTTCGGGCGCCGCGAGCCGATCCAGCCCAGCCGCTCCATTTCGTCGAAGGCCTTCCACATGCCGATGAGTCCCACGCCCCCGCCGGTGGGATAGAAGATGGCGTCGGGCAGTTCCCACCCCAGTTGCTCGGCCACCTCGTAGCCCATGGTCTTCTTGCCTTCGATGCGGTACGGCTCCTTGAGCGTGCTGAGATTGAACCAGCCCTCGGCCGGAGCGCGCTCCTCGATGACTCGCGCGCAATCGCTGATCAGGCCGTCCACCAGCGTCACGTGGGCGCCGTAGGCCTTGCATTCCAGATAATTGGCCTGGGGAACGTCGCGCGGCATGAAGATGTGGGCTTCCATGCCCGCCGCCGCCGCGTAAGCCGCCAGGGCACTGGCCGCGTTTCCGGCTGAAGGGATGGCCGCCTTGCGTATGCCTAGCTCGACGCACATCGAGACCGCGCAGGAAAGGCCGCGCGCCTTGAAAGAACCCGTGGGGTTGAGGCCCTCGTCCTTGATCCAGACCGCTTCGGCTCCCAGGCGCGGCCCCAGGCGCCGGCTGCGGAGGAGGGGCGTCCAGCCTTCTCCCAGGGAAACGACGGCGTCATCCGCCGGCGGCAGAACCGGGGCGTAGCGCCACATGGAGGCAGGGCCGCTGGCGACGTCCCGCCTTCGCCAGCGCTGCCGTATGCGATCCAGGTCGTAGTGTGCCACGAGCGGGCCCCCGCACTCGCAAAGGTTGGCGGGTATTCCCGCCTCGACCCTCTTATTGCACAGACTGCATTGCAGATGCGTGGCTTTGGGCATCAGTACTAAAGTCTAGCATCGGGACGCGGAAGCGAACGCGCGGCGAAACGATTGGGACCGCTCCGCCGCTCGCTTCGTTGCGCGCCGCGCGGAATTCTCAAAAGAGTTCTGTGAAACCGGCAAATCCGGTACCATTACCCGGCCCGTACGGGCAGGTCTTACGCCCGTACTTTCGCGGTGCTTAGATTGAGACATGCACGCAGCCGAAGGATTACTCCTCATCCTGGTCGCCCTCGGGGACCTCACGGCACTGGTTTGGATCCGGCAGCGACACCGCCGCCAGAGAATGGCGAAACGCATGATCGCCTGTCTGAGCGGCGCGATTCACCGGGAAATGGCTTCCGGCGGCAGGACCGGCCGGCCCGTCTTGCGGCACGCTAACTGATCTGTTCGAGCTCGGTTTCGAGCAGGGCCACGTGTTCTTCTTCTTCCGCTGCCAGCTCCAGGCAGAGGTCTTTTTCCAGCCCTGCCGGAAGATCGTTGGCCAGTTTCCGGAAATGGTCGCGCGTGCGGCGTTCCATTTCAAGGGCCACCTGGTACATATCCTGCACGGCCGATTCCTCGCTCAATCGAATCCCCCGGAAGAGCCAGTTGGATAGCAGTTTCTGCTCGTCGAGCGAGAGTTCCACTACCTCGCGATCCAGATGGGCGTGGTACTTCTCCTCGAGCTCGTGCAGGTGGTCGAGTTCCGCTTCGTAGAGCCGCTCGAGCACCGCGCGCTGCTCCGGCGTGGTGGCCCGTTTGCGCGCCAGCTTATAGAAATGGTACGAATCCAGCTCGAACTGGACGGCGTCCCGGATGGCCTGGAAGCGCATCGAATCGCCCAGGTCGCGTCCCGGAATCACTTCCAGCTCGCCGCCGCAAAGGAAACATTTTCCGTAGGGAATGGCAAAACCGCTGGTCAGCTTGAAGCAGCTCTTGCAGCGCCAGCTATAGCGCACCTGGGCGCAGCAGATTTCGTCTTCTTCCACAACCCTGCGGCATTTCGGACAAGATGATGGCATGATTAAACGCTCTCCGCCTTGGCATTTTCGCGCGGGCGATCCTGCGTGCTACCCGGCCGCACCAGGCCCATATACTCCAGCATGCCCTGGGCGGCGCGCCGTCCCGCTCCCATGGCCAGGATCACGGTGGCCGCTCCGGTAACGATGTCCCCGCCCGCGAACACTCCGGGGTAGGAGGTCATGCCGGTGCCCTCGCTCACGTCGATATAGCCCCATTTATTGATCTTCAGCCCCGGCGTGGTCTGGGCGATGATCGGGTTGGCCGTGGTGCCCAGCGCGTAAATCACGGTATCCACGTCCACCAGGAACTCGGAGCCGGCTACCGCCACGGGCCGCCGGCGACCGGAGGCATCCGGTTCGCCCAGTTCCATCTTCTGGCAGCGCATACCGGTCACCCATCCCGAGGAATCGCCTACGATCTCCACCGGCGCCGTGAGCCACATAAACTGGACGCCCTCTTCGATGGCGTGCTCCAACTCCTCGGCGCGCGCCGGCGATTCGCGCCGCGAGCGCCGGTACACGCAGGTCACCGCTTCGGCGCCCATGCGCAGCGAAACGCGGCAGGCGTCCATGGCCGTGTTGCCGGCTCCCACCACCGCCACGCGCTTGCCCATGCCCACGGGCGTATCGTAGAGCGGCTGCCGGTAACCGCGCATCAGGTTGACGCGCGTCAGAAACTCGTTGGCCGAGAAGACTCCGTTGAACGCTTCGCCGGGGATGCCCGCGAATTTGGGAGATCCCGCGCCGGTTCCCACGAAGGCGGCGTCGTAGCCCATATCCGAGAGCAACTGGGGGATGGTGAACAGCTTGCCGACGATCGTATCGAGCCGGATCTCGACCCCCATCTTCTTGAGGTTGTCGATTTCGGCGTCGATGATGATGTCCGGTAAACGGAATTCCGGGATGCCGTACTTCAGCACCCCGCCGGCCACGTGCAACGCCTCGAAGATGGTCACCTTCACGCCGTGGCGCGCCAGTTCACCCGCGCAGGCCAGGCCGGCCGGTCGCGAGCGGACGATGGCGGCCTTCTTGGGCACCGTCGAGGCCGCGGGCGGCTCATCCCAGCCCCGCCCCATTCCGCAATCGGCCACGAACCGCTCCAGGCGTCCGATGGCCACGG
>Ga0181520_10001403_pt1 | contig 49071 bp, 33 predicted proteins | sample PEATcosm2014_Bin_29_FD_132451 | JGI IMG/M metagenome (GOLD analysis project Ga0181520, IMG submission 132451) | Peatland microbial communities from MTU Mesocosm Facility, Houghton, MI, USA - PEATcosm2014_Bin02_30_metaG | ecosystem: Environmental > Terrestrial > Soil > Wetlands > Peat | place... | reverse complement strand
TGACATCCTCGCCCCAGAGAGCTACACTGCCCGTGTTGGGAACATCGTTGAAGCCGGTCGGCGGTGTCACGGCACTGTTCACTGTAGACACCGGGGTGTAGCCGTTGCCGAATGCGCCGCTATGTGGCGCGTGACAGGCGGCGCAACCGCGACCGTAATTGAGATGGGCGCCAAGGACGTCTGACGTCGGTGCCCCGATCTGGGCCGCCGCGAACCCCGCGGTTGCCAAGAACATCGTGGAGAGCAGAAGATTCCGTTTCATTGAGTAGAGCCTCCTAGTACACATTCCTGTTGTTCGACCGAACCGTGTCGTTGACCCTACCGGTACAGCTTTCAGTTCAGCCTTCGTCTAGAACGTGTGCACGAGCCGTGCCGTTGCCACACGAGGGCACCGGTTTCAAGACGACCTGCCTATCTTGTTGTGGGGGAAAGAGTTCGATAGGCGCGGCCAGGAGCGGCTGAGGTTGCTGAGAAAACTCGTCCGGCGGCGATGGGCGTTCTGGCACAGTGACGGTGGTGAAAAGCCCCAAGAAAAAGTCGCTGCATCGGGCTTTTTCACCCACAATCCGGTCTTGGGTGACTCGGCGCATCTTCATAGGGGGAAAACTGTCTCTCGCTCCCGTCCGAAGGCTTGAATTGCAGACTGTTTGTCGAAATGTGAGAGACATCACACCAATAAGTAAGGAACAGTGCTAGTCTTCATTTTCCTCAGGGTTAAATTTGGAGAACGGCTGATTTGGCGCGGATCTTCCTCTGTTCGGCGCCAAACGTGCACAAACAGTTATTCGCGCTCCAGTCCTGCGATCGATCCAACAGGATTCTGAGCAGGTTCGACCAGGAGATTTGAGGCATGGCACAGGAATCAACCCCGGACTCCACCGCGAGTCCAACCTTGCAGGCCACGCAGGTTTATGCAATGGCAGGCATTTGCCTGGCGGCGGGGCTGGCAATTGGGTACGTCTTTCGCGGTGCGCAACCGCCCGACTCTAAGGCGCAACCCGCTGCAATTGCCGTCCCGGCATCTGCTCCTTTGAGCCAGGTGGGCAGCCAACCCATGTCCGGCATCAATGAAATGAAGCAGATGCCCGGCAACCAAATGCAATCCGCGGTCAACGCTGCCCCGCTGCCTGCACCAGCCAAGACCATCGGCGCAAAGAGCATGCCCACCTTGGCAGACATGAAGCAGATGGCTGACAAGCAAGCCGCGCCGTTGCTCGTGAAACTCCAGAGCGATCCAAAGAACACGGCCATGCTGGTTCAAGTTGGCGCCATTTATCATGGCACTCATTGTTTCAAGGAAGCGTCCGTTTACTATGGAAAAGCCGTTCAAATCGACCCCAGAAACGTTGCCTTCCGCAATAAGCTGGCTTCCAGTCTCTTCCGCAGCGGAGATATCGATGGCGCCATCGCACAACTGAACAAGGCGTTGGCTGTCGATCCGAGTGACGCTAACTCGCTGTTCAATCTTGGCACCATCAAGTTACAAGGAAAAAACGACAACAAAGGCGCCCTGGCTGCTTGGCAGCACTTGTTAAAGAGCAATCCTCAGTTGAGCTCGGACCGCAGAGCCATGGTCGATGGAATGATCGCCAATGTTATGACATCGTTAGACGATCGGCACCGGATTGAAGGAGCAAAAAAGCCATGACGGACATAAATACAAATCCGGTGAAACAATGGTCAACCAAGATGGCCATCGTCTTGGCGGCTGTTTGCCTGTTGTTCGGAATTGTCGGCGGCTGGTATGTTCGCGGGGGCCAAGCCTTGGCGGAAAATGGAGCCGCCAAAGCAGTCGTCGCCCCGGCGCCAGGAGGAAACGCGACAGGTCCCACGTCCCCGTCGCCCGATCCCGCCCGCTTGAAAGGAATGGCCGATGCCCAGGCAGCGCCACTGCTCGCTCAACTCAAGTCAAATCCTAACGATCCGAATTTGCTGACCGGAATCGGCAATCTCTATTACGACGCGCAGCAGTTTCCCATCGCCATCGACTACTACGCCCGCGCACTCAAGGCAAAGCCTGCCGATGCAGCCGTTCGTACCGACATGGCAACAGCCTATTGGTACCTTGGAAATGCCGACCAGGCCATGGTGGAGTTCAACAAGGCGCTTTCCGACGCACCCAATAATCCAAACACCTTATTCAATCGTGGTCTGGTCAAATTGCGGGGAAAAATGGACCCCGCCGGCGCACTCGCAGACTTCCATCGCCTGCTGCAGGTTGCACCAAACTATCCGGCAAAAGACAAGGTCGAACAGATGATAGCCGAGGCCAAAACGCAGGGAACCGCCAAATCTGGAACGAATGTCAAGTAGACAGAGAAAGCAAGGGGGCGAATCGTATCGTCCTCAACTGTCGTTTGCGTCTCGTTCGACGCATTCGAACTATGAATCCGCGCTATAGGATTTCCGATCCGAGCGGCTCGGCAACAGCTAATTCGATCTTGATCTCCGGCGGGTTCAGAAGCGTGTTGTGCACCAGACAATGATGCACTGAGCGCATCATTGCTTCCTTCTGCTCCGCCGTCAGCGGAACCGGACAAGCCACATGAATAACAAAGTTGCCAAGGCGGGCCGGCTGCTTCAACTTTTCCGCAGTCACAGTTACTTCCACGCCGCTCTCGGCAAGATTGCGCGTCTTGAGATACTGCATGGCATAGAAGGCCGCGCACGAACCCAGGGATGCAAGCAGAAACTCCGGAGGCGTCATGCCCGTGTCTTCTCCCCCGTTGTCCGCAGGTTGGTCGCAAATGACGGTATGCGAGCGGGATTGCATGCAGAATTTTACCTGGTTTAGATGTGTGATCTTCACTTCCATAAAGGTTCCTCTTTCTTTCGAAGAAGGGCACAAGCGCAGCCATCCGTTCCACGGACCGGTTCTGGGCGCACCGCATAGGCTGTTCAAGTTCAGTCTCAGTATATTGCAAGGCCATTCGGTGCTATGAAAACAGGGACAATCAATGACCATACCTGTCTGGCGGTCTGAAGAATTCTGCCCACATTCAATGGTTCTGCTTATCCCGAGATACGTGGTTGTTGTACAAGCAACGAAATGAGACGGCACGACCGCCGCGTTTTCCGGAACCCGGAACTATCATGGGTCGAGGAGCAGGGCGCCATGACCACGCGTCAATGCGAGATCGATTCGCAACTTGGCCCAACCGCCGTCAAGATCTTTGTCGCCAACGATCGAATCAACCAGATTCTTATCGAACATCTTGACCCGTCTGTTTGGAGAGCGAAACCGCCCGGCAACACCCGCACCATCGCGGCGATCTTCACGCACATGCACAATGTTCGCTGCAAGTGGATCAGGCTCACGGCGCCGCACCTCAACGTTCCTGCTCAAATGAACCGTGCGCGTTGCACTCCGCAGCAAGCCCGTGCAGGATTGGCCGAGAGTGCCGCTCGCTGCGAGGAGATGCTCGCCGAAGCGCTGAGCGGTGGGGACCTCATCGTGCAGTTTCTGCGAGACGGATGGGCGCAACCCTGGCCGGTTGGCCCGGAAATGCTGTGCTACATGCTCTGTCATGAGGCCCACCATCGCGGACAGGTCTGCATGCTGGCGCATCAACTCGGATCTCCCTTGCAGAACAAGGTGACATCGGGGATGTGGAGTTGGGAGAAGCTGTGGAGAGATTGCAGGGGGATTGGGGCAGACCCGGTGGCGTAAGGCTGTCACCGGGAACGCCATCGGGGGCCCGGCAACGGCCCCCGAGGCATTGCCCGGAGCAAATCAAAGCCTATACCTGCCAAATAAATTGGCAAGGCCGCGAAAGTGGTCGGCTGCCTTTGCCTTCTCGCGTCGCCCCGATCTCTCCTTACCTGTGTCCTGAACCTGACCGGCGATCCGTCCCACCCTGGCGCCGATCTGTCTGGTTCACCCGCCGATCCCCGGTCGCACGCCTCTCGCCCGTTGGCGCCATCGGCATCGGCACTATGATTGGAGCGCTCCGCGGCTTGAATGTACTGCTGGTTACGGAGTCTGCGGCTCCAGAAGCGGTGCCCGGGGTCAGCATCTTGTTCAGAACCGGAACACTTCCGCGCTGTGCTTCGACAAAATCTACCCCCTCCGCCGTCAAGGTGAATGCCGAATTGTCCGCCCGGGTGATGAAGTTTTTTCGCAGAAGGTACCAGGTGGTGAAGTCCAGGTAGTCCCGCGGGAAGCCCATGCGCTCTTCCACTTCCAGGAGAGACACCTCCGGGCTTGCGGGAGAAGTTCGTCGCCGCGTATAGAGCAGTGCCAGCACTCCCAGCCGCCGGTTCAATTCCCCATCCATGTTGTCCATGAAATCAACCGAGCTGGACAACGGAGGCGCTTGCGCTGCGCCCCTCAGAACCGCGGCATCGTATTCCGCGCGAACGGCGGGATTCGACAAAACGTCGTAAGCGTCCTTCAGCAGGACAAATTGCTCGGCATTTCCTGTCTCTGGATTGTCCGGATGAAAACGGACCGCCAGGAAGCGAAAAACTCGATGAATGGTATCTGGCTCGGCGTTGGGACTGATTTGCAGGAATTCATAATAATTCGGGATTTCCAAGAGAATCTCCAGAAGAGAAGCTTCTCTCTCCCTATCGGCATCTTCGTGGCAAATGTTGACTAGGAATCAATATAAGCCACTGATGTTGCTGCCGTTTAGGAAAAAACCGCCTGGTCCTGCCCCTGGTCATATCGAGCGCCGAAGGTCGAGAAAATGTTGGCTCAATTCAGGACATGCCCAAAGTACCAAACCCGCATGACGATTGCGATCAGAAATGTTACAATCTGATCCCTGCAGCTCTGAAAAAATGTTGTCTCGATCAACAAGCTCTTGCCGATAGGCAGGGCAGGAGGAGCAGGGCGTGCAATTGCTCGTCGAATGGATTCGCGTTCGTTCGACGGTGGCCTTCAGATGCGACGTAACCGCTTTATTCTCAATCGAAAAGGCGCAAAGTCGACGGGGAATGGCTTGCCAGGTGTTCAATTTAGAGTTGCTGCGGAAAGAAAGCTGGAGTTGGCAGGAAGAGGCATTTCATGAATTCAGGCTCTCCACCTAACCTCGATTCGAAATACGCCGATTTCGTTGAGATCGGCAACTTGTCGATTGCCCTCATCAGTCCGGACGCTCGCCGCCTGAGAATGGTGGCCAAGGCTCTGGCCGATTGCCATGTGAGCGGAGAAGTCGCCGAGTTTTCTGCCTATCCTCCCAGCTTCGAAGAACTGCCTAAATTACTCGACCAGCACTACAGCGTCATCATTATCGATCTGGACGGTGACCGCGACTACGCCATCGAATTGGTGGAGAGCATCTGCGCCAACGGCGCCTCGACCGTGATCGTCTTTTCTGAGCAAGAAGATCAGAGCGTCTTGCTCCAGTGCATGCAGGCTGGGGTGCGCGAGTTTCTCACCGTGCCCCCCACCCAGACCTCGATGGCCGAGGCTCTTGTACGCGCTTCCGCGCGCCGCACCGCGAATACCAAGAAAAAAGTGGGCGGAAAGCTATTCGTTTTTCTCGGCTCCAAGGGCGGATCCGGGGTCACCATTGTTTCGTCCAATTATGCGGTCGCCCTGGCTTTGGACACCACCAAGAACACGCTGTTGATCGATCTTGACCTTCCCTTGGGAAATGCCGCCATGAACTTGGGGCTGGAACCGGAATACTCAACAGTCGATGCGCTCCAGGATCCCAGCCGGGTCGATTCGAGATTCCTTTCCAAACTTCTGGTCAAACATAGTTCGGGGCTCAGCGTGCTGGGTGCTCCAGGCAAATACTCTCAAATTCAGCCGTCAGCCGAGGCCATAGACAGGCTGCTCAAGGTTGCGCGGCAGGATTTCGATCATGTGGTCGTCGATGTGGGATCGAAGCTGGATTTCATGGAGACCTCTCTCTTCAAAGAAGCCTCGGCCATGTACCTCGTCACCCAAGCCGGCATCACCGAATTGCGCAACTCAAATCGGTTGATCAGCCAGTTCTTCAGTCACGGCGGCCCCAAACTCGAAATCGTGCTCAATCGGTACGAGCCCAAGGGGATGGGGTTGGACGACGATATGATCACCAAGGCCCTCACCCGCCCGGCTCAGTGGCAGATTCCCAACGACTATGACGCGGTGCAGCAAATGCAGAACACCGCGGCTCCCTTGGTGCTTGAAGATACCAAGATTGCGCGGCTGATCCGCCAAATGGCCTCCTCCGTGAGCGGCCAGCCCGTTCCCGAGGAGAAGAAAAAGGGCTTCAGCTTTAGGCTCCTCGGCAAAAGCAATACCGAAAAGCCCGCAAGTGACCCTGGACTCACGGTCCTCCGCTTGGCTTCGGCGCCGGTCCCTGACAAAAGCACCCCTGCCAGAGTTCCCGACAAGCCGTCCTGGAACACACACGAGCCACTTGCTTATCGAGCTCTGGCCGATGAAGTGGCTCCCCATGAACCGGCGCCTGTCCCAGAAGCGCCTGCGCAAACCGATTTTCATGAATTCCGGCGCCAGGAAGCCCCGCAGCGCCAATCAATCCAAGAAACCAGACCCGTGGAGCGGCCCGTCGAGCCGGAAAGGCGCACCTACAAAGGTGTCAACTACATCAAGGCTGCCGACGGGCAATGGCACCAGGAGAAGGATGCCGAAGAACTCAAGCTGGAAGTGCCCGTCATCTCATGGGCCGAGCCCGAGCCGATTCACTGCGGCACTCCGCTCAGCAAAGCCCAGTGCAATGCAACCGCTTCGGTTCCTGGGACGTTGATCTTCACCCCGCCCATCGGGTACGTGCTTCCAGCCGGAATGCACTCGCTGTGGGCAACCTTCAATCCGGCTGACACAAAGCACTATGCCACCGCGCAGGCCTCTGTCATCCTGATTGTCACCAAAGGAGCACCGGTCATCGATTGGCCGGAGCCCGACCCGATTACCTACGGCGTGCCGCTCAGCGCAACGCAGCTCAATGCCAGTTGCATGCTCCCGGGCGAATTCTCCTATGTTCCTGCCGCGGGCAAGGTCCTTGAAGCCGGTATTCAGGAACTGACCGCCTATTTCACTCCATACGAAAGCAAGGACTACGCTCCGGCCCAAGCCAAGGTGTCTCTCTTTGTGGGCAAGGCTACGCCGACCATCAAGTGGCCGGCTCCCGAGCCCATCACTTACGGCACTCCGCTGAGCTTGATGCAACTCAACGCCTCTGCATCGGTCCACGGGAATTTCTTCTATGTTCCCGCACTGGGCGCTGTGCTCTCCGCAGGGAACCATACCCCTTCGGTTATCTTCACTCCGACCAATTCCGCGGACTACACCGTGGCCCAGGGCGTCGTGTCGCTCATGGTGGTCAAGGCAAAACCGGTCATCACCTGGGCAGCGCCCGATCCGATTTCGTACGGCAAGCCAATCGGTACAGCGCAGCTCAACGCTACCGCATCCATCCCAGGGAAATTCTCCTATTCGCCCGCTGCGGGCACAGTCCTCAAGCCCGGGACGCAAACTCTCACGGTGACCTTCACACCGACCGACAGCGCAGACTATTCGGTCGAGCAGGCCTCTGTGCCGCTCAGCGTCACCAATTCCGAGTCCATCTCCCTGGAGTGGTCGACACCGCCCGTCATTGCCTATGGCACGGCACTCAGTGTTGAGCAACTCAATGCCAAAGCATCCGTCCCCGGAACCTTCGCTTACAATCCTGGAACTGGCGAAGTCCTTCCCACAGGAACGCATCGCCTCTCGGTTTCCTTCACCCCAGCGGACGATGCATTTCAGCCGCTCCAGGCTGAAGTGGAGCTGTCCGTGATCAAGGCGACGCCGGTCATCGAATGGCCTACACCAGCACCTATCGCCTACGGCAATCCGCTCGGCGCGGGGCAGCTCAATGCTGCGAGCCCGGTTGCAGGAACATTCGCCTACACTCCCGGTCAAGGAGAACTGCTCGACGCAGGAACCTACAAGATCGAAGTCGCCTTTACCCCAACCAACGACAGAGACTACTATCCCGCCTACGCCTCAGTCTTGCTCTCGGTTGCCAAGGCGACGCCGACTATAGAATGGCCGGCCCCCGATCCTATCCCCTGCGGAACGCTGCTAGGCACACAGCAGCTCTGTGCAACCTCGGCAATTGCGGGAACGCTTGTCTACTCTCCGGCCAACGGCGAATCCCTCAATGCGGGAGACCAGACGCTCACCGCGCACTTCACTCCTGCCGACACCAGGAACTACAATGAGACGCAAGCCTCTATTGTGATCTCCGTACTCAAAGCATCGCCGGCCATCGAATGGCCAACGCCCGCACCCATCCCGTATGGCACTGCGCTCGGTTCTGCCCAACTCAACGCTACGGCGGCAGTTCCGGGTACGTTCACCTATACGCCGTGCGCTGGCACCGTGCTCACTTCGGGGTCGCAGACGCTTTTGGTTACCTTCACGCCAACGGACTCGGTGAACTACTCCACAACGGAAATCTCCGTGCCATTGAATGTGGAAGCTCTACCCAGCATGGGTTCTCTCACGCAGGGAAGAATGGATGCAGAGTTCGGAGATCCCTTCAGGGCGCTGCAGGCCAGCGGAATGAGGATGAGGGGACGGGATCAAAGCATGGGGAGCGAGATACCGCTTCGGACGCCTGAAACCCCAGCGGCATCCCAGCCATTTCTTATCCAGAAAGAAGCCTTTGGTAGCGCCGATTCTACTGATACGGCGCGGGAGACAGTTCAAGTGGGCAGTACAACGAACAAACAAAGTGAACCCGAGACGCGTACCTACAAAGGTGCCACTTATGTGAAAGGATCGGACGGCCAATGGCACCTCAAGCAGGAATAGGCGAGAAGGCCCCTACAACGCTTCCCCCGGATTTCGACTCCTGGGACTCCGACAAACCCCCCGCCGTATTGCCCGATAACTTCGACGAGTTCGATGCAGACGTCGTCGAAGTTGCAAGCCCGCCGACACCCGCAAAGCAGGAGAGGCCGGTAACACTGCCTGTCCAGTCGAGGCCTGTGCCGTCGAGAGACAAGTCGCGTGACACAGTGCCCACACGCACACCGGCCAAAAGGCTCCCCGATGCCGAAGAGCCTGCGACGACGCTTTCGCCCAGACGCGCGAAAGCTGCGCGCGAGAGCGAGAGCAGCCGCAAGACCGAGACCACGGGCAAAGCGAAGAATACCATCGTGTTCGTCGCCATCGGCGTCATTCTGGTCCTGATCGCTCTCATCGGTGTGAAGTTTTACCGGCCCGCATCCCAGCCAGTTGCCACCAACCAGGCGCCTGCGCCTGCGCCGGCTGAAACCTCCGCGACTGCCGCGCCCGTCCCGCAATCGGCCGTAACGCAGCCAACGCCTTCGGCTGCCCCTGCGCCGCAGCCGGGACAGCCGACTCCGGCGGTTGCGCCTGACCTGCGCCGGCCCGTGGGAACAGAAATGATGAACCAGCAATTGAATGCACCCTCGAGGATTTCACCGAACGTGAAGAATCCGCAGAGAGATGCGCCGCCCCCCTCGGGGTTTGCCGGTTCCGGTATGGAAGGCATGGGCGGCAACCCTCAGGTCGGCAACGTCTTCGGTAAGCACAATGCGCCTGTGGTGCAACGTGCGCCCGAAGCGCCGCACAAGATTACCGTCTCCGCGGGCGCCATTCAATCCATGTTGGTTCAAAAGCCTGCTCCGGTTTACCCACAGCTCGCCAAGTCAGCCCACATTTCGGGTACGGTCGTGCTTCAGGTCACCATCTCAAAGACAGGAGCAACTGAGGATGTTCGCGTCGTAAGTGGGCCGACTGTGCTCAGGCAGGCTGCTGTCGACGCCGTTCGGAATTGGCGCTATAAGCCCTATGTGGTCAACAACGAGCCAACAGAAGTGGAAGGCCAGGCAAGCGTGCGCTTTGAGACCAGCCAATAGCAAGATGCTCGGCTCTCGCCCGCAAAGCGAATGCATGGTCCTTGACCCTTTTCCAAACGGCACGTCTGAAGTGATTCAGGTGTGCTGTAAGTTATTGAAGGTAAATAGCTTCAAAGCCTGCAGAAACCCGGCAACGGAACAATGCGGGGGTTCAAGCTTCCGCACTCGCACAGACTCGGCAATGGAATCGCATATGGCAACAAACCCAGCAGAGTCAGGATGCCGACAGGCCTGTCAGTCCTGCGAACGATATCCTCTCGATTCCTGCAAAATCGCGCAGCTTTTGCAAGCTGCGCCTCTCCATCTCCCTTGAACCGAGAAGTCGAGTGTGAGCCCGGGCAAGGTCGTCATCGCGATAACCGGGGTGGGTCACCAGTTCCCAGGTCCCTTCCGGCATCTCGGCCAATAAGGAATCAAGCACAATCTGGTCCAGCGAGCCGGTGGCCAGTATCCCGATCGTCCCGTCCGTAGTGGTGAATCCCTCCTCGCTTACGATCCGGCGGAAGGCCGGTTCCAGCCGACGCAGCAGCGAGACTTCGACTCTCCGAATCGGATCTGCGCCCGAGGTGGCAAGCACGCTCCATGCGGGCTCAAAAGGGTTGCGAACCGCCCGGATCCCCGCCGCCCGCGCCGCTCGCAGAATCGGACGCAGGACAGCCGGAAACATGTGGGTGTGTTTGTGGGTGTCGATGTGCGTAAGTTGCACGCCTCTGGATTGCAGCAGCGCGATCTGTGCGGCCGCCTCTGCTTCAATTTCCTTGAAGAAAGCCAACTGGTTGCCGCTCAGCCAGTGCCGAAACCAATCGCCGAGAAACCCGCCTAGCGTTGGGTTGAAACGACCGGTTAGTGCATCTGCGAGATGAGGAATCTCGCGCCTTGGAGACAGCACTGGATCCCCGTCTACCAGCACCACGTGGCACCCTACGCCGAGAGACGGAGTCGCGCGAGACATTTCGATGGCTTCGCTGCTGGCCGGAGCTTGTGCCATTAGTGTCGTGCTGGTCAATACTCCAAGCCTATGCAGTTCCATGATTGCCCTGTTGACTCCGGACGTGAGCCCAAAGTCATCGGCATTGAGAATGAGACGGCCCATCGGGTGAGTCTATCAACTTTGGGGTGCCACCCTCGCTGAAGAGCCATCTGGCTGGTATCATTCAAAGAGGCGAGTCTGGTTTTTGCCGCCATGTGGGCGGTTAGCTCAGTTGGTTAGAGCGCCTGCCTTACAAGCAGGATGTCGGGGGTTCAAGTCCCTCACTGCCCACCAAGTACCTATTTCAACACTTCCAAGGACATCCAAGACTCCGCAGATATACCCCCGTAAATACTGGGGGTATCGTCTTTCCTCGTCCAGAGGCGTACCATGAGAGCCAAGTCCCGCAGGGGGTACTTTCCGGGGTATTGAGTTTTTGATAGGGGGGTACTTCTCTGTGAGGGATTGGAGAGCGTGAAGATGCCACTCACAGACACAGAAGTTCGGAAGGCCCGGCCAACGGAGAAACCATACCGCCTGAGCGACGGCGGGAGCCTCTATCTATGGGTCACCCCAGCTGGCGGAAAGCTGTGGCGTTGGGCCTACAAGCATGAGGGCAAGGAAAAGCTCATGTCCTTCGGCAAGTACCCGGATGTCTCCCTAGCGCTGGCCAGAGATCGCCACGCCGATGCCCGGAAGCTGCTGGCCCTCGGCCTTGACCCAATGGCACAGAGGAAAGCTGCAAAGACTGCCAGCAAGACCGCCGCAGAGAATTCGTTCCAGACCATCGCCGGCCTCTGGTTCGAGCACTGGCGGGCAGAGAAAAGCCGTCAGCATGTGGACGCGACAAGGCGGCGCATGGATGCCAATATCCTTCCATTGCTTGGTGCGCGACCGATTGAAGAGATTGAAGCGCCTGAGTTTCGTCATGGGGCGGCCAGTAGCCGCCTATATCAGTGGTCCAGTATGGATAGCCGGAAAGTGCGAAGTTGAGCCCGGCGGGAACCTGGTGGCTTAGGCCCCAGTAAGTTCCGTACACATCTCCCGACCACACCGTAGCGCCAACGCGTTGCTGGCCGAGGAAGGCCGAGCGCGTAAGCAGAAATACGCGCTTGTCAGGGGTCTGAGCTTTCCAGTGCTCCTGAACGCCAAGCGTGTGCTCGAACGGAAAGATGTTGGTGAATTCGGCGCCATTCCCAATGGCGAGTTGGCGGCTGCGCAGAATCGCGTCGCCCATGTGCGGCCAATATTCTTCGGGCTCGGCGCTGTCGAGCCAGAATGCATCCCATCCCTGCCTCAGAAGCTTGCTGGGCAAATGCTCCCAATACATGTTGCGCGCTTCAGGGCTGGTGGCGTCGTAGACATGGGCGTCCGGCACGAGGAGGTGTTTCGAATCCAGAGCCTTATAGGTTTCGGAATTGGGATCAAGGAGGCCCCACACGGAGATCATGGCGTGTACGTTCAGACTGTGCAAGGCTTCGAGTTCCTTGGGTACGTCGTGGTAATTCGAATTGAATATCGGGTCGCCTTCGGTCTTCCACCAGAACCAGTCTTGCACGATGGTGTCGAGAGGGATGTGTTTCTGCCGGTAGCGTTGCGCGATATCCCGGATCTCGTCGAGCGAGACGTATCGGTCCTTGGACTGAAAGAAGCCGTACGCCCACTTTGGCAGCATGGGTGTGTGGCCGGTCATGGAGCGGTATTCGCGGATGACCGTGTCAATTTCGGGGCCGTAGAGGAAGTAGTAGTCGATAGACTTGCCGGCAATGGAGGACAGCTTCATCTCAAGCGGGAAACGGTTATCGAAGTAGGTGAGCGCGGCGGTGTTCCACATCAGCCCGTAGCCCTTGCTCGAAATCAGGAACGGAATCGCGACGTCGGTGTTGTTCTGTCCGAGTTCGACCGTGGCGCCGCGGTAATTGAACATGCCGCTCTGGTGCTGGCCCAGGCCGTATATTGCTTCGGAGATTGTGGGGGAGAAGCGGTCTGTGACTTGGTAGGTATGTTCGCCGTTGAGTTCGACGGGCTCATAAGTGCGCGGTACGCTCGGACCCTCATTGAGCAACGGTTGCCCATCGGCAGAGCGAAAGGAGAGATTGCCGCGCTCGAGGCTGATGCTCACTTCGAGCTTCGCAGTGCGAATGGTGGCTGATTTCGCGTCCTGTCCGAATGTGAATGGAGCGCCGGCGCAGGATTGCTGTGCATCGAGCATCCATGGGCGCGGAGCCGTGGGAGCAGAGGGCTCCGGCGTCGCGACCACATGAATTACCGCGTCCGCGCAAACGGTGACTTCGAGAATCTCCTTCCCCGCTGTTGCGCGGATGCCGTGGGTTGTCTGCTCCACAAGCGCCGGCGGAGGGCCCTGCACCTTTTGACCGGGCATTTGCGCTGCTGCAAAGGACGCGGCTGCGACCAAAAGAACGATGGCCGAGCCCATTGCCCCAGCGCCACAACTTAAGAAAGGAACCGGTTCGATCCGCCGCATACTAGGCCTCTTTCGCGTATTTTTTCTGAATCTCAGGCACAGGAACCCCGCGGGGCCGACCCCAAATGCCTTCATAAAGTCCGTGACCAGAATTCTCAGGGAACTGTCCGAAGATGTTGCGATCGATCCTGGCGTCATTTTTGGTTGCATTGATGGATAAGTCGACGCTTTCCGCCGCTATAACCTGCCAAGGCAGAATGTGAGCCACGAGAACCAAACCGAGCAGAGGCCTGCACTTCATGAGTTTCTCCGCTTAGCAAGAACAGCAGCTGGCGAGTGCCCAAGCGGGGACATGTTGCACACAAACAGCGAATTACAACCCCGTTTGTCGTCCCCTCTGTTGAACTAGTCGACGGTACACACACGAAACAAGTCGCGACAAGTTCAATAAATCGCTTCATCTATATCGAGTTTGTCGATAGGTCGCCTACGGCAATCCGCCTAAAAATCTACGCCGGCTGCCGTGCGCTCAAATCGCTTCCGCTTCCCGGTTCAGTCCCAGCAACTCAACCAGCGCATTAGCCTCGGAGTTACTCACGCTCAGGTCTCTGCAAACGAGATTCAGCCGGACTTAGCCTCACATGCGGAAAGCCTCGGGAAAACGCGGCCAGCGCTTCGAATAGTCGGTCGTCGGGAAAGATACTGTCCACAGAAATGCGGACATCGGAGGCGCCTCCAGGCGCCATCGCCCGTGCGCGCTGCTCAAGCTCATGGAATCCCGCCAAATGGGGCTCCACATCCGCTATAGCGATTCCAGAATGACTGTACCGAGGAACCGCAGCGTTCAAGTCGACGCGACCCCAAGGAGCGGCGACCCGGCACGATGCAAGATAGGGCACACCTATTCTGGAATCGCTCTAATAGAACAGCTTGCTAAGGGATGCGTTTTGCGCGGGCAAGGTCAGTTGCGCTTCAGAGCGCGCCTCAGAACCGTCTCCAGGGCAGCTTTCACCTGGGTGTACTCCTCAGCAGCAAGGGTGCCGGAGATTTTTTCGCTTTCCAGCGCAAAGAGCTCCTCCTTGAGTGCATTCAGCAGCGCGGAGTTTCTGCTTCCAGGCGTGGGCGCCGCGACCGGAGCAGTCACATCCACCAGGGCCACCGTGCCCGCAAGGGGTGCGCCCGCCGGCTTGCGCAGCAGGAAAGCCGCAGCGGCTGCCAGAAGCAGAGCCAGTGCGCCCAGAATCCACCACTTATATTTGCTGAGCGGGTCAGGGGTGTTGATGGGGGCGCCAAGTCCGCCGCCAGGCTTGTTATCCGGCGTTCCCGCATCCGCGGCGCCGCTATCCTGCGCGCCCATTCCGCCGGAAGGCTGTTGGCCGGAGGCGGCGCCTTGTTGTTCGCGGGGAATCGAGCCGGTGCCGGAAATGGTGAACTCCACCGCCTTGCCGGGTGTCGCGTCCTTGGCCACAAAAGTCTGGATGGATGGATCTTCCGGTACGCTCTTGAACGAGGCTCCCGAACCTTGGGTAAAGGTCATGCTTTTGGGCATCAGCACAGCCAGGTTCTGCGCGGGCAAAGTCTCCTGAGCGTGGAAGGTGTACTTCCCACCGCTATAGGGAACGTTGTAGCTGAGCTGGAAGAGCGTATCCTTTTCGCCCTCGTCGGGCTGGATGGGAAAGTTGAACGAGTAATGTCCCTTGGGGCCGTCGGGATCGAGCTTCACCGAAGTGGGCAGGCCGGTGGGGCGCTGTCCGGCAACGCCGTTAACGACGGCATCGGCGGGCAACACCACCTGGAAGGAATGCGTGCTCCACTGGGTGGTAGGCGGCGAACTGGTGTTGTGGACAAAATAACGTTCGGTGACTTTGAGCTGGCCGTTGTCGGACTCGACTTCCAGCACATCGGCTTCCACAAAGACGCCTTGAACCTTGGCTGCCACGTCGTAGACGGGAATGTCGGCAGGCGTGGCACCCTGCGGGGCGGCGATGAAGTAGCCAGCGCCCTGGTGGGTTACGCGCACCAGGTAAGGGCCGGAGCCTGGCTCCTTGAGAGAATAACGGCCCTGGGAGTCGGTTGTGGCCTTGGCCACTTCACCCATTCCGGCCTGGACATCGACCAGCACCACGGTGTCACCCGCGGCGGGCTTGCCGGTGGTCTTGTCGGTCACCGTACCGGTGACGGTGGCGGCCTGAGCCATTGCGCCGGTGAGCAGCAGGCTCATGGCAAACGTGCGTAGAACGAACTGGGTCGATTTCATGGTCGTGTGGGAATCCTATGGGTGTTGCGGGTGTGTTGGTTGTGGGGAAACGGACGATAGGGATCGGTTGCGAGTTGACAGTGATCGGTTAGGCAATTCGACCGGTTTCGTCCGGGTCTGAGGCTTGCCACCCTAGCGACAAAAACAAAGACGTCGCGTGGGTGGGGCACCCAATTCATGGGCCAAGTGGGAGACCCAACTCTTGGGTCGATTCGAGTGCGGGATTCAGCCTACTGGAGATGCTCAATCTCGGCGAGCAGGAGCGCTGTCTCTTTTTCAAGCTGGGCCCGTTGCACCTGGAAATCCTCTTCAGGGTATTTTCCGGCCTTGTATTCAAAGTTCAAGTCACGCAGGTTCTCGTAGAGTTGTTCCTTGCGCTCCTGCAGGTAGTCCAGGCGGGTCTTCTGACGCTGGCTGGCGAAGACGTTCTCCGGCCAGAAGGTATACACGAAGAGCGCCAGCAGTAACAGCGTCCCCGCCACTTCCCCTTGCAAGGTGGTCATCGCTCGATACCCTCCGCCGCGAACGGTTCACTGTCCACTGTCCACTGTCCACTGTTCATTGTTCAAAACCCTCCGTCGATGCCGGTTTCCCGGCGAATCTTTTCGCGGCGCTCGCGCTCTGCCGGGTCTTCATTGGCCGGGTCGGCGAGTGCGGCCTGTGTCTTGCCGATGGACAGACTCGCCCAGCGTCGCACCAACAAAACGGTTCCCAGCAGCGCCGCCGCAAATACCGCGAAGGGGGCAATCCACGCTACCAGGTCGAAACCCTTGGTGGTTGGGGCTGCCAACACCACAGCGCCATACTTGGCTTGGAAGGCCGCGAAGATTTCCTGGTCGGTTTGTCCGGCATTGATGGCGGCACGCAGTTCGCTGAGCTCCGCGGTGGAACTGGTGCAGCCGACATGGTTGCATTCGCCCAGAATCTCGGCGCAACCGCAAGTGCACATCAGCTTGTGGTTCAGATCGTTGTAGCGGGAACCGGCATCGCTGGCTCCCACCGAAATAAACACTGCGACGGCAAGCGCACCGGCTTGGAGCGCTTTCATCCAGACAGTGGAGGGCTTCACAGAATGCCCCCCTTCAGCGCCGGCTCAATAGGAGCCGATTTTGCCGGAACCCGCAAGGCTGCAGTGGACGGTGTCAGGCTGGGAACCAGTGCGATCAGGGTGCCCCAGACCAGCACCGCCAGACCGGCCCAGATCCAGCCCACGAGTGGGTTCAAGAAGGCCTTGATAATGGGCCGGCCGGTGTCAGGATTCGTGCCCTCGTAGACCACATACAGATCCCACTCGGGGGTCGAATGGATGGCGACCATGGTTTGCGGCTGTCCGCTGGCCAGGTAGGTCCGCTTCTCCGGAGTCATCTGAAATTGCGACTTGCCGTTCTTCGATACATCCAGCACCGCAAAGTCGGAATTGTAGTTGTCATTGGAGTCCTGGGTCGCGCCCGTGCATTCCAGCGTGTAGGGGCCGATGGTCAGCTTGTCGTGCAGCGCCATCTCACTTTCGACATTGCGGTTGAAGGCCGAACCGGCCAGACCGATGACCACGATCACCACGCCGATGTGGATGATGTAACCACCGTAGCGGCGGGTATTGCGCCGCGTCAGCAGCCAAGTTGCCGAGAGCAGATTGCGTCCGGTTTGCCGCGAGATGACACCTGCGCCGCGCAGGAATTCCGACAAAATGGCCGTCGTCACTGCCGCCGAAAGCGAGAATGCCACCAAAGCAAAGAAGTTGCCGTAGTCGAATGCCCCGTCTTTCCAGGGAAGGTCGCCCGCAGCTAGGCAAACCAGAACCGTTACCCAAAGCGCGATCACCGGCAATATGAAGTTGCGCTTGATGCTCTTCAGCGATGCGGAGCGCCAGGGCAGCAGCGGCCCCACGCCGGTGAGGAACAGCAGGAACAGGCCGATGGGGATGGCCACCCGGTTATACCAGGGTGCGCCCATGGTGACCTTGTTGCCCACCACGTATTCCGAGAGGATCGGGAACAGCGTTCCCCACAGAATCACAAAACAGGCCGTCAGCAACACCAGGTTGTTGAACAGAAAGCTGGATTCGCGGCTGACCAGAGATTCCAGATGGTGTTCGCTCTTCAGGTGGCTGTGCTGCAGGATGTAGGTGAAGATGCAGACTGCCAGAACGATGCACATGAAGGCCACAAACCAGGTACCGATGCTGGATTGGGCAAAGGCGTGCACCGAACTCACCAGGCCGGCGCGAGTAAGCAGCGTCCCAAGCAACGTCAGCAGGAAGGTGGAGAAGATGAGCCACACATTCCAGCTTTTCATCATGCCCTTTTTCTCCTGCATCATGACGGAGTGAAGAAAGGCCGTGCCGGTGAGCCAGGGCATGAAGCTGGCGTTTTCAACCGGGTCCCAGCCCCAGTAACCACCCCAGCCGAGCACGGCGTAGGCCCAGTGCATTCCCAAAAAAATGCCGGCGGTAAGAAACAGCCAGGTAACCATGGTCCATACGCGGGTGACCTTGATCCATTTTTCACCGGGGTAACGCATCATGAGCGCGCCCAGCGCGAAAGCGAAGGGAACCGAGAAGCCCACGTAGCCCAGGTAAAGCATGGGCGGATGAATGACCATCTCCGGATATTGCAGCAGGGGATTCAAGCCGTTGCCGTCGTCGGGGATCTGCCCGGTCATGAGTGCAAACGGCGGCGCGGCAAAGCACAGCACGGCGAGGAAGAACACCTGAATCCCGGCCATGATGGTGCCGGCGTAGGCGTAGAGGGTGACGTCGGTCTTGTGGGTCAGGCGCAGAACGAAGCTGTAGATGCCCAGCAGCCATGCCCACAGCAGCAGCGAGCCTTCCTGGCCGCTCCACAGCGCGGAGAACTTGTAGGCTCCGGGCAGGGCGCGGTTGGAGTGCTCCATGATGTAGGTGATGGAGAAGTCGTTGGTGAAAACCGACCAGACCAGGGCGAAAGCGGCCATGCTGATGGCCACAAAACCGGCAATGCCTGCGCGACGAGCCGTATCGGCCAGCCGCTCGGGCGAAATGCGTGCCGGCTGCCCCGTCGCGAGCAAGCGCAACGCCAGCGCCCCCGCCAACAGGTTGTAGGCGGCCAAAGCCAATGCAATGAGAAGAGCGAAACTGCCAAACGCTGCCATTAGGACTCCACGATGATTTTCGCACGCATACGGGGAGCCAACAGCGGCTCTCCAATCGCCATTCCCCGAAAGCTCATCTGCAAAGGGGCCGTTTCCTCAGGAAACACGCCGTCTTTCATCAAGACCGCCAGGGTACGCTAATTGGAGTGCCCCACTTGAGGCCTCCCAACGAGGGTATTCTCAATCCATCATAGGCCCTTTTAGTGTGATCTACCTCACACCGCGGATGGAGAACGGGACGCTGGCCAGATATAAGGCTCTCGCCTTCAACGCGCGCCCCACTCCCAAAGTCCGTAGCTGGTCGCTTTGTCGATGGGATGGCCGAGTTGCCGGGCCAGCAACACCATCTGGCCGCGGTGATGAGCCTCGTGGGCGATGAGGTAAGCCACAAAAGCCCAGGCATCGGGCTTGAAGCCGGAGACCTTCGCCTCTCCATGCAGAATCGGATTCAGCCAATCCACAACCGCCTTGGCGCTGGCTTCAAGCGCCAATTTGGCCTCGGGAATGGTGGTAGTCTTCGTCAGTTCCGCGGGCTTTTCCTTCCACTTGGCAGCTTCGAGATACATCAGACGCACCTTGTGGATATGGCTGACGAGCGCGGGCAGGGTGCGGCCTTTGCCACCCGGCGGGGGCGCGTCCCAGACCTCAGCCGGAAGCGCATCCAGCAGATAAAGGTGAACTCTGTTGTGGATGGAGAAGGAACGTAAGACAGCGTCGGCAGGGGAGGGGATCGCTTGATCGGAGAGGTTTCGTGGCATCAGACGGCCTCGGTCGGGAAGACGTTTCTGCCAAATTAGCGCTAGTCACGCTCGTAATCAAGAGAGTCCGAGCGCAAAGTGCTGCCTGTGTCCGTTTTGCGCTAACATCTCACTGGCGGACGAGAGCATCTCCTCGTTCGTGGCAGGTCTGGACAGAAAGCGCACCCCGTCATTGGCATATTCGGTTGCCGCCTCGCCGGTATTACCTAAAACGAGCACCGGAAGCTCGGGGAGGCGGGCATGCAATTCGGCCACAAATCCTGGTCCGCCGAATCCGGGGATGTGAAGCCCCGAGATGACCAGCCCGAGTTTTTCGGCAAACGAGGGTTGTTCCACCAGGCATAAAGCCTCTGCGGCATCTCCGACACGCAGAACCTCGGCAAATCGCTGCTCCAGGATCGATTTGCGCAAAAAGGCCCGCAGCGGATCGTTGTCGACTAAGAGAATTATCATTCCGATCCCCAGATTTCCTGCGTGGCCCAAGGTCTCGTGGCTACACGAACGCACCTTACTCTGCAATTAGGATGAGCCGAGGCCGGAATTGGGTTGCCTAGCGACGGGGCTCGAGGGCGCTTCCGGTTGAAGGAATTGGCGGTCTGTCCAATGCAGAGCAGGAAGAAGGGACTCGCGACCGCCCCGGGGCCGGCTCTTGGCCGGTCATGACGAATCAGCTGTTCGTGCTATCCCCGTCGCCCTGAACTGCCAGCGCCTCGCTGTTCGATTCTTCGCTGATATTGCCGTTCCAAACCTGGTTGCGGCCGTTTTGTTTGGCCTTGTACAAAGCCTGGTCTGCCATTTCCAGCAGGTCTGGAGCGTGTTGGCCAAGTTTCGGAGTCATGGTGGCGCATCCAATTGAAATCGTGACGATGCCGAACGGGTTCTGACAGTGCGCCAGTCTGCGGTTGCGCATCGCCTCGCAGATCTCGACGCCCACTCGATAGGCTCCCTCGTTGTCGGTATTGGGCAGAACGACGGTGAATTCCTCGCCGCCGAAGCGGGCAACGAGGTCTCCCGGCCGCGCGACCACGTCCATCGCCGCTTCCGCTATCTGTTTCAGGCAACTGTCACCGCGGGGATGACCGTAGGTGTCGTTATACTTTTTGAAGAGGTCGGCATCGATCATGAGGACCGAGAGCGGAGTCCGCTCGCGCATGCCGCGGCGCCACTCGGCTGTCAGACATTGATCGAACCTGCGCCTGTTGGCCAGACCCGTCAGAGCGTCGGTTACGGCCAGCGCCTCGACGGCGTTGTAGGCGTCTTGCAGTCGCTGTTCGGCCTGCTTTCGTTCCGAAATATCGCGGACCAGGTTCAGAATCCCCGATGGCGCGCCCGTATGCGCATCGCAAACGACACGCAGACTCGACTCCACCCAGATGTATTCGCCGCTCCGCTTTTGCATGCGGAACTCTACCACCGCGTTGCCATTGGTGGAATCCAGCTTGGCGATCACCTCTTGCACCCGGTCAATGTCCATGGGATGCACTAGGTCGAGGGTGCCTTGTTTCAGGAGTTCACCGGGCTTCCATCCCGAGATTTGCTCGGACGCCGCGGAAACATAGCTGCGGTGACCGTCGAAGTCGGCCACGATGATGGTGTCTCGGGAGTTTTCGGTCACCAACGCGTGCAAGGCAGCAATGTCCTGCAACCGCCGCTCGGTGGCCAGTTGGCGCTCCAGGACCATGGACACGCTGTAGAGCATAAAGAGCCCACAGGCGACGAAGATCTGCATAAGGAACTCGGGCGCCAGCGGCCCAAAGGAACTGGTCATGGCGAATGGCCCCATGCCTCGCACCGTGAACCAGTTACCTGCTCCGGCAACGAAAAGGGCGCCCACAGCAGCCCAACCGAGATCCAGTCGCAGCAAAATCAGGATCAGGAACGGGAACACGAGGAAGGCAACCGGCGCGTTGGATTGAGAGAACACGCCAATGGTGACAACCCCAAGCAGGAAGATCCAGCCGTAGTCCTCTTTGTATTTAGCTGCTTTCCGAAAACGGCCGCGGAGGATGGCAACAAGGGCAGGAGTGGCGACAAAAAGGCCCATGCAGTCGGTCGCCGTCCATTGAAGAAAGGCCTGTCCAGGAGCTATGTGCATGAACCGGCCTGCGACGAGGGCAAACACTAGCCCCGTCAGGATCGGGCCAAGCATCACATAACCCATAAAGCGGAGCAGATACGCGCCGTTGGTGAAGCGGGGAATATCGGTGAGCCGCCGACGCAAAAGAAATGCACAAATCAGAATTTCGGCCAAATTCAGCGGTATCAGCTCAAGGTTGATTCGCCAATGTGCACTGACACATGCGGACACGGCGAGAGCCAGGGTTCCTGCTCCCAGATAAGCCCCCCAGCGCTTCCGCGGAGCGAGCAGCAGATAGCTGAGCAGCACTCCGTTGGCCAAAGAGATCAGGTTGGCGTCGGGGGCGGGACCGACAGACACCATTGCCAGCAGGACACAAAAGAAACACCCGGCAAGGCGAACGAGTAGCCCGTACTTCCGCAACCAGGGAAGCTGGACAGTACCACGCACGGATCTGGGGCTATGCCGCACTGTAGCCCTCCCACCCTTCTTATCGGTCGAAACTTGCTGGAGAATAGGGGTACCCAAAAGTCATGTCGGTGATCTAGAACACGTTCAGACAGGAAAGCTCCGCCGAATCTGTACTATGGGGTCACATGGGAGCGAAAATCCGCTTTGCCGCCCGGCAATAAAATGATTTCCAGGCTTCCTTGCTGTCCCTCAGAAAGGCTAGGTCCTTCAATCTGCGTCGTTTTCTGCTGTTCACCCATGCTAGCGTATTGCACCTTGATTGGTCCGCTGCCGCGCAATTGAATGCGGTAGTGAAAGACCTCGTTTGCCTTCAGGCTGTCAGCGCCGAAGCTGGCGCTCGGGTAATCGACCTCAAGCAATTGGATCGCTGCTCCGGTCCGGTTCTCAACCGTGGTCTCCACGTGATAGGAGTGGCACCCGGCCACCGCCGCCAAAACAAGCGCGGCGCAACTACAGAACCCCCACTGCTTCATTCTTATGCCAAGCGTCATTCCTGGTCCCCGGGATTCTCCGATACAGCTTTTGGCGGGTCAAGGAACGCAACGCGCTTCTCCACACGGTCGAGGCGCTTGAACATCTCCGGCAATCGCTGAAAGATGGTGACCGCTCGCAGCCAGGTGCGGTTGTCGAAGCCCGGAGAGCCGGAAATCATCTTGCCTGCAGGAACGTCGTGTGAGACAGCCGATTGAGCTGTCAGAATCACTCCATCCCCCACGCTGCAGTGACCTGCCACTCCGGTTTGGCCTGCGAGGATCACGTTGTTCCCTACGACGGAAGAACCCGCGAGGCCCGTTTGCGCGCAAAGGAGTGTGTTCTCTCCTACATGCGAACCGTGGCCCACCTGCACAAGGTTATCGACTTTGGTTCCGTCCCCGATTTCTGTCGCTCCAACCGTCGCGCGGTCGATGCAGGCGTTGGCCTGCACGTCGACGCGGTTGCCCAGCCGCACCGGGCCGGATTGGGGAATCTTCTCCCAGTGACCGATCTCGTTCTTGGCGAACCCGAATCCATCTGCTCCAACGATGGCGCCATTTTCCAGCGTCACATGGTCGCCCAGAACACAGTGTTCTCGCACCACCGCATGGGCGTGGGCAAACAGATGACTGCCAGCCTGCACTCCCGGATATAGAACCACGTGAGGCAGCAGGGTGGCATGGGCCCCCAACTTGACTCCAGGGCCCACTACGACGTAGGCGCCGATGTGCGCTTCAGCGCCAATTTCCGCTGTGGGGTCGATAACCGCCGAGGGGTGAATGCCGGGGGCGTACACCGGCGGCCGATAGAAGAGTCCCAACGCCCTTGAGAATGCCAGGTAGGGGTTCTTGATGCGCAAAGTTGCTGCGTCAATTTCCTGAAATCCCGGGTCCACCAGCACCGCGGCGGCTCTTGTTTTCTTGGCCAACCCGGCATACCGGGGATTCGCTACGAAGGTCACTTCCAAGGGGCCCGCGTCCTCAATCCCTTTGACGCCAGTGACTTCCAGATCCGCGTCGCCGCGAAGTTCCGCACCCAGCCTGCTTGCCAACTCACCTAGCTTCATCGATGAAATTGTACCGGACCGAAACGCAGCGTTCCGCCTGCGGCCGGTTAGGCGGAGGATTCTTCGCCAAAGAGTTCCGGCTGCTCGAGCCCGGCCGGCCTCTGCCGCTTCAAGGTTCCGATGAGGCCGACCACTTGAAGCGTTTGAATCGCCTGGCGGGGTACGTAGATCCGCTGCGTATTCGACCGCGTGTCCGGCGGGGTGAGAAGCAGCCCCGATCCTTCTACCAGGGAGCGGTCGTTGGCCGCCAATCCTTCCAGCTCATCGCCATCGGTCATCGTCATCCGCAGCCACAATCCTGCGGTACGCGGCCGGGTGGTAAATCGCTTGTGCATCAGGCGTTCGGGATTCGCCGGGCCGCTGGAAGGTCCGGTGCTCGGCAGATCGCGCACATAACAGACCCACTTGATTTGCTCCCAGCCGATATGCAGCACCTTTCCCGTCAGGTCAAGGATCTCCAATTCCGGGGCGTCCTGGCCGAAACTGGCGCCTGCGTATCCGGCGCACCAGTCTCGCGAGAACTTGCGTACAATCACCGGTTTGCGAAGCGAGCTCATCGTTCTGGATTGTCGCACGATCCGGGGAGCCTATGGATTGGTTTTCATTCACCGGGAAGCGAACCGGGATTCTTTCGAAGGTTTTTCATCTCCGGTGTTGTCAAAGATGGCGACGGGTTCGGCACCAAAAAAGCGAAAAGACTGGTGTCCAGCTACGGGAATCGAAGTGAATCCAGTGCGATAGGCCCTAGCCAAGTCGCGACAGATGTGTTAATGTACTGGTTTGCCACCTCTGCCAGATTAAGCTGTAAGCGTAACAGTATCAGTGACTTGGCAGTGGACAGGGAAGCAGGAACGGAATCATGCCCGACTACATCTACCTTTTGGAAAACCGGCTTTCGGCCGATCAGCAGAGCGCTTTGCGCCACATGCGCGAGGCAGCCCGCGAGGCTGGAACCATCCTGTTCCTCACCGGGGATGCCGTGCGCGACCTCACCAGCGGCCACGTGGTTCGCGACCTTGAAGTATCGGTGCATGGAAATGCGCTTATGCTCAAGAAAACAATTGAGAAACTGGGTGGAGTCGTCTGGGGTGAGGATGAAACTTCGCGCAGCCTTTACCTATGCTTTCCGGGCACCGTGCGAGTCGACGTCATCAGCACCCACCGAGCCGAGTACACCAAGGCCGGGCAGCCGCTCATCCTTCATCCGGCTTCCATTCAGGAAGATCTGCGCCGTCGTGACTTCACTGTCAATGCCATGGCCATCTCTTTGAATGAAGGGTCCTTCGGGTTACTGATGGATCCGCTGAACGGAGCCGCGGATATCGAAGCGCGCTTGCTGCGCCTGGTGTCAAATTATGGCTTTCTTGAGCAGCCCTCTCTGCTGATTCGCGCTACGCGTTATCTCACGCGCCTAGCCTACGAATTCGACCCGAAAACGCAGAAGCGTTATGAGAACGCTAAAGAGGAAGGGGTGATCGAGCACCTTTCCGAAGAGCCCCGCCGTCGCGAGTTGGAGCAGATCGCCCACGAAGAAGAGGGCCTCAAGGTGCTGCAGGCTCTGGAGACGGAGGGCTGGATGAAGGTGCTGTTCCCCGCCTGGACCGTCGCCAAGGCCGACGAAGAAAAGCTCAAGGCTCTGCACGATCTTTCAGTGGAATTGCTGAACCAGGGCGTCCATGCCGACACATCCGCGGCGCAGATTCAGTTGCTCACCGCCAAACTGGCTGCAAAAGACCTGGCCGCATTAAAGAAACTGATGCTGCGTCCCGGCTTTGTAGAAGAGTGGAACAATCTGGACGCGATGGCGGCGGCTTTTGCCAAGGTGCTTCTGGCCAAAGAGAATGCCACGCCCTCGATCAGCTACAAGCTCTTCACCACATACGATCCCGAAGCAGTTCTCTGGCTTGGTTTTACCAGCAAGGATTCTGCCGTTCGCGAACGTTTCCAGCTCTTCCTGAAGACCTGGCCGGAAGTCCGCCAGCGCCTTCCCCACGCTCTGATGCAAGAGATGCGGATCACGCCCGAGCTGGCCGGCTACAGCGAGATTCTGCACAGCGTCTTCCTGGAGCTCATCGACGGCCGCTTGACCACCACCGAGGAGATTCGAGCCTTCCTCGACCCGCATTCCCCTCCTGCGCCGCCGCCCCAGGTCACCATCAAGCGTCCGCGTGCCAAGCGTGGCGCTGAGGCCAAGATGAAGGAGCAATCCTACGACGACGATGAGGATTCCGAGGACGGCATCGACGACGAGGACGAGGATCTCGACGACCTTGGCGGCGACGACGAGGAAATCGACCTCGGTTTGAGCCTTCCTAAAGTTGACTTGGATTCGGATATCGGCGACGACTCGGACGCTGACGCCGATGGCGATGACGACGATCTCGACGATGCAGGGCCCGATCCCGATGCGGCTCCCGCGAAGCGTGGGGCCAAGGCGCCAGCGTCCGCGAAGGGGAGTCCGAAGGCCGATGCGGAGAAGCCGGGGAAGGCAAAGCCAGCGGCTGCCAAGAAAGCGGCGCCCGCCAAGGCCGCGGTCAAGGCTCCCGCCAAAGCCAAGGCTCCGGCAAAGCACTAAGCCGGGCAACTTCGTTCTTCTTTTTTCTTCGGATTCAGAAAGGGCGCGGTCTCAACCGCGCCCAACCCTCCGCGAAGCGATGCGGTTTCTCGTCTTGGAGTCCCCTTCTTTCATTGCTTTAACTTCAATTCCTCGTGTATCTTCAGGAAATCCCGGAGGGTTACGATGGCGCATCTGCTTTCTCGCGGCTTCGGCTATTTCCTGCTTTCCCTGCTCGTTGTTGCACCGGCTTCTTCAGCCTTCGCCTCGCCGCCCAACACGTCTCCGGAGCCCCTGATCAAGACTGAACCTGCGGCCCCGCCGGGATACCGGCTTGAGAAAGGCGGCTGGACCTACGTGCATCTGGAGGGAACCCCGTCCGAGATTGGCTATCAGCATGGGCGCTTGTTGGCCACCGAGATTGCGGACATGGTCAAGGTCTTCAAGCTGGAAAGCACCCATGACACCAAGCGCGACTGGGAGTTCTATCGCAAGGCGTCTCGTTGGATGCTCTGGCCGAACATCGAGCCGGAATATCAGCAGGAACTACAGGGCATTGCCAAAGGCGTCCAGTCCCGGGGCATAAGGCTCGATGTCTGGGATATCGTCGCCCTCAATGGCGGCATCGAGCTGCCGGAGTATTATGTCCCGTGGCTGAATAAGCGGATGACCTCCGGGAAGCACCAGGCCTCGAACTCCCCGCACATTCTCCCTGAAGGCCGCTGCTCGGCGTTTATCGCTACCGGCAGCTATACCAAGGGCGGCAAAATCGTGATCGCCCACAACAATTGGTCGAGCTATGCCGAGGGCGCGCTCTGGACAGTGATCTTCGACATTCAACCGGCGCATGGACATCGCATTCTGATGGATGGCGCGCCGGGCGTGATCACCAGCCAGGACGATTTCGGAGTGAACGATGCTGGTTTGATGATCACCGAGACCACCATCACTCAATTCGAAGGCTGGGACCCCAAGGGGATGCCGGAATTCGTGCGCTCTCGAAAAGCGCTGCAATATGCCGGTTCCATCGACGACTACGTCCGCATCATCAAGGAAGGCAACAACGGCGGCTACGCCAACGATTGGTTGATCGGGGACCGCAGCACGGGCGAAATCGCCTACCTGGAACTCGGCCTCAAGAACACGCCCCTGTGGCGTTCCAAGGACGGCTATTTCGTCAGCACCAACTTCGCCCGCGATCCGCAGCTCATCAAGGACGAGACCGCATCGTTCGACCTCGAGAATCTGTCCAGCTCGCCCAACGCCCGGCGTGTCGCTGCCGAAAAGCAGATCGAACTGGCCAAGGGGCGCATCGATGTGGAACTCGCCGAGCAATTCTTGTCTGACCACGTGGATAGCTATAGCGGCAAAGTCGATGCCGACGAACGGTCGCTCTGCGGCCATATCGACAAGGACCCGCGCGGCGTTCCCGAGTGGGATCTGGGGCCTTACGCACCGCATGGCGCCGTCACCGGCAAAGTGACGGACTCCGACCTGGCAGCCAGGATGTCGCTGATCGGCCACGCGGGGCACCCTTGCGGAGAGGATTTCCTGGCTGCTCCTTTCCTGGCCGCGCACCCCGAGTACGGCTACCTCAAGCCGATTCTCAAGGACATGAAAGCGGGTCCCTGGACCACGTTCACAGCCGGTGAAAAATAGCGCTTTTCGACGGTTGCCGTTCAGGCCAGCCACGTGAGTCGGGGCGTCCGTTCGAGCGCCATTTGCGGACCACATCCGTTCGTTCGGGCAGGGAAGTTGCGGGCCTTTGGATCGAATCGGAGGCTCTTCGGCGCCACTGTTCCGGTTCTGATGGTGATTTGCGTCACAGTATACTGGGAATTCAGGTCTTAAGGTAAGAATCGAAATGGATCTCCTCTGGCTCCGAGTTGCGGCTGTCCTCTATGCGGCGGCAAGTGTCGCCGTCTTCCCGGCCGTGCTCTATGGGTTGATACGGTGGCGGAAAATCTGCGTCCACCTCGCCGGCCTGGCCTTCTTCTTTCACTTCGTCTCCGTGGTCGAGATGCTTATTCAGGCGCATCACTGGATGCCCGTTGGCATTCGAGAGGTCGAATCGCTGCTTGGCTTTGCTTTGGCCGCGCTGTTTTTTGTGGTCTGGTGGCTTTACGACGCCGTTGCCCTGGGCATCTGTGCCTTGCCGGCGACCTTCTTCCTGGTATTTGTTCCGGCTCTGGGTCCCGATCGCTACACCTTTCCTTCGCAGGGTGTGCGCATCAGTTGGCTCATTGCGCACATCGCGGCACTTCTGATGGCTTACGCGGCACTTGCGTTCAGCATGTTGGCCTCGGTGCTTTACCTGCTTCAGGAACGCCGCATCAAGAGCAAGCTAAAGCCCGGCGTTGACTCCTGGTGGGCCCCGTTCGACTGGATGCGGCCGCTGGACACGCTGGAACGTATCGCGCACTCCACGCTTGAATTCGGCTTTCCCTGCATGACCGTCGGCCTGGTGATTGGCTCCGTGCTGGCCCAGGAGACGGCTCTCGGCGCGTCCTATTTTCTGGATCCCAAGGTGATCGCCTCCTTCGTGAGTTGGGCCGTCTACGTCTTGTTGCTCTTCGTCCGGCGGTCGGCCGGGCTGCGCGGCCGCAAGGCCGCATATCTCTCTGGCGCAGTGTTTGTCGTGATGATCGCCGTTTGGGCGACCAACCTGTTTAGCCATGTCCACAGGTATGGTCCCCAATGACTCTGGCGCTTATCGGCATCAACCACAAAACTGCGCCCATCGAGTTGCGCGAGCGCATCGCCATCTCCCGCGACGACTTGCCCGACACCACCCGGGCTCTGGCCGCGCTGCCCGGCGTCTCAGAGTGCATGATCGTCTCCACCTGCAATCGCGTGGAGATTTTGGCCGCCATCGAATCGCCGGAGGTCGATCTGACCGGCTTCTTGCATGAGCACTTTGGCCTGGAGCCCGCCTTGCTGGCTCCGCACATCTATCAGCACCGCGACCAGCAGGCGGTGCGCCACCTGTTTCGCGTGGCCGCCAGTCTGGATTCCATGGTGGTCGGTGAGCCGCAGATCCTGGGCCAGGTGAAGGAGGCCTTTGCCGTGGCACGCGCCTCGGGCACGGTGGCCGGCCAACTCGAGCACCTGCTGCAAAGCACCTTTGCCGCCGCGAAGAAAGTTCGCACCGAAACCGAGATCGGGTCCAACTCCGTCTCCATCGCATCGGTCGCCGTGGAGTTGGCGCGCAAGATCTTCGGCTCGCTCACCGGCCGGACGGTGTTTCTGGTTGGCGCAGGCAAGATGAGCGAACTGGCCGCCCGTCATCTGGTCCAGCAAGGGGCGGGAACCATCCTGGTGACCAACCGGACTCAGGAACGGGCCCGTCGCATGGCCGAGGCGTTTCAGGGCCGCGTCATTCCCTTTGAGCAGATCTACGAGACGGCCAGCGAGGCCGACATCGTCATCAGCTCTACCGGCGCGCCCCACCCCATCTTCCGCAAGGAACATGGGATGGCTTTCCTGCACAAGCGACGCAATCGCCCCATGTTCTTTATCGACATTGCGGTGCCTCGCGACGTCGACCCGGCCATGAACAAGCTGGAGGGGATCTTTGTCTATGACATCGACGACCTGCAGCAGGTGGCCGCGGCTCACATGGCCGAGCGAAGCCAGGAAGCCACCAACGCCGAGGCCATGATCGAGGCCGAGGTGCAGCGCTTTCATCAGCGCCAGCGCACCGTGAATGTGGCTCCGGCGATCGTCGCCCTGCAGCATCAGGCCGAGGAGATCCGCCAGGCCGAATTGCGCCGCATACAGGCCCGCTTGGGTTCGCTCACCGCCGAACAGGCTGCCGCCATCGAATCCTTGACCCGCGGGATGGTCAACAAGTTCCTCCACCCGCCCATGCAGGCCCTCAAACAGGCCGCCCGCGAAGGCGATGCCGTCCGCCTCGACGCTCTCTGCGACACGTGGTCTCTGCCAACCGGCGGGGGGCGCGGTGAACAACCCCCTGACGCAACAGCCTCTCTTGAGGTAACTGAGAAAACTGAAGCCGCGAAAGTGCCTGAAGCCAGCCTGGAGAACCGTCGATGAACCTGCGAATTGGAAGCCGTGGCTCGCAACTGGCCCTTTGGCAAGCCAACCACATCACCGCCCTGTTGCGCGCCGAGGGCCACTCGGTTGAGCTGGAGATCATCAAGACCACCGGCGACCGGCTGCAGGAAGTGACCTTTGCCCAGGTCGGTTCCAAAGGCATGTTTACCAAGGAGATTGAAGAAGCGTTGGCCGAGGGCCGCGTCGATCTGGCGGTGCACTCGCTCAAGGATTTGCCTACCGAATTGCCGGACTTGTTCACCCTAGCGGCGACGCCGCCGCGCGTGGACCCCAGGGATGTCTTTGTTTCGGTGAAGCATGCCGATCTCGCGTCCTTGCCCGTGGGCGCCCGGGTGGGCACCAGCAGCCAGCGCCGCCGAGCCCAGTTGAAGGCTTTGCGGCCCGATATCGAGGCCGTCGAGTTCCGCGGCAATGTCGACACCCGCCTGCGCAAATTGGCGGAGGGGCAGGTGGAAGCCATTCTGCTGGCGGCTGCCGGTCTCGACCGGTTGGAAAAGACCGAATGGGTGCGCGAACGCCTGGACCCGAAGGATTTCTGTCCCGCGGCAGGACAAGGTTCGCTGGGCATCGAAACCCGCAAGGACGCCGCCGCCACCATTGCCGCCGTTGCATTCCTCGACGATCCGGCAACCCGCTTTGCCACCACCGTGGAGCGGGCCGCACTGGCGGCCTTGGGCGGAGGCTGTCAGGTGCCCATCGGTATCCATTGCCGCCCGGTTTCCGGCAGCAATTGCGAGCCATCGGTAGAGGTTTTCGCCATTGTCGCGGTTCCGGAATCAGGCTTGGCCGTTCGCGTCCATCATCGCGCCAACCAGACCGGTACCGACCCGGCAACGCTGGGCCGGGAAGTGGCCAAGATGCTCGTCGATGCGGGGGCCGGGCCTTTGCTTGAGTCCGTGAGCGAAGGAGCGCGGTGAGCTTGCCGCTGGCAGAAAGGCGGATCTTGGTCACCCGCGCCACCCATCAGGCCGGAAAGCTCAGCCACGGCCTCCGTGCACTGGGCGCCGAACCGGTCGAGGTCCCCCTGCTCGAAATTCGGCCGCCTCTCAGTTTCGAGCTGCTGGATGCTGCTTTGCGGCAACTCGACTGCTACGATTGGCTGATGCTCACTAGCGCCAACGCTGTCCGCGCGGTGCAGCGGCGGGCAGAAGGCTTGGGATTGGCATCCGCAGCAAGCCCGCGCAGGTCCATTCAGGTTGCGGCGGTCGGAGAAGCCACAGCCGCAGCCGCGCGCGATGCCGGATTTCTAGTTACCTTTGTCCCAGAATCATACGTGGCTGAAAGTTTGGTGCAAGGCATTGCGGAGCAGGTAGCTGGAAAGAGAGTTCTGTTGGCCCGTGCGACGATGGCCCGCGACGTGATCCCCGATGCGCTGCGGGAAATGGGGGCATCCGTCGATGTTGTCGAGGCCTATCGGAACGTCATGCCTGAAGCGGCTCCGGAACAGCTTCGACAGGCGCTTGAGCAAGGCCTGGACGCCGCCACATTCACCAGTTCTTCCAGCGTCACTCACTTGCTCGATGCGGTGCGGCAGGCCGGGCTAGCGTGGCCCCTGGCGGGTGTCCCATCGATTTCTATCGGACCCATCACCAGCCAGACGCTGCGCGACCTGGGCTGGAATCCGGCCATCGAAGCCGACACATTCGACATTCCCGGCCTGCTCGCCGCGGTCGAGCGCTTTTTCAATTCTCAGCCACACTAACTGCGCTCCGTCGCAGACTTGCTGGCACGCTTACCGAAGCATTTTTCGTACTGGAATCGAGGTATTCCACCCTGGCAGCAAAAACAAAATCGCGGTGCCCAGGGGGCGCCCAGGTGGGGCACCCACACTTGCCACCATTATAGCGATTCCAGAATGACTGTACCCAGGAACCGCAGCGTTCAAGTCGACGCGACCCCAAGGAGCGGCGACCCTGCACGATGCAAGATAGGGCACACCTATTTTGGAATCGCTCTAGGGAAAATGCTCTAACCCGCAAGCGCCTTCAAGCAGGCGGGTTGACTCATCGCTGCAAATCACCCATTACCGTTTATCTGCCGTCGTGAAACGCCGACCCTGGTCAGCGGATCGCAAACTGCCTGGTATTTCTGTTCAATAACTGCACGGCTATGCTGTCATGCAAAGAATTGCAAGAAAAATGGGTGAAGCAGAAGTGCGCCAGTCGGAGGAATTGTCCTCGCACGATCTACACCTGCTTCACCCTTGTGGTTGAACGATCATTAGAACACTATCTTGCCTGCAAATTGGACAAGTCGTGGGTTATTCATCTGGCCCTGACCGGAGATCACGCCGAAGTTCGAAGATCCGGTTGTGTTGGATGGTGGGATGAACTGCACGCGGTTAAAGGTGTTGAAGATTTCGACCCTGAATTCGAAACCGAGTTTCTGATCGGGGCCGAAGGTGGTGTGCTTGAACGCGGCAAAGTCCCAGTTGTCGATGCCGGAAGCTTGCAGGCTGTCGACACGCGGCTCGTTACCCCAGGTGTAGGGGGCAGGGGTGGTAAAGCAGGCTGGATTGATCCAGCCGGTACCGCCGGCCAGACCGCTGAGCACGCGGGCGGCTCCTGACCCGGAAGTTGCCTTCTTGCAGCCGTAGACTACGTTCGGGCGCAATCCGCCGCCGTAGTAATTGGCGCCGTTGCCTCCCGAGCTGATGTTGATGGGGAAGCCGTTCTGGAAAGTTGTAACACCATCGACGCCCCAGCCGCCGATCACCTTGTTGGCCAGGGGCGAAACATCGCTGCCGAACCTTTTGTTTTTGCCGAACGGCAGATCGAGCACATAGCTTACGATGAGGTGCTGTGGAACATTCTGCGAGGAGATGGATTTCTCAGCGCGCAAGTTGTTCCAGTCCTGGATTCCCCCTTTGCCTCCCGGCTCGAGCCAAGAGGTTATGGTGTCGGTATTGCTGAGCAGCTTGGCCCAGGTGTAGGCGGCCAACATGGTTCCACCGCCGGCGAAGCGCTTCTGCAAGGTGGCCTGGAGCGAGTTATAGGTGCTGGCGAAGCTTCCCGCACCGGCGTACTGCAGGCCGTTGTACTGCGGGAAGGGCAGCAGCAGGTTGCCGATAGTGGTTGTGGCGGAGGACAGGTAGCTTCCGGGCGCCGAAGTTGCGGCGAATGGATTGGACACAAACTGCGCAATACAGGCGTGCCCCGCCGGTGCGGTTACGCCGGGATAGCTGCACTGTGTCGGGGTGCCCGAGGCCACTTGCTGCGCGGCCTGGGCGAGGTAGTTGTCTCCCAGTTGGTCGATCTGTTGGTTGTAGGCCGGCAGGTGGGTTCCCTTGTTGGCGGCATAGGCAACGTCGGCGAACCATCCGCCCCAGAAGGTGCGCTGGATGTCGAGGTTCCACTGCTGCATGTAGCCGTAGGAGTAGGCCGGGTTCTCGAATGTGGGGCTTGATGCGCCTTCCTCATCCAAGGCGACGAGCGGCAGGCCAGTCTTGCTGTCGACGCCCGCGCCGGGAGGCTCGACAAAGTTGATCCACGGCGTGGTGATGGTATTTGTGGGCAGGTCTGGATTTCCATTATTGCCCGTGTACTCGGTTTGAATGGAGTTGACGGGGTCATTGAGTGGATTGGTGGCCCAACTGGCATCGAGCGGAATCCAGAACAACCCGTAGCCGCCACGAAGCACGGTTTTTGGATCGAAACTGTAGGCAAAGCCGACCCGCGGGGCAACTCCGATCCTATTTTCATCCAGGTTGTAGCGGCTGCTGCGTGTGGTACTATCGACCAGCCGTGCGGCTCCAAGCACGGAACTTGTGGGGCCCCCCGGCTTGCCGACTGCCTGGGAGGCAAGTGGGTCGACGGCCGTCGGATCGAAGTACGACTGGCGGTTGTGCCGCTCGGACCAAGGACTCTGATACTCGTAGCGCAGGCCAAGATTGAGGGTCAGTTTGTTGTTTGCATGCCAAGTATCGTTGGCGAATGCGGCCAGGAGATTCTGTTTGCCGGCCACCAGGTTGGGAATGACAGCAGTGCCGTAGAAGTGGTTGCCGACCTGTTCCGGGTTAGTGGCCCAACCCATCAGGTAGTCAGCAAAGCCCATCCCGGGGACTCCCGTGTAGGTGCCGTCGAAACCGAGATAGCCACTGATGATGTTGCTTTGGGCATAGTCGTCGAGGGTAATCTCGTATTGCAATCCCGTCTGAATGGTATGACGGCCCCGGACGAGTGTGAGTGTGGGTGAAAACCAGTACTGCGTGTCATGGTCCACGATGTAGCTTTGTCCTTGCGTAGCCATGACGTTGTCGGATTCGCCGACCACCCCGATCGTGGGAGGCGTTCTTTCTGTGGACCCCACCTCGTTGTTAAACGCGGAATTCCAGCCGATAGTTGTGAAGTCGAAGCCTGAATTCTTGGGTGTGCGAAGGTAGTTGAAGCGCGTGGCCGAAACGTCGAGGTTGCCGATGATGTTCGGGTTGAAGACGTAATTGTAACCGAGGGCGACTCCCTTGGAAGTCATCGTCTCGGTACAACGATCGAGGCAGAGGCCGGTGCCTAACGGATCCTCCGGCTGGTTCAAGTTGTTCCATTGGCTAAAGCGGCCAAACAGATGCTGCTTATCGTTGATCTTCTGGTCGATGCGAACGATGTTCTGGTTCTGATTTCCGCCCAGCGAGTAACTCGAAGTGTAGTTATTGAGTTGGTTGGCGTTTGTTGGCGCGGGCCAAAGGGAGATCAACGCCTTTGCCGTCTGGTTGATGCGAGACGCTGGAATTGTGTTGTTGGGGAACGGGGTTGCTGTACCGACAGGGTTCCCGGATTTATCGGTGGCGCATCCGCCAACTCCTAGGCCATCGGAGTTGGGAGTTGTTTGCAGCACGCCGCCGCAGGGATCAATAATCTTCGATAGGCCGTTGGCCGTAAGGAGGTTGGAGAGATTCACACTCTGACCGCCCTTGATAGCCGATACGACATCTGCGGTTGGAACTGTGGATACCCACGATGCCGACGAGCGCAAGCGGAAGCCTTCGAAGCTGTAAAAGAAGAAGGTCCTGTCCCTGAAGACCCTTCCACCGAAGTTGCCGCCGAACTGATTCTGGATCCAGGGCGGTCTGGCCAAGCCTGCGTGATTCGAGAAGAAGTCGTTGGCATTGAGCACCTTGTTACGAATGTACTCATAGGCCTCGCCGTGGAAAGTATTCGTGCCGCTCTTGGTGCTCAGGTTGAGAACTCCGCCTGCTACTTTGCCCCATTCCGGGCCGATGTTGTTGGTTTGAACTTTGAATTCGCCCACTGAATCCTGTGTGGGGATGAGAATAGGCAGGTTGATATATCCAATATTCAGCGGTTGGCCATCCAGGTATTCGGCGCTCTGGTTTGCGAAGGCGCCGCCGATCTGGAAGTTGCCCCAGGAGAAGGGATTCTGGCCGGTAGCGGTGGCGCCTGCTTGTCCTTGCATGACCACGGACGGCGCAACTTCGACCAGCGAAAAAACATTGCGTCCATTCAGCGGAAGTTCGTCGGCGCTGCGCTCTTCAACCACCTGGCCTAATGAAGATGTCTCCGCTTGCAGCAAGGGGACGTCCGAAGACACGGTGACGGTTTCAGTTGTCTGACCGACAGGGAGAGAGACGTCAACGCGGGTTGTCTGTTGAACTTGTATGACGATGTTTTCGCGGTTGACATGCTTGAATCCTGCCTTCTCCACCACCAGGCGATAGTTCCCGGGATTGAGGTTCACGAAGGAGTAGAGTCCTGTGTCGCCGGATGCCTGGGACTGCTTTTCCTCAGTGCCTTTGTTGATGAGCGTGACGGTTGCGCCCGGCACAGCCGCGCCGGTAACGTCTAGGACCGTTCCGGTCAAGCTGCCGTATGTTGACTGTGCTCTCACTGCTAGGGAGCACGACAAGAGGAGAATTACGCTGAACAGGCCGCACAACATCGCGCAGCCAGACCTTGCGCTTCCCATTTTTGACATAGTGCCTCCAAAAACTGTGAAACATGGAGTTACACTCCACGCAGAGTATTACGAGGCTTTGAGTGCATTTGTACCAGCACCATGCAGAAATGGATTAATGGATTCGCTACTTCGGGGTTGCGGCTTGAAAGAGAGCATATTCTCGCTTGGCATCGGCAGAACGGCCGGCCAGCGAGTAGAGATGCATCAATCGGTAGTGCACGAGTTTGTCGGTATTGGGGTCCCGCTCCGCAGCGACTAGGATCTTGATTGCTGCATCGCGGTCGCCCAATTTCTCATCTGCCTCCGCCATGTTCAGCGTCGCCCATTGCGGGGGATGCTCTGCGCGCATTCTAGGAGCGAGAAAATCCCGTAGGGCTGAATATTGGCCCATCTGAATCATGCACTTGCTGAGATGAGCCGCGGCTCGCTCATCGGTTGGATAGGCCGCTAACTGCTGGCGGAATGCCTCAGACGCTGCTGGCCATTCTTCCCGCTTCTCACGCAGCAGGCCCAGACTGTAATGGAGATCGGAGAGATCGGGATGCTCCCGGACAAGCTGCTCGTACTGCGCAATCGCCTCGTCTCCGTGTCCCTGGTCCGCAAGCACATCGGCATAGAACTGCTGCAGGTACGGCGAATTTGGAAAGCGCTCGGTGCAAACCTGTATCTGCCGCATCCCTTCTTCGCCGCTCAGCACAACGAGCAAATAGAGCAGAGCGGCATCCTGCGGGTATTGCTGCCAGAGATCCAAAGCGGAGGGCCAATCGAGATCGGGCCGAAAGTGCGAAGAGATGCGCGCAGCCTCGGGAAACGCACTCCGTGCCCCTGCAGATCCGTCGCTGGAAGCCTGTCGGATGGCCGCTAGAAACGGTTCGGAACCAGGCGCCTTGCTCAGTTTGGTGGCAAACAACTGCCCGCTTCGTATGTAGGACTTGGCCAATTGGACCAGGGCCAGGTCAGGGGGGTAGGAATCGACGTTTTGAAGAGATCGATAAATGGAGGTCGACTCGACCGGTTCGTCGAGGTCCAAATAACACGGCGCAACCGCAGAGATGACGCGAAGATTCTTTCTCTGCTCGCGATAGATGTTTCGAAGCATGGGCCTGAGGCTGTCCAGGTCCCCCATGCGGCACTTTTCTTGGGCTAGCAATGCGTACGTTTCGGGAACATACTTCTGCTTCAGTGCCAGAGAATAGTAGTGAATGGCGTCGGCCGAGCGCTGCTGCATTTGAAGGCTGAGACCGAGACCAGCCAATAGCTCCGGGGATGACGGGTTTGCAGCAAGAGCCTTCCGGTAGTGTTGTTCTGCCTCTGCATATTGGTTCGCGTCCATTGCCTTGCGTGCGGCTTGAATCTCTTCGGAGGACTGAGCCCAAACGAAAACGGCCAAGAACAGCAGCGCGGCCAATACGAGAAGACCCACTGCGCACAGCGTTCTCAGTCTCACCACGGTCACCCCCAAGCCGATTGGTTCTCCGCTACAGATCCAGATTCCCCGATCCCTGCAAGCCTCATGCAACCAGCTGCTCTGGGCTGTCGCTCGGCATCGAATCGAGGAACCCCTAAGATTGCCCTTTCGTCTAATCCTTGTCAAGTGGAACCGATCTGCCCAGCTACCGGGGTCAATCCTCAAGCTAGCGCATATGATAGTCTTCCTTCGACGAACCGCCCAGGAAAGTTCGTCTGTTGTCGGAGAGTATGAATGAAGTATTCGCGGCGCGTGTTTCTGGTGAACGCTTTCAATGCGGCGGCAGCGGCGGCACTGCAACAAGGCGTGGTTGCGCATAAGGGGGCTGTTCAACCCCGCGGGAAAAGATCGGGCTTGCCGTTTGATGCTCATTTTGTCGAAGTGGCCGCGAAGGCAAGAATCGATCGCCCCATCCTCTACGGGTCGCCGAATCCAAAGGACTACATCCTTGAGTCGATTGGCTGTGGCTGCGCGTTTCTGGATTTCGACAACGATGGATGGATCGACATTCTTGTGCTGGGCGGGAGCGTTCTCAGAGGTCCTGACCCCGGCATCACGAATCGGCTCTATCGCAACAACAGAGACGGCACCTTTCGCGATGTGACGGTAGAGGCGGGCCTTACTAAGACAGGATGGGCGTGCGGCGTTTGCGTCGGGGACTACAACAACGATGGGTTTGACGATTTATTTCTCACCTATTGGGGGCAAAACGTCCTCTATCGAAATAACGGAAACGGCACCTTTACCGATGTAACCCGCGAAGCCGGCCTGTTGAGCCCAACGACCCGCTGGGGAACCGGCTGCACGTTTCTTGACTACGATCGCAATGGGCACCTGGATCTTTTCGTGTCGAATTACACTGAGTTCGATCCAGCCAAGACCCCTCGCCCCGGAGACAAGTCCTTTTGTTTTTTTCAGGGCATGCCGGTCAATTGCGGGCCGCGTGGATTGCCATTCAGCGGGCATAGCCTTTATCGCAACAATGGAAATGGCACCTTTACCGACGTGAGCAAGATATCGGGCATTGCGAATGCGCGCAGCAACTACGGATTGACTGCGGTAGCTGCGGATTTTGACGACGACGGTTGGCCGGATATCTACGTTGCGTGCGACTCCAGTCCGAGCCTGCTTTTCATGAACAACCACGACGGCACATTTCGCGAAGAAGGCGGAGTGCGAGGCGTCGGCTATAGCGAAGACGGCCAGGAGCAGGCAGGCATGGGTGTCGCTGTCGGCGACTATGATTGCGACGGCCATCTGGACATTTTCAAAACCAACTTTGCAGGAGATCTTCCCATCCTTTATCGCAACCTGGGCAAAGGTCTGTTCGAAGACGAGACGCGAGCTAGCGGCCTGGCCGTGGACGACCGGTTTGTTTGCTGGGGCACAGGATTTGAGGACTTCGACAATGACGGTTGGCCTGATATTTCCGTCGCGACCGGGCATATCTACCCTGAATTCGAACGCCGCTTTCCCGATTCTCCCTACAAGAGCCCCATGCTGCTTTATCGCAACCTGGGACAAGGTCACTTCGAAGAATTGTTTGACGAGGCAGGCACGGCCATCCTGCAGCCGCATTCAAGCAGAGGCATAGCCTACGGCGATTTCGATAACGATGGAGATATCGATATGCTGGTGGTCAACCTAGGAGAACCGCCGTCGCTGTTTCGCAACGACGTCTCAGGCCAGAATCACTGGATCAAGATTCGGCCGGAGGGATCTGTTTCCAACCGGAGCGCAATCGGCGCGCGGATTGAAGTCAAGGCCAACGGCATAAAGCAAATGAAGGAAGTGCAAAGCCAGTCGAGTTTTCTCTCATGCAACGACTTCCGTCTCCATTTCGGATTGGGCAGTGCGTTGTTGGCCGACATTGCTGTGCGCTGGCCGAACGGTCAGCATGAAGCCTTCTTCGCGCTCAAGGCCGATCAACTCTATACCATCAAAGAAGGGCGCGGTATCGTGGCGAATCGAGCCTGGAAGTGACCCCTCTTACGGATGATTCGCTTCCTTGCGCAACAAAGCGTAGAGAAGCGGCTTTCCGGTCGGTTTCTGGCTGCCGCCATGAGGCTCTACGGTAACAAAGACCGCATCGATTTCGGCTAGTTGTGTTGGATTGTCGGATCGAAGAACCCATCGGCGATTAGATTCGCTGTCCATATAGAGGATGCCGAGATTCATAGGGTGCGGAGCGCGATTCGACTCGGAGTCCCTCTGGCCCCACACCTGAAAATCGCTTGCATTCTTGATCCCGGGCTGATGATCGAGGTCGAAGGCGTAGAAGACCAGGGACTTGTTCTGTGTGTAGAAAACACGGCCGAAAGGCTTGCGGGTTCGGCTGGCGCTATCGACATCGAAAACATCGGCGATATAGAGCTTGCGCGCGCCCATCAGCTCTCGAATGTCCCGGTCGGAGACGAGGTATTGCTCATCGTCTTTCAAGCGCCGCTCCTGATCGCGATTCAGCGTAGTCAACGATGTAATATCGGACTCGAGTGAAGCGACATGCAAGAGCGAGCGGCTGTGGTCGGCTTTGAGAGCGGTAAAATCTGTCTGAAGTTTCTGGTACGCGCTTTCGATCTCGCTTATTTCACTAGCCAGTTTGTCGCGTTCCGTTGTTAATTGACTAAGACTCTCTTGTTGCTGCTTGTTGAGGTTTTCAAGATCGCTGACTCGTGCATCGGCGATCTCCGATCCACTGCTCAGTTGCGCAAGCTCCTGATCCTTCCTGGAAATCTCTTGCTCCATTCTGGCTATCTGAGCAGTCTGCGAAGCAAGTAAGTCAGAGGGCGTAGGTTTGTCCTCGGTCGCCGTCTCACGCCCAGGAACCGATCTCACCGGCAAAGAGGCTGAAGCAATGTTCTTCCGTTCCCCGATGCGATACGCGCCCAGTCCCACGGCAACCAAGAGGCAAGCAGCCACAGCGGCGATCACCATCCGTTTTGTTGCAACGAGGCGTGACGGGCTTGACTTGGGGGCGGGTGGAATGTCCATGATGGACAGAACCTTGTGCGATTGTTGGGCGCGAATCGAAGAGAACAGTTTCTCGCGTGCGGCGCGATTATCCCATCTCGCCGCTTCGTCGGTCAGTTCTTCGCCTTGCGCCAGAAAAGCCATGCCCTCGCGACCAATCGCTGCATATTGGTCGCGAAGCTCTCTGCAGGGAGCACAGGCCTCCAAATGCCGTTCCAAGTCGATCCTCTCCCTGAAACTGAGCGAATCGGTATCCGCAAGAGCGCAAAGCTCCTTGAACCTCTCGTGATCGGCCATTCCTTCAGTTCGTTGCATGGCGATGATTCCGCAACCTTTCAACCACCGCGCTGCTGCGCAGCCGTTCGAGTCCTCTGTAGAAATGATGACGCACATTGCCCAGGGGTTCATGAAGCCGTTCGCTGATCTCTCTCAACTCCAGGCCGTCAAAGTAGAACAAATTGAGGGTTTTAATCTGCATTTCTGTCAGATCCTCAAAGGCGCATTGTAACCGGGCAAAGTCGACTTTCGCGCCAATTTCCCGTTCCACATCCGCATTTCCTACCAGTGTACCTTCAATTCCGTCGGAATCGATATCCGTGCGGAGATAGAATCCACGTCGTGCTAAATGCGCCCTCCGGTCCCGAGCCCGGCTATAGGCCAACTGAATAATCCACACCTTTGCGCTTCCCCGGGATGGCTCGAACAATTCCGCCTTTCGATACAAATACAAGAAGCACTCCTGAACTACCTCTTCGGCCTCACCGGTGTCATGCAGAATGCGAAGAGCGATGCTGTACACGAGCCTGGAGTGCCTGTTGAATAGCAAGTCCAGGGCGTTCGAATCCTCAGCGAGCAAGCGAGACATGAGCGTTTCGTCACTTATCCCGCCTTCCTCAAGGGCTTGCGAAACATCCTCTATCCCGCCAGGAATTCCGTCCTGCACGCGTCTCTCTTCAGGCCGCCGCACGGCAAGGATGTCGAATTGTCCAGGGAGAGCGATTCGTCTTACCGTATCTGCGTCGGTGGCCAAAGGGAGCAACCTCACGAGGAGGAACTATACGCCAGGATGCATTGGGTTTTCCAGACAATTGTGGGGGGCATCTGCGTCAAAATAATTCGAATTAATGTGGTACACATGTGCTCCCGCTGCCGTATATATTGGTGCGTGCGCTATCGACTTTGTTTCTGTGTCTCCCGTAGCCAGGGCAGAGACGAGTTCAGATGGCTTTCGTGCCTTCGGAGGGGTATTGCAAAACGGCGCCCCAGATTGGATCGGGAGACCAGGCCATAGAGTGTTTGTCCTCCTGTTGCTTGCCATCTTCTGCCTTCGCCTGGTTCAAGGGCAATCGAGCACGGCATCCCTCACCGGGAGAATCACCGACTCGCACCGGACGGTGATCAGCGCGGCCAATGTTCAAGTCATCAATACCAGTACAGGGATCAGCTATCACGGCCTTACCAATGAGGCCGGGATCTACTACGTTTCCGATCTGCCTCCGGGGCGGTATCGGATTGAAGTGGAGAAACTTGGATTCATGGCGGTCATCGAGTCCGGGATCATTTTGCATGTGCAGGATGCGCTCGAAGTGAATTTTGAAATGGAGCTTGGTTCCGTATCGGAAAGTGTGACGGTTGAAGGCGGTACGCCACGGCTCGATACGGAGTCTTCAAGCTTGGGCACCGTGGTGGAGCGTCGCGAGGCTAACGAACTGCCGCTGAACGGGCGCAACGTTTTCAACTTGATCGCTCTGGCCCCTTCCGTAATTCCACAAGGGAGCGCCATGGGAACGCCTGTTGGGGTGAATCCGTTTGGATGGGGAAACTACCAGGTGAGCGGGGCGTTTGGAAATCAAAGCGTCGAGTATCTCGACGGCCAGCCTTTGAATATCAGTTATATCAATATGCCGATCTTGATTCCAATTCAAAACTCAATCCAGGAGTTCAAAGTCCACACAGGCAATCTCCCCGCAGAATGGGGCCGATTTGCGGGTGGAGTTACAAATCTTAACACCAAGGGCGGTACCCAGTTTGTTCGCGGAGAGGTCTATGAATACCTACGGAATCGAGTATTCAACGCGAACGATTTCTTCCTCAACCAGGTGGGTAAGCCGCGGCCTCCCTGGGTGCAAAACCAGTTCGGTGCGGAAATTGGCGGTCCGATGAACCTTCACAATTGCTGTCAGAACAATCGAACTTTCTGGTTTACAAATTGGGAGGGGTTTCGACTGCGCACGGGGAGTCCATTTACCGCGACAGTCCCCACTCTGTCCGAACGGGACGGAGACTTTTCTGCGCTCAGCACAGATATCTTCGACCCCTGCGGGGGCAGCGCGCTGAATGCCCAGGGGGCATGTCCAACCAATGCCTCCCAACCATTGCCATTTGAAGGCAACCGCATTCCCGCGAACCGAATCAACGCAACGTCGAAGGCGCTGCTCACTCTTTGGCCACTCCCCAACGCACCTGGGACCATTGCGCCCTCAGGAACCTTCAACAATTTCAATACGGTCGCAAACACCGGCGGAAGCCAAAACCAGATTGTTGGGCGAGTCGACAGGGAGATCACCAGCAGGCAAAAGCTATTCGCCCGCGTTAACTATTGGAATGTGCTGGATTTGCCGATTGACCCACTGCAAAATGGACTGTGCGAGGATCGATGCCTTGAAAACTACGCGACCAAGGCACTGGCGGCTGGATACAATTACAGCATTAGCTCCATGACCATCTTCGACGCGAATGCTGGGGTCAGTTATTTTTCATATCTACGGTCACCGAAGAACGCGAGTTTCGATCTCACTTCCATTGGCTGGCCTGCCGGCTACAACGCGGCGATCCCCTCCTTTATGCGAACGCCTCCGACACCCTGCGTGGCCAGCTTTGCCGATAACATCATGTGCTCTCAGGGACAAAGCTTCATTCAGGATCGGAATACTCAATACAATCTTTCGCCGAGTCTTACCCTGGTGCGTGGGCATCACCTTTACCACTTCGGCTTTCAACTTGAGGTGAGCTACGACAATGCAGCGCAGACGAATGTGGCTAGCGGTGCGTTCGATTTCTGCGGCGTTGGCGAGGCGTGCTTTACCGGCGTATCGATGGCAGACTTCTTGCTCGGCTATGCAGACAACTTCAGCAATGTGAACAACCATTTCTCCGCACAGGCTGTGGTTCCCGCATTCACAGCCGGCAAAGAGGTGTATCGCGCGATGCACTTCAACGACACATGGCGTGTCACCGATTCTCTGTCGCTGAATTGCGGCCTTCGTTATGAATTGTCGGGCCCATGGTCGGAACGATTCAATCGCCTTTCGTACTTCGATCCCGATGCGGCTAGTTACGTGAATCAGTTCTTATCGTCGGGAGCGCCGCCGGTGATGGGCGACGTGTTTCTGGTGTCGCCCGACGGCCGGAACAATCTTCCCTTGGCCAAGAACAACCTGGCGCCACGGCTAGGAGTTGCTTACAGCCTGCCGCATACTACCGTTGTGCGGAGCGGTTATGGAATTTTCTGGATTCCGGACTACGTGTCCTACGCACTGAATCCTAACAACGACATGGTGAATGCGGCGAGCACAACCTATACCGGAACGGTTGATGGAATCCATCCAATTGACTCAATCTCTCTCCCATTTCCAAATGGTATTTCTACGCCGCCGGGCAGATCTCTGGGAGCCGCGGGGACACAGCAGTTTCTCACTCAAGTTGTGCAGTCGGTTACCGAGGTTGACCGTCGCAACCATCCCCACGGCTATGTTCAACAATGGAATCTCAGCGTGGAACAGCAACTTCCGGCGAAAGTCTCATTCGTAGCAGCCTATGCGGGCTCGAAAGGCACGCATCTAGCCCAGTATTCCCAGCAGATCAATCAGATCGCGGACAATTTGTTGTCACAGGCAGCAGCGGAATTCTCTTCGGGAGGGCGAGCGGCCGTCGCACTCTTGCGTCCGGTTGCAAACCCATTCTTTGTGAACGGACAGGCGCTTGCCCTTGCGACTCAGACCACTACGGCTGGACAACTGCTCAGGCCTTATCCGCAATACACCAGCCTGGAGTTATCGGGCCAAGGATCGTTTGCCAGCATCTACCACTCATTTCAGCTAACCGCTCAGAGAAGGTTCTCGGCAGGTGGCACTCTGCTTGCGGCGTACACAAATTCCAAATTGATCAGCAATACCGACACGCTGACGGCCTGGCTTGAGAACAGTGTGGGAAACATTCAGGACAATAACAATCTGCGCGGAGAGCGGTCGCTGTCCTCGCAGGACGTGCCACAGCGTCTGGTAGTCAGCTACGTGCTGGATCTTCCGTTTGGCCACAATCGGAGCTACCTGTCTCATATCGATGGAGCACTCAATCGCATCATTGGAGACTGGGGCATGGATGGAGTTACTACATTGCAAAGGGGCTTCCCGCTTGTATTTATAAGCGGACAGGTAAATGACGTGACGCTTTTTGGGGGCAGTTCACGCCCCAACCTGCTCCCCTCATGTCGCAAGTCCAATTCGGCTCGTGGAAACGATCGGTTACATGGCTGGTTCAACACCAGTTGCTTCACTGCCCCGGCGGACTTCACGTTTGGTACAGAACCACGAGTGGATTCGACCTTGCGATCCGACGGCGTCGATAACTTCGATCTCGCGGCGTTCAAGAGAGTTTCTTTCGGCGAGCAAGACCGTGCAGGTTTGGAGTTTCGTGTGGAATTCTTCAATTTAATGAATCGCAGGCAGTTTGCTCCACCGGACACTACATGCTGCACGAGCAATAATGCAAATTTCGGAGTGGTGACCAGCACCGACCCGGGGACCAACCCGCGGCTCGTACAGTTCGCGACGAAAATCTTTTTCTAGGACTGGTTCAAAGGGTCCTCATCCAGAGCAACGGAGCAGCCAAACCAAAACGAGCATTTCCCCCGGTCCGCATCTCGCGCTGGAGGCTGCCACGCTGGTATCTTAATGAAGACATGGTTTCACCCACGGTCGGCCTGACCGAAAGAAGCGACTCTTCGTTTTGAGGGGTCGAGGGTTAGATCGAGTCGGTAAAGTATTGATTTTAAACGTGGCCCCGTAGCTCAGGTGGATAGAGCAGCAGTTTCCTAAACTGCGTGTCGGAAGTTCGAATCTTCCCGGGGTCACCACTTTCACGGTGTCCGGCCCATCGTTCTCAGCCTGTGGTTGTTTTGACTTCAACCAGGAAGCAAGGCTATAAATGTTGATGGCATGGAAACTTGTTCGATGCCATAGCGGATGTTCCTGGATGGAGCAGCCAAATACATGATCGCAATCGTCAGGATGCTCGGGAATGCGGTGAAAATCCGCGACTGCCCCGCAACTGTGAGCGCCCCTGCCCCGGTTCTCGTCGTAGGTAGACATCGGAAGACGGCAGGTTTTCAGCCAGGGAGGTTCCGTCCCGGACGGAACGGCCCACAAAACCACTGAACGCGGACCCGTTGGGCCGGCTTTGGGAAGGTGGCTGGAGAAGGCGCGAGTCAGGAGACCGGTCCTTGGCGCTTCTCACCCGCTTACGTTCCGAGGGGAACGAAGGAGCCAGCATGTCTGTTTCCGCATCGCGGCGCGGCGCAATCGCCCGCGCTATTCTTCCTGCCTTTTTCGCCATTCTGTTTGTTGCTTGCGCGGCTACGTGTCAGGCTGCGTCCATTCGCGGCATGGTTACCGACGCCTCGGGGGCCAGGGTCACCGGAGCCACTGTAGTTCTGGTGAGCAACGGAAAGGTCGTCGCCTCTGGTGTCTCGACCGCCGATGGCAGCTTTCAGATTCTTACTGGGGCAACCGGCCGTTTCTTCCTTGTGGTTTCATCTTCGACCTTCCGGCAGTTGCAGACTCCCGATTTCTACGCCGGAGCTTTGGATTCGGTCGAGCGCAACGTGGTTCTGGAGCCGGAGTGGGTGCGGGAGTCCATCGTAGTGACCGCCACCGGAACCCCCACGCCGCAACCGCAGACCAGCTCGGCCACCAGCGTGCTGGGCCCGGTAGAGCTGGATTTGAAAGATGACCTGGTTAGCGGCTTGCGCGCGATGCCAGGCACATTCGTGGTGCAATCGGGGCAGCTCGGTGCGCAGAGTTCGCTTTTCGTCCGCGGTGGGAACTCCGATTCCAACCTGATTCTGGTTGACGGGGTGAACGCTGGGGACCTGGGCGGGCGCTTCGATTTTGGCGAGTTCTCCTCAACCGCCGTAGAGCGCGCGGAAGTTTATCGCGGTCCCAACTCCAGCCTCTACGGGGCAGATGCTGAAACCGGCGTGGTGAGCCTGACAACGCCGCACGGCACTACCAGCTTTCCTTCCTTCCTGTTTCGCGGGGAGGGCGGAAACTTCAACTCCTCGCGCGAGGAACTGGAAGCAGCCGGGGCCCATAACAAGCTTGACTATCTTGGGGCCTTCAGTTGGCTGCAGACAAGCAATGCCTTGCCCATGGACGAGTACCACGCCGGTACAACCGCCGCCAATGTGGGCTGGCAGCCCAACGGCGCCACGCAGATTCGCGCGACACTGCACTATGCGGTGGATGCCACGGGAGTTCCGAACGCCTGGGACTTCTATCACATCACGGACGACGCCACCCAGAAGGACCAGGACATCTTTCTGAGCGCATCGGCTGAAAACCAGACCACGGCGAGCTTCCACAACACGCTTCGCTACGGGCTGACGCGAAAGCGCGAACAATTCGACCTGTGGGAGCAACGCGGCAGCGGTGTCTTCGACGCCTTCGGCGACAGCCTTGGCGATCAGGTTACGATCACGGGCGCCAATGGGTATTCGGTGTCAGGGCGAGCTGTGCTGGACTACGCCCAGCAGTACCCTTACAACTACCAACTGGACTCGAATCGCGACCAAGCCATCTACCAGGGCGACTATCGTGTTACGCCGCATCTGGCTGCTCTGATCGGGTTTCACTACGAAGATGAGCGGGGCATGGAGAATGTTCCGACCTACGATACGCATGAGACTACCGAGCGCACCAACTACGACTATCTTGCAGCGCTCCACGGCGACTTCAAGAACCGGTTTTTCTACACACTGGGCGGCAGCCTCGAGCACTATTCGCTCTTTGGAACTCAGACCTCACCGCGTGTCGGCCTTTCTTACTATGCCGTCCGTCCGCGAAACGGTGTCTTCAGCGGAACCCGCATCCTGGCAAATTTTGGCGATTCCGTGCGGGAGCCAACGCTCACCGACGAATTTGGATCGCTCTACCATTTTCTGGTCGCCAATAACTTTCAGCCGCTGGCTCAGCAGTTAGGAATCGGGCCGCTGGCCTCGCCTGCCGTCCGGACCTATGAAGGCGGTGTGCAACAGGGCTTTCTCCGTGACAGGATCCAGTTCCGAGCCAGCTACTTTCACAATCAATTCGGCAAGGAGATTGAGTACGTCGGCGGGCAGTTGCTTCCAAGCCTGATTCCGGGGCTTTCGCCAGCTCAGAAGGCAGCGTTGATCACCGCGCTTGGCTTCTATTACACGGACGACTACGGGCTCGGCGTCAATACCGAGGCTTTTCGCACACAGGGAATTGAAACGACCGTTGAAAGCGGGATCGGACGAAACATCTTTCTGCGCGGCGGCTATACCTATCTGGATGGCGTGGTGCAGCGTTCGTTTGACAGTGACAACGAAGCCCTGGCCGGCGGTTTTGCGCCCACTTACAACAACGTTCCCAACGGCATTCCCATTGGAGCCATTTCGCCGCTCGTCGGGGCCCGGCCTTTCCGGCGCGCACCGCATACAGGGTTTCTGACGGCCAGTTATTCGCAAAAGAAGCTGACTGCCTTGTTGACTTCAGCTTTTGCGAGCCGCAGCGACGATTCAACCTACTTGGAATTCGCCGATGCGAACGGCGGCAACAGCCTCCTGCTGCCCAATCGCAACCTCGACCACGGATACGCCAAAATCGACCTGGGCGGAAGCTACAGTCTGCTCTCCTGGTTGAGCGTTTATGTCCAGGGCCAGAATCTGCTGAGCCAGCAGCACATCGCACCCATCGGCTATCCCAGCCTGCCCATGACGGCTCGCGCGGGGCTGAAGATTCAATGGGGACCAGGCAGCGGGCATTGATTTACCCGCAACTTGCAATCTGCAAACGCCGAGAGCCGCGCAACCTGCGCGGCTCTCGGCGTTCTATCTCAACAAAACAATCAGGCTACAGCGTTTTCGATTCTAGTGCTTACAGAAACCACGATGCAGAGTGGCTTTTTCCTCAAGAAAAGGCCACCTTGCACGACCTAAAGATGGCAACATGTGAATCGAAAATGCTCTAGCTGATGCGCTCGATGACGACCGACTCGAGAACCACAGGCTTGTGGGGCTTGTCCTGGCCGTTGCGAGGCACCAGAGAGATCTTGGTGACGATTTCCTGGCCTTCCACGACTTCGCCGAATACGGTGTGGTTACCGGTAAGCCAGGGTGTGGGAGCCACGGTGATGAAGAACTGGCTTCCGTTGGTGTTGGGGCCGGAGTTGGCCATGGCCAGCTTGCCGGCCTTGTCCAGCTTGTGGGGCGATCCCTTGGTCTCGTCCTGGAACTTGTAGCCGGGGCCGCCCATGCCGTTGCCGGCCGGATCGCCGCCCTGGATCATGAAGTCGGGAATCACGCGATGGAAGATGGTGCCGTCATAGAGTTTG